>Ga0316189_10002559_pt1 | contig 17790 bp, 13 predicted proteins | sample LowCovwburrow_MG_FD_204930 | JGI IMG/M metagenome (GOLD analysis project Ga0316189, IMG submission 204930) | Coastal sediment microbial communities from Maine, United States - Lowes Cove worm burrow | ecosystem: Environmental > Aquatic > Marine > Coastal > Sediment | place: USA: Maine...
TGGTACGATTCTGTCATGAATATTAAAACTGACGAGAATCGAGCGCTCGCTTTTGCCGGCATACTGCAAGCGCTGCAACTGGTGCAGCAAACTGCTTACGGCCGTCCCTACGATGTAGACGCCTTCCAGGCAACACTGCAAAGCACGCTGCTACTGAACACCGACAGCGTTGCAGAAGTCTACGGTGGTGTAGATGGCGTTCGCAGTGGTTTGCGACTCCTGCAGACGCAGTTGCTGAACGGCAAACAAAAACCGGATGTCGAGCTTAGCCGCTACCTGGTGGTTCTACTGCACCTGGAACGCAAGCTGTCAAAACGCGCCGACCTTATGGACCGGCTGGGCACTGGAATCGAGCACGCGCAGAAGCAGGTGACGCATTTTGATTTGATGCACGCCAATGTGCTTGCAGGCCTTGCCAACACTTATGCTGAAACGGTCAGCACCCTGAACCCGAAAATCATGGTCAACGGAGACCCGACGAGACTGCAAGACACCGCCGTCGCCAACCAGATACGCGCCTTGTTACTCGCTGCCATGCGCTCCGCCGTATTGTGGCGGCAGTGCGGTGGCACCCGAATCAGTCTGTTGCTGGGTCGGCGGAAACTTTCCGCGATTGCCGGAGAGCTTCTCAAGCATAATATATTACATTAATTATATTGCTTATATTTTTGTTTATATTATATATTAATTGCCTTTAATGACCTGCCAAATCACTTAACGGCAAAAAATATCAACGCCGGAACACCAGCAAGAGACATCATGCGACCTTGACGCCCCTGCAGCTCAGTTTTAATACCCGCACCTATCGCGCGCAGCCGACCCTACCAAGCTGATTTTAAATAGCTCATAATTGCGCGCTTACTTTTTACCCTACCCGGGAGCCTTGAATGAGCAATAGTTTTTCGACTCGCAGCACGCTGTCCGTAAGCGACAGGGAATACGAGATTTACCGCCTGCCCTCGCTGGACAAGGATATTTCGAGTCTCCCCTATTCACTCAAGGTTCTGCTCGAAAACCTGCTGCGCTTTGAAGACGACAAAACCGTTACCAAAGATGATATCGAGGCGCTCATCAACTGGGATCCCCAGGCGGAACCCAGCCAGGAAATCGCCTTTCGTCCAGCACGCGTACTGATGCAGGACTTCACCGGCGTACCTGCCGTGGTCGATCTGGCCGCCATGCGCGACGCCATGAAAATGCTCGGTGGCGACCCGGAAAAAATCAATCCGCTGCAACCTGCAGAACTGGTTATCGATCACTCGGTCCAGATTGACAGCTTTGGCAATAAAGACTCCGTCGATCTCAATGCCAAAATCGAATACCAGCGCAACCAGGAACGTTACAGCTTTCTCAAGTGGGGCCAGAAAGCCTTTTCCAATTTCAAGGTAGTACCACCGGATACCGGGATCGTGCACCAGGTTAACCTCGAGTACCTCGGGCGCGTGGTCTTCGATATGGAGAACAACGGTGTTCGCCAGGCCTACCCGGACACCCTGGTTGGCACCGATTCACATACCACCATGATTAACGGTCTCGGCGTACTGGGCTGGGGTGTCGGCGGCATCGAAGCGGAAGCCGCCATGCTTGGCCAGCCGGTGTCGATGCTGATCCCGCAGGTCGTCGGATTCAAACTGGCGGGCGAACTCCCCGAGGGCGCTACCGCCACCGACCTCGTGCTGGTAGTCGTGGAAATGCTGCGCAAGCACGGCGTGGTCGGCAAGTTCGTCGAGTTCTTCGGTAACGGCCTCGACCACCTGTCGCTCGCCGACCGTGCAACCCTGGCAAACATGGCACCAGAGTATGGCGCCACCTGTGGCATCTTCCCGGTCGACGAAGAGACCCTGAACTACCTGCGCCTGTCCGGGCGCGACGAAGCACAGGTTGCACTGGTTGAAGCCTACGCCAAAGAGCAAGGCATGTTCCGCACTGCCGGTCAGGCAGATGCCACGTACACGAGCGTGGTGGAACTCGACATGTCCACCGTGGTTCCCAGTCTTGCCGGACCGAAACGTCCGCAGGACCGCATCTCCCTGAGCGAGTCCAAACAGTGTTTTGAAAAAGACCTTGCCGCGTTAAAGAGTGAACGTAGCCTCTCCAGTCAGTCAGCCAAAGGCACCATCAATGGCCAGGACTTTGAACTGAGTGATGGTGCCGTGGTCATCGCCTCGATTACTTCCTGCACCAACACCTCCAATCCATCCGTCATGCTCGGCGCCGGACTGGTCGCAAAGAAAGCCGCCGCCCTGGGACTGAAAGTTAAACCGTGGGTCAAAACTTCTCTGGCACCCGGTTCGCAAGTGGTCACCGAGTACCTGAACGATGCCGGCCTGACGGACGACCTGGAAACCCTCGGCTTCCATACCGTCGGTTATGGTTGTGCAACCTGCATAGGCAACTCGGGTCCGTTGCCCGAACCTGTCTCGAAAGCCATCGCCGAAGGCAATCTTTCGGTGACAGCCGTGCTCTCCGGCAACCGCAACTTTGAAGGCCGCGTTCACGCTGAAGTGCGCATGAACTACCTGGCATCACCACCACTGGTGGTCGCCTACGCGATTGCCGGCACCATGGACATCGACCTGTACAACGAGCCTGTCGGCCAGGACAGCAAAGGTAACGACGTCTACCTCAAAGACATCTGGCCAAGCCAGAAAGAAGTCAGTGATGTTGTCAGCAAGCATGTCACCCGCGCCGAATTTACCGGCGTCTATGAAGATGTCTTCAAGGGCGCCGACCGCTGGGTGACCCTGGATTCACCGGAAGGCCAGTTATTCGGCTGGAGCAACGACTCCACCTATATTCAGAACCCGCCCTACTTTGAGGGCATGAGTAAAGAGCCCGGCGATGTTACCGACATCAAGGGCGCACGCGTCCTCGCTCTGCTGGGCGACTCGGTCACCACCGATCACATATCGCCCGCCGGTGCTATCAAGGCCGACAGTCCCGCCGGTGAATACCTGCAGGCACAGGGCGTTCAACAGGCCGACTTCAATTCGCTGGGATCACGCCGCGGCAACCACGAAGTCATGATGCGTGGCACTTTCGCCAACATCCGCCTGCGTAACCATCTCGCACCGGGCACCGAAGGCGGCGTCACGACGTATCAGCCCGGCGGCGAACAAATGAGCATCTACGACGCTGCCATGCGTTACAAGGATGAGAACATTCCACTGGTCGTACTGGCGGGCAAGGAATACGGCTCCGGTTCTTCACGCGACTGGGCTGCAAAAGGCCCTCGCCTGCTGGGTGTGCGCGCCGTCATTGCCGAAAGCTACGAACGCATCCATCGCACCAACCTGGTGTGCATGGGCATCCTGCCTTTGCAGTACAACGATGGCGATACCGCTGCATCCCTGGGGCTTACCGGAAAAGAAGTTTTCAACTTCGAAGGCCTCGGTGATGGCTCAGCCAAACAGGTGACAGTGAAGGCTGTAGCCGAAGATGGCACAGAAAAAACCTTCCAGGCCAGGGTGCGTATCGATACACCCCAGGAAGTTGAGTATTACCGTCACGGCGGCATCCTCCACTACGTGCTGCGACAACTGGCAGCCTGAGGATGAGCATGGAACTCACACCGCTGACTGCTGTTTCCCCCGTCGATGGCCGCTACAGCCGGGCCACCGAAGGCCTGCGCCCGATATTCAGTGAATACGGACTCATCAAACACCGTGTCCTGGTCGAAGTACGCTGGCTCCAGGCGCTGGCCGCACACAGTGCCATAGCCGAAGTTGCAACGCTCAGCGACCATGCCAACACCATACTCGATGGCATCGTTGATAAATTCAACGAAGAAGACGCCCAGCGCGTCAAGAACATCGAGCGCACCACAAACCATGACGTCAAGGCTGTTGAATACTTCCTCAAGGAAAAGATCGCCGGAAACGACGAGCTGGAAAGCATAAGTGAATTCTTCCACTTTGCCTGTACATCGGAAGATATCAATAACCTCGCCTATGCACTCATGCTTCGCGAAGCACGCGGCCAGGTCCTGCTACCCAAACTGGACGAAGTCATCCAGACAATCACCGCACTGGCGCATAACACGGCAGAAATGCCCATGCTGTCCCGCACGCACGGGCAGCCTGCTTCGCCAACCACCCTGGGCAAGGAAATGGCTAACGTCGTTCACCGCCTGCGACGCCAGCGTGAACAGATTGCCGCAGTGCAGCTGATGGGTAAAATCAACGGCGCGGTAGGCAACTACAATGCCCACCTCGCAGCCTATCCGGAAGTCGACTGGCCTGCCTTTGCCGAACAGTTCGTTACCGGGCTCGGCCTTGACTGGAACAGTTATACCATCCAGATCGAACCGCATGACTACATCGCCGAGCTGTTTGATGCCGTCGCCCGCTTCAATGTCATTCTTGTCGATTTTGCGCGCGACGTATGGGGCTATATTTCTCTGGGTTACTTCAAACAGAAAACCGTGGCCGGTGAAGTCGGTTCTTCGACCATGCCGCACAAGGTGAACCCTATCGATTTTGAAAATGCCGAGGGCAATTTTGGCATTGCGAATGCCATCTTCGACCACCTTGCCATGAAGCTGCCCATCTCTCGCTGGCAGCGTGATCTGACAGATTCAACCGTGTTACGCAACCTCGGCGTGGGCATTGCACATTCAAGCATTGCCTATAGTTCTTTGCTGCGCGGCATTGGCAAACTGGAGGCCAACCCGCAACGCCTGATGGAAGACCTGGACGCAACCTGGGAAGTTCTGGCAGAAGCCGTGCAGACAGTGATGCGCCGTTACGCCGTCGATCAGCCGTACGAGAAACTCAAGGAGCTGACACGTGGCAAGGGCATCAGTGCAGAATCCCTGGCGGCATTCATCGATGGACTGGATATTCCCGATGAAGCGAAACAGGAGCTGGCAAAGCTGTCGCCGGCCACCTATATCGGCAATGCAATAGAACAGGCTAAATCCATTTAAGACTTACTGCACCGCCTGCATGGGCGTCACCCAGTGTTCCTGCTTCCACGTATTGGATTCAATCCATTCGGCAAGGTCAACCGCTGCAAGCGGTTTGCGGATGTAGAAACCCTGGATGACGTCACAGCCCAGCATTTCCAGCAGGTCCCAGACGTCGGTGTTTTCCACACCCTCGGCCACCACTTTCAAACCGAGGTTATGTGCCAGGTCAATCGTGGCACGCACAATGACCGCATCATTTTCATCCTCGTCCATCCGGGTAACAAATGACTTGTCGATTTTGATTTCGTCGACCGGCAATTGTTTCAGGTAAGCCAGCGACGAGTAACCGGTACCAAAATCGTCGATCGAGAGATGGAAGCCCATATTGGCAAGGCGGCGCATCACGCGCCGTGCCGATAACGGGTCAGACATAATGGCACTTTCGGTAATTTCCAGTATCACCCGTTTTGGATCGACGTGATACTGGTCGACCAGTTTCTGAACCTGTCCGGGCAGTTTGCGATCCTGCAGGCTGCGCACCGAAAGATTTACGCTGATGCGCAGGTGAATACCATTGCGCTCCCACGCCGCCGACTGCTCAAGCGCCTTTTCCATAACCCACAAGGTCAGGGGACGGATTACGCCGGTCTGTTCGGCTGACGGAATAAACTCCTCGGGCGGAAGCATACCGTACTCAGGATGCTGCCAGCGCACCAGTGCTTCCGCACAGAATATTTGCCCGCTTTTTACGTCGACCATCGGCTGGTATTCCAGCATTAGCTGATTATCGGATATGGCATCACGAAGTTCACCCGACAAGCCGAGACGACTGATCGAATGATCGTCATTATCAGAAGTGTAAAAAGTAAAGCCCTTATGCTTGCGTTTCGCCTCGTACATGGCAACGTCAGCGTAGCGCATCAGCAAATTGGCATCCTGACCGTGTTCCGGGCACAGGGCGACACCAATACTCAGGGCTGCCCGTAAACACAGATCTTCAACCTTGATCGGCTTGTCCATCGCCGTAATAATCTGGAGGCACACCGTTCGGCTGCGTTCCGCATCGGCACCAGGCAGCAAAACTGCAAACTCATCACCACCGAGGCGTGCCACCATATCCGTATGCTTTAAAATCGATGTCAGGCGTCGACTGACTTCCTGCAGCAGACGATCCCCTACGTGGTGGCCCAGCGTGTCATTAACTTCCTTGAATTGATCGAGATCCATGATGAACAGGGAAAACAGTTCATCGTCCTCACGACTGGCCTGCAATTCAGTTTCCAGCCGCTCCATAAACAATGAGCGATTCGGTAAATTAGTCAGGTTATCGTGGCGTGCCTGGTACTCCAGAGCCGTTGCCTCGGCAATCATTTCCTCACTGATGCGCGCAACCCGGCTCGCCAGCCGACTGATACTGTCACCTTCCCGGTTAAGCGGCATATGGAAGCCCAAACGCCGTGCATGGCTTTCCAGCAAGTGATGTATACGTTTTACCCGCGCGCCAAACCACATGAATACAACGCAGAAAAGTGTAGTAAGCACGATCAGCACCAGGGTGCGCTGTTCGCGCAAGGAAAACAGGAACTGCTCGCCCAGTGCATTGACCTGATCAGCATCAACTCGTGCTGCATAGCGAATTCCGGGTTCACCAGATGGCGCGATATACAAAACGCTCTCCATATCCGCCACCAAGCGATGCACATCCTGCCGGTAGAAATAATCCAGTGAAATCCAGATAGCCACCGCCGTAACAGCCGCCACCAATAATCCCTTAAATGTCAGCGAATGTTTCCTTAACCTGCTCAACTGACGTGGCACACCGGCCACTCCCTTCAGTACATTCATCCAATAAACCCCGAAGCTCTCCGCACACGAAATAGCATGACCGGTCACAGCGGGACACGCTGCAACAGGCACCTGTCGCATCTAATACGGGAGGAGACAAAAGTAGTTTGCAGATCCCCTACCTGCAAAACCTGATTTTCCTTATACTACTTGAACTTACGCTTTATCCTTGAACCTTCTGCACAAGTTCTGCCGAGCGTAGCGGCAGGTAAAGCAAAAATTTAACCATGGCTGTACAGCCTGTGCCCAGCAAAGTACCCTTTGGCCATGAATAATGAAGAAAACTTCCTCCAGTTCACCGAATTACGGCTGGGTATATCAGACCTCGAGATCGAGCTTCTGACGCGTGCCGACACCATCCACGCCACGGATCTTATCGTTCAACAAAGTGAGGAATCGCTGGAAATCTTCAGCCGCGAACTCGATCCCGTACTTTATGACCGCGAACCGTTCCTGGACGCCGTGAGCAGCCTGTGCGTAAAAAATCGCAAGGCCCGCGTGCGTATCCTGGTCCAGGATCCATCACCGGCAGTAAAGCGTGGCCACCGGCTGATCGAACTCAGCCGGCGCATCAGCAGCTCCATTGAAATACGCCAGCCTCACCCGGACTACCGGCAGCACAATGAAGCATTTCTGATTGCCGACCATTGCGGCCTGATCACACGCGGTCTTGCGGACCGCTACGAAGGTACGGCTAATTTCTATTCATTTATCCCTGCGCAACGCAAACTGGACTTCTTCACCGAGGTCTGGGACCGCAGCGAATCCCATCCCGAGTTCAGAAGGCTGCATATCTGATGAAACAATTTTACCTGTTGCTCTGCCTGCTCATGCTGCTGGCGGCACCCGTTCAGGCCGATTCCATTAACACCATTCAACTGCAGAATCGCCCGGCAGAGGAAGTTATACCCATTATAAAACCGATGCTGGGGCCGAGCGACTCGGTCACCGGCCAGGGCTTCAAGCTGTTTCTGCGTTCTTCGCCCGAAACGCTGGCGCAGGTGAAGGAAATGATCAGCAACCTGGATGTCGCCGCGCAAATGCTGCAGATATCCGTTTTCCAGGGCAATGACCGCGACCTCAGGGCACTAAGCATCAGTGGCAACGTGCAGGTAGAAAGCGGAGACGCCAATGTCAGTATTGGCACCCAAAGAGGTCAGGACAGAAAACAGGGCGGCGGTGATGTCAGCTACAGCACCCGTAATGCCAGTGCCGGCGCCAGCACCATAAGCACCCGTGGTCGCCTCAGGGACAACCCCATCCACCAGCTTCGTGTCACCGAAGGCACCGAGGGTTATATCGAAACCGGTGAGCAGATCCCCTACTTCTCCGGCGCCAACTGGTATGGGCCCGGCGCGCTGGTCGGTGGCGTTGATTACAAGGACGTTACGACCGGCTTCTATGTACTTCCACGCATTCACGGCGACAAAGTCACCATGCATGTCAGCCCGTTCAAACAGTCACAGAGCAAAACCCGCGGCGGCGACATCAACACCCAGAGTGCCAAAACCACCATCACGGGGCGCATGGGTGAGTGGCTGCCGATCGGTGGAACCACCGAGCAGACGCAGCGGTCTCAAAGCAGCACCGGCAGCTACACGTCCACGCAGAGCAGAAATAACGAAAGCATCTGGATCAAAGCAGATCTGGTTCAATAAACCGCAAACCCTTTAAGGAGTCATTATGTTCGGTTTCCAGGAGTTCGTCATACTGGTAATGGTACTAGCCGTCGTGCTGGTCATCATGGGCGTTAAAGCAGTACCGCAAGGCCGCGAATTTACCGTCGAGCGTTTCGGGCGCTACACCAAGACCCTGAGACCCGGACTGAACATCATTGTACCTTTCGTCGATCGCATCGGCGCCAAGCTCAACATGATGGAACGCGTCATGGACGTGCCCTCCCAGGAAGTTATTACCCACGACAATGCCATGGTCACCGTCGACGGCGTGGTGTTCTTCCAGGTGCTCGATGCCGCCAAGGCCGCCTATGAAGTCAATCAGCTGGAACTGGCGATCCTCAACCTGACCATGACCAATATCCGTACCGTGATGGGCTCCATGGCTCTCGACGAGCTACTCTCCCAACGCGACACCATAAACGCGCAACTGCTCACCGTGGTCGACGACGCCACCACGCCCTGGGGCGTCAAGGTAACGCGTATCGAAATCAAGGACATCACCCCGCCACGTGACCTGGTCGACTCCATGGCACGGCAGATGAAAGCCGAGCGTGAAAAGCGCGCCAACATCCTCGAAGCCGAAGGCTTCCGCCAGGCGGAAATCCTCAAGGCCGAAGGTGAAAAACAGGGGGTCATTCTTAATGCTGAAGGCGCACGCCAGTCCGCCTTCCTGGAGGCCGAGGCGAGGGAACGCCAGGCCGAAGCAGAAGCCAAGGCCACGAACATGGTGTCGAAGGCTATCGCCGAGGGCGACATCAATGCCATCAACTACTTTGTAGCCACCAAATATATCGAATCGCTGCAAAGCATCGCTATGTCACCGAACGAAAAACTGGTGCTGATGCCACTCGAGGCCGCCAGTGTTATCGGTGCGCTGGGCGGCATCTCCGAACTGGCCAAGGAAGCATTAGGCAAGCAGAAAGGCGCTGGCGCATGACCCTGGAAGAACTGGGGCACTGGCACTGGTGGATACTCGCCGCTGCGCTCATTATTCTGGAAGTGTTTGCACCCGGAGCGTTCTTTCTCTGGCTGGGGCTCGCAGCGGGTGTCGTTGGTGGCATCGTCTACTTCGCGCCATCCATTGAGTGGGAATTCCAGGTCCTGCTGTTTTCCGTACTGTCCGTCATCAGCATCATTGTCTGGCGGAAGTTCTTCAGACAGACAGCGTCAGATACCGACCAACCCAACCTGAACCGGCGTGGCGAGCAATACGTCGGCCGTGTCTTTACCCTCGACGAACCCATGGTCGACGGCATGGGCAAGATTCGCGTGGACGATTCCACCTGGAAAATACGCGGCGAAAGTTGCCCGGTCGGCACACAGGTTGAGGTTACCGGCACCAGCGGGACTATCCTGGAAGTCATCTGCAAGGAGTGACCTGACTAACGCGCCCGAAAGCTGTCGTTCAGCCACCCCGAGACGGTCTTCAGCAACACAGCATCCTGCTCACGCATGTAATGATCACCATCCTGCAGCATGATCTGCCGGGATGCCGGCTGGCCCTGCTTCTGTACCGCCTTCCAGCGCCCGTCAGCGCCATGCAGAACGGCGGGATAATCCAGCGCACCGTAGACATCCAGCAGCGGCACCTGCAGCCTTGCAAACGGGAACGGCTCCGGCATGGGTTGTTTGTAGTCAGTTGCACCCATGCCAATACCCACGAAGCCATCGATCGCGTCACTGCCATTGGCCCTGATCCAGGCCATCGCCATATGCACGCCGCAGCTGTGCGCCAGCATCACTACCTGGTCATTTCCCTGTGCCTTCAGATACGCCAGCGCGGCATCAATGCGTGGCAGTGCTTCCGGAAAGATGGGCACATAGTCGTAAAATTTGGACTCTTTCGAGAGCACGGGCATCTGTATGGAGAGCGTGTTCCAGCCATGCCCTGTCAGACCGATGCGCAGCGGCCGGGTAACATTTTCCCAATCGGGGTGGTAACCGCGGCCGTGAATCAGCAGCACGGCACGTTTAGCCGGCTCAGCGGCTTCCATGTAGATACTCAGGAATTCGTGGCCATCGGCATTCAGAAACAGGGGATCGCCATCAAATATGGCATCGATAATCTGGTCGGACAGGCGCTTTTCGCGCTCCAGATCGGCGGCAGAAAGCAGGTTCGGCACTGCAGACAAAAGAAGCACCAGCACCTGCAAACAACGACAATGCTGCAACAGCTTCATCATGGTGCCATGATGCCACGAACTGCGGCCAGTGCCCAATGGACACAGGTCTTCCGCACTTGCGGCGGCTTAGTCAGTTGCCGGGCCTTTCAGCTTGTTTTGCGCTTTCGGTACCTCTGCCACGACCTTCACCGTCCGCTCATTACCGCCGAGGCGTTCCTGTTTCAACCTGGCCAGGTAACCCGCCAGCGCGCCGCCTCCCGTTGCCAGCATCAGCAGGCCAAGCGTCATGAACTGGGTGAACACCATCAGTGTGCCGGCAGCGATCACACCAACAAAGGCGCCACCCACCTTGAAGTTGGCCTTCGCATGGGCGCGGTTGGTTTCCTTGTTAATCTGTTCATGGCTTTTCTTGATCAGGCGAGTCTTCGCCCGTTCCGCATTAACGCGCAACTTCTCCCGTTCGCGTGAAAAGTCATCCTTGGCCTGTATCACGGCATCTTTCTTGATATGGCTGGCGATTGAATCAAACCAGAACGCCGTCACCACGGTGACCACGAGTGCCAGGCAACCGATGGCGATCCAGAGTTCCTGGTCACTGGTTCTGACAGCGGCGAGTAGCAGCGCAGCGGTAGCGACCTGGATGATGATGATTCCGGGCAAGTATCTGAGCATATGCCAATGGTAAAACAAAACAGTGAGTTAACAAACGCGACCCCACCATGCTTCGTCGCAATAGAAGACTGCCTGCACAAGCAGCATTTAACGTAGAAGTAACATCACTAATACTCTATATATATTTGTTATATTTGGTTTTTTTATCTCTATGCCGGACTAGGGTAGTAAGCGACCGAACCCTGGCGGCGGCCTGCGGTAACGGGTGGCCTGCTCGTAGGCGTAGGCATACTGAATTAATTTACCTTCATCGAATGGCCGCGCTAACAGTTGCAGTCCCAGTGGCAGACCGGTACTGGTAAATCCCATGGGCACGGTAATAGCGGGCTGACCGGTATGCGGGGCGATCACCGGGCTGTTGTTACCGTGCGGACTGTCGTGGTCGCCCAGGGTGCGCGGCGGATTGGTCCAGCTCGGGTAGACAATCGCGTCGACGCTGGCCTTGTCCATAGCCGCCAGCACCGCGTCCAGGAACTGCTTGCGCCGCGGGTCCCCCTGCACGTCCACGCACGGCGGCTGCTGGTCTTGAGGAAGCCCGCTTTCGCTCATCGCCCACTGCATCGCCTCTGCGTTCATCGGCAGGAATTGTTTAGCCGCCGCAACTTCGTCCAGGGAATGAAGGGGTACCGACGGCCCGCGGGTAGCCAGGTAGTTTTTCAGATCGTAGCGAAACCGGCTGCAAAAGCCGGTGGCTTTGCGCAGGCGGTCAAAGTCGGGTATCTCGAACGGATCGACAATCACTGCACCGGCTGCCTTGAGTTCATCAATGGCACGGTCCATGGTCGTCATCACTTCCAGGTCGGCATCGCCGCTATCCACCAGCGCGCGCAGCACACCCAGCCGTGCACCCTGCAAGCCATCTTTTTTAAGATAAACTGTGTAGTCATCTTGCACCCGTCCCGCAGCAGCCGCAGTGGCAGGGTCAGCGGAATCAACACCCGCGATTACCGAAAACACAATCGCCGTATCGGTCACGTTGCGCATCAACGGTCCGCCGACATCGCGGTTCAACAACAGCGGCACAATACCGTCGCGGCTGGTAATGCCTATCGTCGAGCGCAGCCCCACCAGGTCCAGGTGCGAAGCCGGACCGCGAATGGAGTTACCCGTATCGGTACCCATACCGATGATGCCGAAGTTCGCTGCGATGGCCGAGGCGGTGCCACCACTCGAACCGGCCGGTACGCGCGACAGATCATAGGCATTGCGCGTCTCGCCATGGGTGGAACTGACAGTCTCGTACGGGCTGAACGCCCATTCGCTCATGTTCGACTTGGCGATCACAATCGCGTCCTGGGCACGCAGCCGCTTGACCATGAAGGCATCGTCCGGCGGGTTGGCGCCACGCATGGCAATGGACCCGGCCTCGGTAGGCATATCAGCGGTATCGAAGTTGTCTTTAAGAATAACCGGGATGCAGTGCAGGCGTTTCATCCGGCCGGTGATGCCATACCGCTGGTCCAGGCTTCTGGCACGTTCAATAGCATTGGGGTTGATATAAATGATTGCGTTAAGCAGCGTCGGCTGATCATAGGTTTCGATACGCTTGAGGTAACGGCGGGTAAGTTGTTCGCAGCTGATACTCCGCTCGCGGATCGCCTGGTGCGCGTCCTCAATGGTGAGCTCAATAAACGCTACCGGGCGCGTATCCTCCTGTTGCACAGGCGACATGACGCAGCCAGCGCACAGGCTGACGACCACACCGGCAAGCAGACCAAACGCACGGGTTCTCAGCACGCTGGTTACCCGGTCACTGGCGAATCAATTGCTTCATAAAATCGAGATACGCCGGTGTATCCCAGGGCCGTCCACCCAGCGCCAGGTACCTCAGCTTGCCTTCGGGATCGACAAAAAAGCTGGCCGGCAATCCACGCGGCTGCCACCGCTCGGTCACCAGGCCGTCTTCATCCATTAACGGTGTGATATCCGGCGCTACGCTGGCAAGAAAACCGAACACCGTGTCTTCGGTTTCCGCGGTGTTGACCAGCACGATCTCCAGTTGCTGCGGCTCAAACTTCGGGAAGATAGCCTGGATAGTCGGCATTTCCTCACGGCAAGGTCCGCACCAGGTAGCCCAGAAATGTACGAACACCCAGTGCCCGCGGGCCTCGCTGAGATCCCAGGTATCACCGTCCATGTTCTTCAACACCAGCGGAGGCGCATCGCGGCCGTCCAGGGTCAATAAACCCTTGGGTAACTCGCTGGCAATAACCTGCCACGAGAGCAGCAGGAAACAAACGCACGCGACAGCACGCACCCGGGTTAATTTGTTACACATTTCAAATCCTCGAAGACCACCGTTTTCACCGGCCCCTGCTTGTCAGCACCGGTATGAAACCTCATTGTCATTGTGAATGGCAGGGTTTGTATCGGGATAACCACACTGCCACCCACGCCTTCATCCAGGCGCAGGTCGCGCACCTCGGGCATCAGCGTCCAGCCGAAGGTCGACTGGTGAGCTTGCGTTAACCCGGTATCGCGCCATTGATCCGGCCAGTAGTCGCGCTTGATGCGGGGGATCACCTTGTCACCCTGACTGAACTGCCACTCGTCTAACTCGAGCCACAGAACATCCACCGCCTTGTTGTGCACAATGGGCGTAACAAAACAGGTCTCCAGGATCCTGTCGATGGCCGCACGATTGAACTCCCGCCCCAGGTAAAACGCCGTGAGCTGGTCGTGCGTGCGCATGACCACCCGTATCTCGACCTGGTCGTCCTCGTAACGCGGGCTGGGTGGTTGCTGCACCGGGTTTGCGGGCGCTGCCGCTTCGGGGGCCGCAGTCGTTGAACCACCATCGGAATTATCCACACACGCGGGCACCACGACGATCAGGGCGGCCAGCCATAGCGGTACAGTCCAGTGGCAAATTCGCTTCAACGTTGTCATACCGTACATCCCACCTGACAGCCCTTCACGTCAACCCGGAAAAATACATGATGCACTTCACTACGGACTTCCTGCTTCGGGCGCTAACGCATTTTCGGCAGTGCCCGCTTACTCAGTGACTGGTACTCGTTAAAGCGCGCATCGTTCAGGGCGTCATCCGAAACCTTGGCAAGCTTGAACTCGCGGCCGTTCTGCAGGTCCTTGACGGCGACCGGCACACCATCGACATCACCCATCGACATCCGCGGACCACCCATATTGATAGACAATTTCTGCGCGCGTTCCGCCATATCACGCATAAACTTCATCGCCGAACTCACTGTCGCAAATTCGGCCTTCGACATACCTGCAGCAGCGTCGGTCGCCACGCACACATCGGCAACCTGCTGCTGGTCATTCAACACATCATAACGCTGGCATTTGAATCCTGCGATCTTGTCGCTGCCGCGTTTTACCATGCTCACCTTGACAGGCGGTTTGGATTCCATAGCACCGAAATTCGCCATGCCACCCATGCGCTGTTCGATCATGGCGCGTTGCTCCGGCGGCAGGTTCTTGAGCTGCTCACGCATCATCGCCATTTTCGGCGCCATCGTTTTCTGCATCTGGGTCATGGAATCGGCCATCTTTTCCAGCGTAGCGCGATTGAATTCCATGTACTGCCCGTCGCTGCTGCTGACGTGTATCGCCGTATCACGCTGCGCGTTATAGAGCATGTAGTCCGACTGGCCGGGCGTCGACATGCGCATCATGTGACCTTTCACTTCGATAACGGCATCCATCTTACCCCCGACTTCCTCCATCGTCAGGGTGGCATCCGCCTGCACAGCCGGCGCAAGCAGGGCAACGGAAAACAGGCAAACAACGGTGCTTGGAATGCTTCTGGTCATGGTTTTTCCCTCTTATTTTCGGGTTTTGACCAGCCGATTGTAACCACGGGCAATGCCTGCCGAAAGCTTTTCCCGCCCCGCCCCGCCCGGACCGGGTGCCGGAACTACATTTCTGCTAGAATGCGGCCTTTACAACCGCCACAGATATTCAACAACATGAAGACCTTAGAAGAATTATTACAAGAACGCATCCTCATCCTCGACGGCGCCATGGGCACCATGATCCAGCGCTACAAACTGGACGAAGCCGGCTATCGAGGTGAGCGTTTCAAAGACTGGCCCAGCGAGCTCAAGGGCAACAACGACCTGCTGTCGTTAACCCAGCCGGATATCATCCGCGACATTCATAAAGCCTATCTTGAAGCCGGCGCGGACATTGTCGAGACCAACACCTTCAATTCCACCACCGTGTCGATGGCCGACTACGGCATGGAAGAACTGGTCTACGAGATCAACCTGGAATCCGCCAAACTCGCACGCCAGGCCGCAGATGAATTTTCCACCGACGACAAACCCCGCTTCGTCGCCGGTGTGCTCGGCCCCACCAGCCGCACCTGTTCGCTCAGCCCGGACGTTAACGACCCGGGTTTCCGTAACGTCACTTTTGATGAACTCAAAGCCACCTATTACGACGCCACCAAGGCGCTGGTCGAAGGCGGCAGCGATATCATCCTGATCGAGACCATCTTCGACACCCTGAACGCCAAGGCCGCCGCCTTCGCCGTGCAGAACTATTTCGAAGATACCGGCAACAAACTGCCTGTGATGATCTCCGGCACCATCACCGACGCCTCCGGCCGCACCCTGTCCGGTCAGACCGCGGAAGCGTTCTTCAACTCCATGCGCCACGTGAACCCGATCTCCATCGGCTTCAATTGCGCGCTGGGCGCCAAGCAGTTACGCCAGTACGTGGAAGAACTGGCCGGCACCGCCGACTGCTACGTGAACGCGCACCCCAACGCCGGGCTGCCGAATGAATTCGGTGAATACGATGAATCCCCCGAAGCCATGGCCGAAGAACTCGGCGAATGGGCCAGCTCGGGCTTCCTCAACATCATCGGCGGTTGCTGCGGCACCACCCCGCCGCACATCAAGGCCATTGCCGAAGCCGTCGCCAGGTTCCCGCCGCGCAAAAAGGTCGACAACAACTTCGTGCTGCGCCTGTCCGGCCTGGAACCCTGCAACATCGACGAGAACTCACTGTTCGTCAACGTCGGCGAACGCACCAACGTCACCGGCTCCGCCAAGTTCAAACGCCTGATCCTCGAAGAGCAGTACGACGAAGCGCTGACCGTGGCGCGCGACCAGGTGGAAAGCGGCGCCCAGGTCATCGACATCAACATGGATGAAGGCATGCTCGACGGCGAGGCGGCCATGGTCACCTTCCTCAACCTGATCGCCAGCGAACCCGACATCTCGCGCGTGCCGATCATGATCGACTCCTCCAAGTGGGACATCATCGAAGCCGGCCTGAAATGCATCCAGGGCAAGGGCATCGTCAACTCCATCTCCATGAAGGAAGGCGAAGACAAGTTTATCGAACACGCCAAGCTGTGCCGCAAATACGGCGCGGCCATAATCGTCATGGCTTTCGATGAAACCGGCCAGGCCGATACCAAAGAACGCAAGGTCGAGATCTGCACCCGCGCCTACAAGATACTCACCGAACAGGTGGGCTTCCCGCCGGAAGACATTATCTTCGACCCCAACATCTTTGCCGTCGCCACCGGTATCGAGGAACACAACAACTATGGTGTCGACTTCATCGAAGCCACCCGTGAGATCAAGCAGACCCTGCCGCACGCCAAGATCAGCGGCGGCGTCAGCAACGTGTCATTCTCGTTCCGCGGCAACAACCCGGTACGCGAAGCCATCCACGCCGTGTTCCTCTACCACGCCATCAAAGCCGGCATGGACATGGGCATCGTCAACGCCGGCCAGCTCGCCATCTACGACGACCTGCCCGAAGAACTGCGCGAAGCCGTCGAAGACGTGGTGAATAACCGCAGGGACGATTCTACCGAACGCCTGCTCGACATCGCCGCCAAGTACAAGGGCGACGGCAAAGCCATAGAAAAGAAAGAAGACCTCGAATGGCGCGAATGGCCGGTCGCCAAGCGACTGGAACACGCCCTGGTCAAAGGCATCGATGCCTACGTGGAAGAAGACACCGAAGAATGCCGCACGCAGTTCGACCGCCCCATCCAGGTCATCGAAGGCCCGCTGATGGACGGCATGAACGTAGTCGGCGACCTGTTCGGCGACGGCAGAATGTTCCTGCCACAGGTGGTGAAAAGCGCGCGCGTCATGAAAAAAGCCGTCGCCTACCTGCTGCCCTACATCGAAGCCGAAAAAAGCGAAGCCAGCAAGGCCAAGGGCAAGATCCTCATGGCCACCGTCAAGGGCGACGTACACGACATCGGCAAGAACATCGTCGGCGTGGTGCTGCAGTGCAACAACTTCGAAGTCATCGACCTCGGCGTCATGGTGCCTGCACAGAAAATCCTCGACGCCGCCAAAGAACACGACGTCGACATCATCGGCCTGAGCGGGCTCATCACCCCCAGCCTGGATGAAATGGCCCACCTCGCCAAAGAAATGGAACGCGAAGGTTTTGAACTGCCGCTGCTCATCGGCGGCGCCACCACCTCACGCATCCACACCGCCGTGAAAATCGAACCCGGCTACCACGGCACCACCGTGTACGTGAAAGACGCCTCCCGTGCGGTGGGTGTTGCCCAGAACCTGGTCAGCGAAGACAACAAGGCACCCTACATCGAAGA
>Ga0316189_10002560_pt1 | contig 17790 bp, 11 predicted proteins | sample LowCovwburrow_MG_FD_204930 | JGI IMG/M metagenome (GOLD analysis project Ga0316189, IMG submission 204930) | Coastal sediment microbial communities from Maine, United States - Lowes Cove worm burrow | ecosystem: Environmental > Aquatic > Marine > Coastal > Sediment | place: USA: Maine...
CCCGGAAAAGAGAAAGTCGTTCTGACCGGTTGTTGGGTCAAAGATCGCGGTTTCGGCCAGAGCATGGTAACGTTTGAACAGGGCGGGATTCTGAACCTTGGCCATACCACCAGCCGCAGCCAGACGAACCACCATGGGCGCCATCTCATCATCCACATAGGTCTGAAAAACGGCAGGGTCCAAGTCGCGGCTGAGAATGCCCAACAGCATCAGGAACATAGCCCTTGATTTGGGATCGGAAACTTTGGTGACATTGGCATTGAGATCGTTGCGGAAACGCATCAGGTCATCCGGCGCTATATTGCGCAGTACCGGTGCAAACATGATGCAGCGCTCAGGGCTTAACTTGTCAAGATTGCGAATCATGGTACGCAATCCACCCCACTGAAAATGTTGGATGAGCTGAGTCGCTCCTTCCACGGAGGTCTTCTCATTGACAAAAAGCTTGACCAGCTCATCCCGGTCGGGAATCTGTGCGAAGGAGAGCGTGGTTAGAAAACAACTTAGAATTAGAAACCTTTGAAACATAATCCCCCCAATGGAACCGACTTCATTTCTCACGACTGTTCCAATCATTCCTAAATTTTTGACTCCTAATTGAAACGGATTTTGCGAGGGTATGCAAGCCCGAATCACGAGAAAGGGAATTAAGTCTTCAGTTTTTACCAGGAATTTACGCAAGACCCCCCATCCTACCAGTTGATAGGCAGTTCTCCGGCTTGGTAAAATCGCGCAAGAGGGGTAATTACTGATCAGGAGGGGTTGCCCATCTCCCGTTGACGTACGGCTTCATATAGAAAGGCCGAAACTGCTGCACCTACATTCAGCGAGTTAATATGCCCCTTCATGGGCAAGCTGGCCAGAGTATCGCAGGTCTTCCGGGTCAAAGCCCGCAAGCCGCGTCCTTCGGCGCCAAAAACCAGAACGGTGGGGCCGGTTAAGTCGACACGACACCAGGAAACAGCCTCTTTCCCGCCTTCACAGCCAATACTCCAGTAGCCGCGTTGCTTGAGGTCTTCGAGGCTACTGCGTAGATTGGTGACTTCCACCACGCCAACCCAAGCAAAGGCCCCCTGACTGATCTGAGCCACGGTCTGATTGAGGTGAACGGAGCGGTGCCGTAGAAGCACCACACCATCGACGCCTGCGCCCTCACAGGTCCGCAGGATCTGGCCCAAGTTCATTGGGTCCTCGATCTGATCAAGGGCCACCAGCAGGGGCTGTTGGCCACGGGGTTTCATCTCTTCCACGAAACGGTATAGATCCGTGTGGACCGGGGAATCAACCAAAGCGGCCACGCCCTGGGTTGCCGGGCCATATGGCGTATCGTGTTGTTCCAAATCCACAATGATGTCCCGATAGGGCGTCAGCACGGCCTGCCAGCCGGAAGGCTGCTTGCGCTTGTCCAACCAGATCTTGCGGACCGTAACATGGGGCGAGGCCAGGCACTCGTGGACGCCATTGAGTCCGGAGATATAGAGTTCCCCGTCTCTGGGTTGGCGAAAACCCTCACTCCAACGATTGGAACGGGACCGTTTTGGCGCACTTTTTTTCATGGGAAACTCCCACAAGAGGGGAACAACGTCCCCTCTTTTCGTCCAACTTGCTTAAAGATCTTCCAACATTTCAACGCTCATGCGCACGCCTGTCCCATTGCCACCGGTGGTGCTGTAGGCATTGCCCTTTTCCAAGATCGCTGCGGCAATATCGCAGTGAGCCCACTTGTACTCCGCAGCGAAACGTTGCAGAAACAGGCCGGCCGTAATGGTACCGCCCCACTTACTCGACGAGATATTGGAAATATCGGCCACCGGGCTCTTGAGGAACTCGTTGTACTCGTCGACCAAAGGCAGTTGCCAGAACGGTTCGTTCACCGTTTTGGAGGCCTTGAGAATGGTGTCTACCAGACCCTGATGGTTGCCCATCACACCGCAAACGCCAGGCCCGAGCGCCACCAGGCAAGCACCGGTCAGGGTAGCATAGTCAACCACAAAATCGGGCTTGTAACGCGCCGCATAGGTCAGTGCATCGGCCAGGATCAAACGGCCCTCCGCATCGGTATTGTTGATCTCAATGGTCAAACCGGAAAGCGAGGTAACCACATCACTCGGCCGGGTTGCTTTGGAAGAAGGCATGTTTTCCGCTGCGGGTACCAGACCGATCACCCGGTGTTTGCAACCCGCGTCGCGCAAAACGCTCATGGTGCCGATCACTGCGGCGCCTCCGCCCATATCACCCTTCATTTCAGCCATACCGCCCGAGGGTTTCAGGGAAAGCCCGCCGGAGTCGAAGGTCACAGCTTTGCCAACAAGCACCACGGTCTTGCCGGAAGGTTGTTCAGGCTCGTACTCCATGATGATGAAGCGGGACTCGCGATCACTGCCGTAACCCACCGAATAAAAAGAGCCCATGCCCTCCTTTTTGATGGCGGCTTCATCTAAAATGGTTGCTTTGTAGCCGCACGGTTCTGCCCATTCCGAGGCAAGCTCGGCCATGCGTTCCGGGTGCAGTAAATTGGCCGGCATCTGGCTCAAGTCGCGGGCACGCATGGTGCCAGAACAAATGGCTTGCCAGCGGGCTACCTTCTCGCCGCAGCCACGGTTGTCATGTAAGGTCAAGCTCTCGAGACGACCGGGCAGTTTGTCCTTTTCGCTTTTGAGGTCGGTGTACTGATAGTCAGCCAGGATAAAACCTTCGAGCACCGCGCGGACCGCATCGTCCTCGAGCCCATCCAGGCTGAAAAGAACTTCTTTAAAACCCTTGCCTCGCAAAATCTTCCAGGCGCTGGCCGAAGCCTTACGCAGATCTTCGGGCTTGTTGACCTTCTCGCCCACGTTAAAAAACAGCAGCCGTTGGGCTTTGATTCCTTGGGGCTGGGTCAGGTAAATATTGCCGCCCGCAGCCTTCCCGAATTCTCCAGACTCTGCGAATGGTTTGAGTTGTTCAGCGGCTGCATCAAAGCCGTTGAGCAGCTTGCCGTCTTTGGTCGCCAGGATCAGCAGACAACGGCCCTCTAGTACTTCTAACTTACCCGATTTAATATGAATGTCCATCTTGGCTCCTCGACCCGAATTCGGTAGAACTTGTCATGATACACGATGGCAAAATGAATACAAAGGGCAAACTCCAAATTCCAAAGATACGGCACTTCCCATCCTTGGAGAAAGCACGGCCGTCTCCATGGCTACTTCAACGCCTTCTCGATTCCACCATTGGCCAACACATATTTGCGAAAACCCGGCGGAGGATTTTTCACATTGTAGATATTGGCGTCTTTCCAGGAACTCACATCTTTCCAGTTTCTAATCTGTTTCAGGTCGGCGTGGCTGAGTTCGGCATTACTCAGGTCGGCCTGACTCAGGTCGGCCTCGCTCAAGTTGGCACCGGCCAGTTTGACCTCGCTCAGGTCGACCCCTTTCAGGTCGGCTCCTGACAAATCGGCTCCACTCAGGTCAAACAGCTTGTCTATTCCACCATTGGCCAACACATAATCGCGAAAACCCTCGGGCTCGCTTCTTACGCCTCTTATATTAGTGCCTTGCCAGGACACCACCTTCTTCCAGTTATTAAGCCTACCCAGATTGGCATAGCTCAGGTTGGCATTGGTCAGCTCAGCCTGATCCAGGTTGGCGCCCAACAGTGTGGCAAAGCTCAGCTCAGCCCCGCTCAGGTTGGCATTAAACAGCTTGGCAGTGGACAGGTTGGCATTAAACAGCTTGGCACCGCTCAGGTCGGCCTCGCTCAGGTTAACATTTCTATGATTTCCCCCGCTCAGATTGACTCCGCTCAGGTTGGCCCTCATCAGGAGCCCATCTTGCATTGTCCTTGGCCTCTCGATTCCCCCATGGGTCAATACGTGATTGCGAAAACCTTCGGGAGCGTTTTCAACATTACCAATGTTCGCGCCTTCCCATGAAACTTCTTTCCAGTTTTTAATGCCAGATAAATTGGCGTAGCTCAGGTTGGCACTGTTCAAGGCAGCCCCCTTCAGGTTGGCATATGACAAATCGGCAAACCACAGGCTGGACCTCATCAGGCTGACGCCTACCAGGTTGGCCCCGCTCAAACGCACACACGTCAGGTTGGCATTGGCAAGGTTGGCATCGCTCAGATTGGCTCCGCTCAAATTGGACGTGTACAGGGTTGCCTTGGTCAGGTCGACGCCTACCAGGTCGGCCCCGCTCAGGTCGACACGACTCAGGTTGACTTCTGCCAGATCGAGCCCGGTCAGGACCGGTGCCTTCTCGATGGCACCGTTGCCAGACACGTATTGTGCAAAACCCTCCGGTGCGTTTCTAAGGCCAAAGACGTTGACGCCCTGCCAGGTCACCACCCCTTGCCAGTTTTTTACCTCGGACAGATCGGCGAAAACCAGGCTGGCCATCATCAGGTTGGCCCCGCCCAGGTCGGCACCGTTTAGACTGGCAAAGTCCATGTCGGCCCCTCTCATGTCCGCCTCTTCCAGATTGGCCTCGCTCAGATCTGCGTGCCTCAAGTTGGTTTCCACCAAGGTGGCACAGCTCAAGTTAGCTCTGCCCAGTTCGATCCGAGGAAGGGAGAGCAGGGTCAGGTTGGCATTGCTCAGGTCTGCCCGATTTAACCTGGTACGGGCGAAAATGGTCTCGCGCAGGTCGGCCCCGATCAAGTTGGCCTCGCCCAGGTTGGCCTCGCTCAAGTTGGTTCCGGTCAGGGTGGCACCGCTCAGGTCGGCAAGGTACAGCAAGGCCTTAACCAGTATTGCGTCGCTGAGGTCGGCCCCACGGAGTTTTGCTTGATTGAGATGGGCATCCCAGAGGTTGGCCTCCTTCAGGTTGGCTCCCTTCAGGCTGGCAGTATCCAGGTTGGCATTGGCCAGATCGGCCCCTTCAAGGAGGGCCTCGTCCAGGTTGGCCCCAGACAGATCAGCCCAGGTCAGGTTGGCCCCGCTCAGATTGGCTTTTTCCAGGCTGGCCCTGCTCAAGTTGGCCCTGTTGAGGTTGGCGTTAGTCAGGTTGGCCCCACCCAGGTCCTCCCCCCTCAGATTCTTTTCCGCGAGGTTGGCGTTTTGCAGGTCCCAAGCCTTTTCGGTGCCGCCATTGGCCAAAACATACCTGCGAAAACCCTCTGGCGCGTTTTTTACTCGAAGGATATTTGCGCCTTGCCAGGACCGCACCCTTTTCCAGTTTTCCAGGCCGAGCAGATCAGCCCCGCTTAGCTCGGCCCCTTTCAGGTTGGCTTTTATCAGATTTACCCCGCTCAACTTAGCCCCTCTCAGATTGACGCCGCTCAGGTCGGCTTTTCCCAGGTTGGCCTTGCTCAGGTTGGCCTTGCTTAGGTTGGCCTTGCTCAGGTCGGCCTTGCTCAGGTTGGCTTCACTCAGGTCGGCCTTGCTCAGGTTGGCTTCGCTCAGGTCGGCTTCGACCAGATAAGCCTTGATCAGGATGGTCTGGCTCAGGTCGGCCTTGCCCAGTTTGGCCTGGCTCAGAATGGCCGCGCTCAGGTCACTCCCAACTAGTTTGGCCCCTGACAGGTCGATCCCGCGATGCTCCAAGGCCTGCTCTATGCCGCCATTGGCCAATACATAGTCACGAAATCCTTCCGGCGCCTTTCTTACACCGAAGATGTTGGTGCCTTTCCAAGATTTCGCCTTCTTCCAAAACATAATCTGATGCAGGTCGGCATGGTTCAGCTTGGCCCCACTCAGGTTGGCCTCCTCCAGGTTGGCGTTGCTCAGGTTGGCAAAGTTCAGCATGGCCCCGCTCAGCATGGCCAGAGTCAAGTCGGTCCCGCTCAGGTTGGCCCGGATCATCACCGCCTCATCCAGTCGGGCCCTAGTCAGGTCGGCCCCAGTCAGGTTGGCCCTGGTCAGCTTGACCTCACGCAGATTGGCCCCGATCAGCTGGGTCAAGAACAGAGTGGCCTCGCTTAAGTCCGCCTCGCTCAGGTTGGCGTTAGTCAAGTTGGCCCCACGATGATTCTGTCCGCTCAAATTGGCCTTACCCAGGTTGATTCCAGTCAGGTTCATAGACGCCAGACCTTGGGGCTTGACGATGCCGCCATTGGCCAAGACGTAATCACGGAAGCCATCCGGCGCGTTTTTTACGATTCCTATGTTGGCTCCTTTCCAGGATATCACCTTTTCCCAGTTTTTAAGTCCGGACAGATCGGCATGGTTCAGGTTGGCTCCTCTCAGGTCGGCCCCGCTCAGATCGACCTCGCTCAGATCGGCATAACACAGCCGGGCCTTGCTCAGGTTGGCCTTACTCAGGTTGGCTCTGTTCATGCGGCTAAAGCACAGGTTGGCTCTCGGCAGGACGGCCCCGCTCAAGTTGCTCCCGCTCATGTCGCTCTGCCAAAGCTTCGCATCGTTTAGATCGGTCCCAAGCATCTCGGCCCCTCTCAGGTCGGTCCCAATCATAATGGCCCCAGTCATCTCGGCTTTATGCAGCCTGGCCTCACGCAGGTTGGCCCCGCTCAGGTTCGCCTCATACAATCTGGCCGCTGTCAGGTCGGCCTTGCTCAGATCAGCTTTACTCAGGTTGGCCTCGCCCATGGAAGCCCTGCGGAGGTTTGCCTCAGTCAGTTTGGCCCCGACCAGGATGGCAAACCTCAAGTCGGCCGCCGCCAGGTTCCTAGCGGTTTCGGGCTGATTGACGACCTCCCAAATCTTTTGCCATTTTTCGTCCCACCTGGTCTGATCGGAGATCTTGGTCCCTGTCAGGTTGGCCCCGTCAAGAACGGCCCAGCTCAGATCGGCAGCGCTCAGATCTGCATCACTCAGGTCGGCGTTTCTCAGGTCGGCATGCTGAAGGTTGGCCTCGCTCAAGTTAACCGCGTTTAGGGTGACATCCTCAAGATAGGCCCAGCTCAGATCGGCTTTGATCAGCTTGGCCTTGATCAGCCTGGCATGCCGCAGGTCGGCCTTATTCAGGATGGCCCCGCTCAGGTTGGCCCCGCTTAGGTCGGACTCACGCAGGTCAGCACCTGTCAGGTCGGCGTTGATCAACTTGGCCCTGACCAGATCTGCCTGTCCCAGCCTGGCTTTGGTCAGGTCGGCATCGCTGAGATTAGCCCCGCTGAGTTTGGCACCCTTCAACTTGGCGTCGTTTAGGTAGGCCTTGCTCAGATCGGCCCCGCTAAGGTCTGCACTTTCAAGATTGGCGTCCGTCAGGTTGGCGTTGATCAACTTGGCCTTGACAAGTATGGCTCTGGTCAGCACCGCGCTGGTAATGTCGGCCTTTGTCAGGTTGGCCCTGCTCAGGTCTGCCTTGCTCAGATCGGCTCCGTGTAGGTCTACCTCGCTCAATTCGGTCCCGGCCAGGTCGGCCTCGATCAGGTTGGCCTTGTTATCCTCAACCCATTTTTTGGACTTAGCACCTGAAGCACATCCGACGAAACACGGGACCAACAAGAGTGCGAATAACCAGAGGAGGAGTCTGTCCAGTGTTCGATGCTGCATTGCGAGTCGAACGCTTTCGAGCGTTTTGTCTTTCACTATTTCTCCTCTGGGTATTGACATCGTGCCAGTTATCCGGGTTTCCGCCTGGACAGGGGTTATTTCCCTGAATTCTCGATTCCGCCATGGGCCAACACGTAATCGCGAAATCCCTGCGGATCACATTCTATATTGGTGATGCTGACGTTTTTCCAGGAGCGTACCGCTTTCCAGTTTCTGATTTCCTGGAGGAAGGCGCCATTCAGGTTGGTTCCTTCCATGTAGACACCATCCAGACGTACATCTCCCAGTTTGGCCCCGCTCAGGTCGGCCCCGCTCAAGTCGGCCCCACTCAGATTTGCCCCGGTCAGGTCGGCCCCGCTCAGATTTGCTCCGGTCAGGTTAGCCCCGTTCAGGTTGGTCTTGCGCAGGTTGATTCCACTCAGGTCGGCCCCGCTCAGGTCGATCCCACTCAGGTTGCTTGTTTTCTCGACGCCACCATTGGCCAGCACGTAATCGCGAAAACCTTTTGGAGCATTTCTTACGCCTTCTATGTTTGCGCCTTTCCAGGAGTGTACTTTTTTCCAGCCTTTCAAATATTTGAGATTGGCATATCCTAGCCTGGCCTCGCTCAGATCAGCTCCAAGGAACTTGGCACTGCGCAGGTCGGAAAAGCTCAGCTCGGCCCCTATCAGCCTGGCCAAACGAAGATCGGCAGATTGCAAGTTTGCTTTCCACAGGTTGGTCCCGCTCAGGTTGGCCCTGGTCAGGTTGGCTCTGCTCAGGTCGATCCCACTCAGGTTGCTTGTTTTCTCGACGCCACCATTGGCCAGCACGTAATCGCGAAAACCACTCGGAGCATTTCTTACGCCTTCTATGTTCGCGCCTTGCCAGGAGCGTACCTTTTTCCAGTCTTGAAAAAAGGAGAGATTGGCATATCTCAGTCTGGCCTCGCTCAGATCAGCTCCATTGAGCTTGGCACTGCTCAGGTCAGAAAAGCTCAACTCGGCCCCAATCAGCCTGGCCCAACGAAGGTCGGCAGATCGCAAGTTTGCTTTCCGCAGGTTGGTCCCGCTCAGGTCGGCTCTCCGGAGGAGGACGTTGCTATGGTCGACCCCGCTCAGGTTGGCCCCGTTCAGGTCAACTCCGAGCAGTCTTTCAGAATTCAGGATTTTTGGCTTGGCGACGCCACCATGGGCCAACACGTAATCGCGAAAACCACTCGGAGCATTTTTAACTCTGCCGATGTTGGCGTTTTTCCATGACACCTCTTTCCAGTTTTTTATCCCTGACAGATCGGCATAGCTCAGGTCGGCTTCGTTCAGGTCAACACCGCGTAGGTTGGTATGAGACAATTTAGCAAACCACAGCCGAGCCCCGGTCAACCCGGTACCTTGCAGGTTGGACCCGCTCAGGTTGGCACCAGTCAGCCTGGCCTCGACGAGGGAGACCTGGCTCAGGTCCACCTTGGGCAGCTCAGCATTTGTAAGGTTGGCTCTTTTCAGGTCTAGCCCCCTCAGCTCCGGTCTCTTCTCGATAGCACCTTTGGCCACCACAAAATCACGAAACCCCTGGGGCGCGTTTTTTACATCGTAGACGTTGGCGTCTTGCCAGGACACCACCTCTTTCCAGTCTGCTATTGAAGTCAGGTTGGCAAAGCTTAGACTGGCCCCCTTCAGGTTGGCCCCACCTAGTTTGGCGCTGTTCATATCGGCAAAGCCGAGGTTGGCCCCGCTCAAGTTGGCATTGCTCAGCTTGGTACTCTGCAAAATGGCCATGTGCAGGTTGGCCTCGCTCAGATTGGCGTCATTCAGATTGGCAGATGCCAGATTAGCCCTGATCAGCTCTGCTTTGCTGAGAATGGCCCCCTGCAAGTTACAATCTACCAACTTGGCCATGCCTAATCTGGCTTCGGTCAGGTCGGCATTGCTCAGGTCATCTTTGCTCAGGTCGACCTTGACCAGGTCCAATACCTGGTCCATGCCGCCGTTGGCCAAAACATACTCGCGAAATCCCTCGGGAGGGTATATTACGCGAAGAATACTGGTGCCTTGCCAGGAAACCACATCTTTCCAGTTTTTAAGCCCCGAAAGATCGGCCCCATTGAGGACGGCCCCATTCAGGCTGGCCTTGCTCAGGTCGGCCTCGCTGAGCTTGGTAAAGCCCATTTTGGCATGACTGAGGTCGGCCCCGTGCAGGTTGGCCTTGCTCAAATTCGTTTGCCACAAATTGGTCCCGCTGAGCAGAGCGTTTCTCAAGATCGCCCCACTCAGATTGAGCTTGGACAGATCGGCTCCGCTCAGGTTGACCTCACGGTGTTCCACTGCCTTCTCGATTCCGCCATTGGCTAAAACATGGGCACGAAAACCTACTGGCGCATTTCTTACCTTAAAGATGTTGGAGCCTTTCCAAGAAATAACGCTTTTCCATCCCCTAAGCCGATACAAGTCAGCATGGTTCAGGTTTACCCCACTCAGGTTGGCCCCGTTTAGCTCGGTTTGTTCCATATTTGCAAAGCTCAGTTTGGCTCCGCTCAGGTCGACCCTATTTAGGGAAGCCGAGAATAGGTTGGCCGCGATCAAGTTGGCCTTACTCATGGTGGAATCTGTCAGGGAGACCTGTTCCAGGTTGGCGGCGCTCAGGTTGATACCGTTCAGATTGGCCCTAGCCAGGTTCTCAGCTTTCCATGGTTTCTCGAAGCCACCCTGAGCTAGCACGTACTCGCGGAATCCATCTGGCGCGTTTTTCACCTCGCCGATATTGGTGTCTTTCCAGGACGCGACTTTTTTCCAGTTTTTAAGCCCAGATAGATTGGCACGACAAAGGTTGGCACCGTTCAGGTCAGCCTCGGCAATGTCTACTCCGCTCAGGTCCGCATAGTCCAGGCTGGCCTGATCCAGCCTGGCCCCGAACAGGCTGGAGTTCTGCAGGTTGCAAAAGCTCAGGAAGGCACCCCTCAGTCCGACCATCTTCAGATTGGCCTCGCTGGCGTTGGCCATGATCAGATTCGCTCCCCAAAGCCTTGCCCCGTGCAGGTTGGCCCCATTCAGGTTGGCGTGGCCTATTTTGGCATTTAACAGGTCGGCCCCACTCAGGTCGGCCCCACTCAGCTTGGTCTGGCCTAATTGGGAAGATGACAGGTCTGAGGAACTCAGGTCGGCCCCACTCAGGTCGGCCTTGCTCAGGTTGACCTTTCGCAGTTCGGCCTTGCTCATCTTAGCCTCGATCAGGTTGGCCTCCAGCAGGATGGCAAAAGTCAGATTTTTCCCGCTTAAGTCTCTACCGGCTCGTGGCTCGTTTATAATTTCCCAAACAAGGCGCATTTCGTCACTTAACCTGGTCTGTTCATCGATCTTGGTCCCAAATAAATTCGCCCCTTCAAGAATGGCGTTCTTAAGATCGGCACCCCTCAGGTCAGCACCGGTTAGATCGCAGTCCCTCAAAATTGCGCCCGCCAGATTGGCCCCACTCAAATCGGCTCCCACCAAATCGCCACCCAGGAGATTTGCTTGTCTCAGATCCGCCCCACTCAGGTTGGCATCCTTCAGCCTGGCATTAGACAGCCAAATCTTCACCAGGTTGGTGTCATGCAGGTCGGCGTTGCTCAGATTGGCATCCCGCAGGTTGACCGTGCTCAGATCAAGCATACTCAAATTAGCCTTGCTCAGATCAGCGTCGTAAAGGTTGGCATTGCGCAGGTCGGCCCCACGTAAATCGGCCTCGATCAGTTGGGCCCCAGTCAGGTCGGCGTTGTTGAGGTAGGCCTTACTCAGGTTGGCGTTGTTGAGGGTGGCCTTTTTAAGGATGGCCTTAACCATGTTGGCGCCGATGAGAAGGGCTCCAATAAGATTGGCCTTGCTCAAGTTGGCACCGGTTAAATTGGCCTTGCTCAGATTTGCCTTTTGCAGGTTGGCCTGTTTCAGGTTTGCCTTGTGTAGGTCGGCCCCGCTCAGATCGATCTGGGCCAGCCTGCTCTTGTTTTCTTCAGCCCACATTTTGGACCTGGCACCTTTTTGCAACGAGGTGCCGTTCGCGCAGGATGATGCCAGTATAAGCACGAACAACCCTGAAACATGAATGGCTTTAACGAGGCACTGTCGATTGCTTTTGACAGAATTCGTAAACGGGTTCTGTTGAACATTCATAGGACCTCCCTGGGAACCTGAATATACCACGAAAAGGGAAACGAGAAACCCGCAGAGCGGAACAATCCGACCTGGCATTGGCTTGGGCGGCTCACGGGCGAAGAACAAGACGGCCAAACCAGAGAAGCTGTTCATATCCGTTGTTGCCTTTAACGAGCAGAGAAAAACAGTCGCGACAAGCCATGAGTTGAATGGGCCTTGTTGACACCCTCAGACAAGGCGATTCCCATGGCGGAAATGAGGATTGCACCACAGTACAAAGTGGATTCGCATCACATGAATCGGGTTTGGCACAGAGTGCAAAGCCGCTTTGGACCTGGGGCAACGAGCGGAAAAGCAATGAAACAGGCTAAGTGTTACACGAATCATCAAACGGCTAAGTCGTTTCTGGGGCGCATTGCTGGTGGGAGTTTTGCTTGTGCCCAGACCTTCCACGAGGTTCCTGCGAGCATGCATGGCTCTGGCATTTCGGCCTTACGATTCCCAAAAAGAGGTGGCCAGCCTCCAAAAAACGATTATAGGTACCTGTCAGCCTTTTCCTCCCGGCCCCACACAGGCAAGGTTAAAGCACAAGGTCTTGGAAGACCAGGCGGCGTTTCGTCGCATGGCTGGAGTATCCCGTGCGTAAGCGGAGCCGCTTCAATGTAAACTCGTCCACGAACAGTACCTGGAATCCTGAATGAAAGAAACAGCGGGAAACCCAAGACCCATAGGACCAGCAGACGAAACGCGCCAAAGGGTTTAAGTGTAAAAATGCGTCCCATTTTAGGTCACAGCCGAGTAAAACACCCTGCGGTTTTCAAAAGTTCAGGCCAATAGTCCACCATCCACCCGCAAGGTCCGAGCACGACCAAACCCCCCACAAGAAAAGAGCATCCCAACGACTTAGCCGATTCACCAATCGTGTAACTTGCAGCAACCAACGAGCATAGATGGTACCTGTTACCTTTCTTCCACGACCAAACCCCCCACAAGAAAAGAGCATCCCAACGACTTAGCCGCGGAATTATGTAGCCCCCACATGCAACCCAAACCAAAGCCAACGGGACCAGATTTGATCCCGCTGGCTCTGACGTGGGTTAGCTGAAAAAGGCGTGAACCACGGCGCACCTTCTCGCTGTGAGCGACATTCTCTGGCGAGCATGCTCCGTGTTCCTGGCTCTGATCTCTCGAATCTGCTCAGCCGTCGGCAAGACTGGCCGAACGATGACCTTGGGTTTTGGGATGAACCTTGGACGGCGCAGCTCGGGCAACGGATCGCCGATCCGAAAACCGAAGCTTCGAACCTCCATTCTCGCGTAGTCCCAAGACATTTGCGTCAACAGCGCTTTCCACATACTCCCGCGCCACGCCTTTTCCTTGAACTTGTTGCCGTAGGCGATCCTTCCTGATTCCTTGGCTGGAAGCTTCCGAATCGCTGTTACCCGCAGATTCCTCATTGCCACATTTCGCAATTCACGGCGCTCTTCTCTTGTTGTGTATCCGAAGAACCCCAACGATTCGCCTATGGCAATGATCAACCCTGCTGAATACAGCGACGTATTGTCCAGGATTGCCAGGAACGCGGCATACTTCATGGGTCGTGAAGGCTTAGTCTTCAGTGCCATCTTGCATGCTCACTCATGACCTACCCTTCCTTGCAGATTCTTCAGTTGCTTCATCATCTCGGCTTTTTCCCTCCCGAGCCGTTGTTGCTCTTGGCCAATATCGGATTTCCAACGCTCCCCGCTCCAGCCTGTACTCGACCCTTGGCCCCTCATTTTGACAAGCCCGTCACCTTCTTCGGGAAAGCGATGGTTGACCCGGTATCGGGCCAGCGTGTGACGCACCAACAAGCGTGCGTCGAACTTGTCATCGTCTTCGATATCGTCAAAGAATCCAAGCTCTTGGCCGAGTCTCGCGATGGTTCCTGGTGAATAGACCTTGTCGTCTTCAAGCTCCATGATGAAGTGCGTATACTTGAGCGGGCGCCCTGGTTTTCTGGTTTCGTCTTTGGTTTCTTTTGTCATTTGATTGCCTCCATTGGGTAGTGTGTGTGATTGGGGCAAGCGTTAATTCTTCATCACGATATCAAAACTAGCAGCACCTAGCAAGACAAAACTTGCAGCACCGATAAATAAACTTCGCGGCTGCAAGCTAGGTGCTGCTATTTTCTTCTCTTCCTCGCGGAAACAAAATGAGGTAGGATAGGGCCATGGTAGGAAGAAGATGGAAATACAAACCCCTTGTCGAAGCGTTGGACGATGACGTGCTCTATCACGTGGCCAAGATCGTGAATGATGGCGACTCAGGCGGGTTGTTCGATTTCTCGTTTGAGGACAGGAGCAAGCCGGTTACCGAAGACGAGAAGGCATTGGCCAAGAAGCGGGCAAGGTCGGCCTTGTCGGTGATCGCAAAGAAACTGCCCGCACCCGAAGGTGAGGTTGAAGCGTTTGTTCCTTATCGGGCCTATATTCCGGCTTGGTATGGGCGGACTTGGAAGGCTGTAGGAAAAAACTGAAGAAAAATGATCCGATTTGGCTCTTTATTCCGCATGTGTAAGTAAGGACTCTACGTAACCAAGCAACCGATTGGAAATCCCAGAGCGGTAGGAGAAGAAAATGGCTCGTATACAAACTTTCAAATTCTGCGTCTTGAACGTTAAGACTCAGCCCCACAGCCCAGAAAAATACATCGAGTTATTCAAGAGGGCAGCCAACCTTAAAGGAAAGGTTAAGATTAGAGGGGACCAAGTCGGCATCATAGGGATGTTGAAAACGGGGACAGGCGTGGTCGAAGGACAAGCGTTCAAATTCACGCTGATCGACAACAATGCGTCATGGTATAACATAAGTAAAAACGAAGAAGCTAGCGAAGAGGAGGTCTTGAATATACAAATCCCAAAAGATCTGGCTCCCAATTTGAGGAAGTTTAACTTCGTGCTCTTTCCTAGTATACACATGGTAGCAGTGGAGACGTATACTGTTGAGGGCGTATTTGGAGCCACATCAATCAGGACATTCTTTCACAACTTGCTGAATCAACCCGAGTTGGAGCCTGATTTTGGTGAAGTAGACGTCATCCTTCAGCCCGAAAAAGAAGCCATCGAAAGAGCATTCAATTTAAGTCGTTTAGAGTCCTTAAATATTGCCATTTCGAAACCTAATATGGGCGATTTTTTCGATGACAAATCTTTTTATGACAAATTGGACAAAATGAAAGTGAGAGAGTTTCGCCAGGAGCTTCGCGCGGATGGTTCCAACTCTATTGAGCCTGATGAGGAAATTCAAGGTCTTGCACGCCTTGGGGCGAAAGACGGGGTTGTCCGCTGGAAAGGAGTTGACCTAGATGGTGAGAAGGTCGACGAGTCAACAAGCGACCACCCAATGATCAGGAAAGGCCGTGTCACCAATGATTTCAACACTCGTGACGAGGCTTTCCTTGATAGCTCCCAGGCGATCATGGTAGAATTGTTTAACTGGACTGGCTAAGGAGACTTCATGTTCGGCGAACTTGGTAAGACAGTTAAGGCATATTTGGCCCATTATGGGGGGCTTTCAGAGGTCTTCAGTTCAAGCCTTTTCTGGATATCTGTCTTACTTACTGCCGCACTGGCTCCAATATGGTTGCTGCCCGATTGGTGGGATCTGCCAATCGGGATTCTACCCAACCTCCTCGGTTTTACCCTTGGTGGATACGCTATCTTCCTTTCCTTTGGTGACAAAAGCTTTTTCAAGGTCTTAGCAGGTCATGACAGCAAGGGGAAGGCTCTCTTTTTGAGCATAAATGCCACGTTCGTTCATTTTGTCACCCTCCAGTTTTTGGCCTTGTTTTTGAGCATGTTTGCAAAGGCGTACTACTTTGAGACACCACTGTGGATAGGAGACCTTCTGGGTAAATCCAGCACTATCATAGTGTCCATAATTGCTGCCGTGACATGGTTCTGTTTTTTTCTTGTGTTCATCTATTCACTCGCGACCGGAGTTGGTCTTGCTCTTAATATCTTCAAGCTTTCTACTTGGTACGACGCATTTCTTGTTAAACAACACGCAGACGACGATAACCAAAACGAGGCAGTTGTCCACTACTTATCGGCAATTAGCGAAGACTTAAAAAAACTCCATACAGAGCAAGAGAGGTCCAACCGCTCGGTCAATCATTAGGGCATGATATCAACCGGGCGCTCGCCCATGACGCACGATGACACAGGGAAGCCGGCCCTTTCAAGGTTTCAATCTTGCTCCTGAGAGCATGGTTCATCTTTACGGCAGTGCGATCTTCCCAACCTCATTTTCAACCTTCACAGCCGTAAGCACTTGAAAGCAAAACACAGCCGAGAACGTTCCCCGCGAGAACTTGTTCCGTATGCTGACCTCGCTCTCTTCCACGCCTATCTCGGCTAACAGGGTCACCAGATCACCGTAACTGAGGTTGCGCTTGACCAGTTCCGACTTCAGATAGCTTTTGACCGCAATAGCCCATGGGTCTTTCGATTTTTTTGTCATAGAATCACCTCCGATTCTAATACTAGCCGCCTTTTATCGCACAATCAAGGAGAAATGTCGTATAAATGCGACTTTGTTGTTGACGTGTTATCGCACATACGCTATATTAGTGACAGATGAACGACGGGGGCGACGAAATGACACAACACTTTCTTTTAAACGCAGAAGCACGAAACCTAAGCCTGAAAAAGGTGTTTCGCCTTTCCGATCAGGAAGCGTGGGAACTGTTTCGCGATATCCGTTGGGCTGATAATGATGGAAATCCCGAGTGCCCGCATTGTGGCAACGATGAGAAGCACTATTTCATCAAGACCCGTTCCATTTGGCAATGTGCCGACTGCCGCAAGCAATTTGGCATCCTTACCAAGACCGTTTTTGCTCATCGCCAGCTCCCCTTGCAAGACTACCTCGCGGCAATCGCAATCTATTCCAACGGTGCCAAGGGCGTTTCAATGCTGCAACTGAGCCGTGACCTTGACGTTCAATACAAAACGGCTTTCGTTCTGGCTCACAAGATCCGTGAAAGCATCTACAAAATTGAGAAGGAGAACGAAGCCGAAGAGAAACTGGACGGCCAAGTTGAGGTTGACGGCGCCTACTTTTTGAACAAGGTTCGTCCTGCCAACGTCAAGGCCGACCGCATTGATCGCCGTCTGGCACGTCACCAGAAAGCAAGCAAAAGCTGTGTCTTCACGATTCGCCAGCGTGGCGAGGGCAAGCACGCAGCCACCAAGACCCGCACCTTCGTAATCAAGACCGAAGAAATGGGCGCTGTTGACGCGCTGATTCGTCGTGCTGTTGAGTCTCACGCACATATTACCGCCGATTCCGCCAAAGCATACGATAATCTGACTTCCTACATGGCAAGCGTTGCCAGGGTCAACCACACGGTCAACTATGTGGATCCCGAGACGGGCGCAAGCACGAACCAAGCCGAAAGCTTTTTCAGCCGCATGCGTCGCGGGTACCTGGGTCAGCATCACAGAATGAGCGTGAAGTACTTGCCCGAGTACGCCGCCGAATTTGGCTTCCGCGAGGACACCCGCCGCATGGCCAACGGCGATATCTTCGCCGAAGTCGTTGGTCGGGTCTCCTCTAACCGTGGTGGTGAGTCTTCTAATTGGGTTGGGTACTGGCAGGGTCGAAAGAAAGCTGAGGTCGTGTTGGTCTAGTCTCCTTCCTTTCTAATCCCCTTCGTAGGCGGGGTGCTTTCGTACAAAGAAGCTACTTGATGGATCACCACATGACCTTGTCAAAATCCCCTTCGCGGGGTGGTTCCGGACCCAGAACGTGAATTATGGGGCCAACTCTACGAGTCAAAATCCCCTTCGTTGGCGGGGTGCGTTCGTACTTTCGGATGGCCTCGTAAGGGTCAGCTTCGAGTTGTCAAAATCCCCTTCAGGCGGGGTGAGGTCGGCACATTCTGTGCTTCCTATCTACTATAAACCGGTCGGGCTGGAAATGTTTATTAGAAACGTGAATTTTCTTGTTTTTTCGCGGTAAAGCCCGGGTTTTCCCGGTCGTGTCGGGCGCTTGGCCGGACGGGGCTAGCATGTGGGGGCTACATAATTCCGCTTAGCCGATTCACCAATCGTGTAACTTGCAGCAACCAACGAGCTTAGATGGTACCTGTTACCTTTCTTCCAGCTTTCTTCCAGTGAGAAGATCCGGGTCGTCAATTTCCCGAAGTCCGGTTTCCGGGCACCAGGGAACAAGCTCAAGAGGGAACAGGACCTCTTTGACTTCC
>Ga0316189_10002561_pt1 | contig 17787 bp, 11 predicted proteins | sample LowCovwburrow_MG_FD_204930 | JGI IMG/M metagenome (GOLD analysis project Ga0316189, IMG submission 204930) | Coastal sediment microbial communities from Maine, United States - Lowes Cove worm burrow | ecosystem: Environmental > Aquatic > Marine > Coastal > Sediment | place: USA: Maine...
GTTTAAGCCCTATTTTTATGCGAGTCAAATAGCGCGTGACACTAACTCTTGGAACTCACCACTTGTTCACTACATAAAAGAGGGAGCTCGGCTCGACCTTGATCCCAACCCTGATTTTTCAAACAAAGCATATAGAAAGAAACACGCAGTTGGTAATGAGACCCCTCTAGCTCACTATTTGCGAAGCAGCAGAAAGAAGCTGGATTCTAAACCAAACTTGTTGAGCCGATTAAATCATCGAGCCGTTGATCGTCTAGGCAGTAACCGATTTGGTGTCTCGGGTGATTCTCGAGTAAGTTGGGAGATGTTATCCGAGCCGTACGCGCTAGATCGTAATACCAAGCTAAATTACTTGATGAACATGTTTGACGGCATTGTTAGCGAAAATCCGTTGGTTTCTCTTGTAATCCCTGTTTTTAATCAACTCGACCTGACAATACATTGTCTATGGTCGCTTACTCAGTTCCAAACCAAGGCAACTTTCGAGGTTATTGTGGTAAATGATTGTTCCACCGATGAAACCCGAGAAGTTCTGGGTTTGATTCCACGGTTGAGACTACTGCAAACGGATGAGAATTCGGGTTTCGTCATTTCTAGTAATCTTGGTGCCGCCGCAGCTCGTGGACAATATACCTTGTTCCTAAATAACGATACAGCGGTGCTCGAAAACTGGCTTGATGAACTTGTAGATGTATTTCGCAAGATACCCGAGGCTGGTTATGTTTGCTCAAAATTACTTTACCCCGACAAGTCCTTGCAAGAGGCAGGATGTGTCGTTTGGAATGATGGGTCAGCGTGGAACATCGGGCGCAATGGTGATCCCCTGAAACCAGAGTATAACTATTTGCGTGACACACATTATGGGTCTGGCTGCAGTGTCATGACGCCCACATCGTTGTTGCAAGAAATTGGATATTTTGATCTACAATATCGCCCAGGTTACTACGAAGACGTAGACTATGCATATAAAGTACGACGAGCAGGTCGTCGCGTAATATATCAGCCCACGTCGCTGTTGATTCATTTTGAGGGGCAAACGGGAGGAGTTGATACGGCCTCGGGAGTGAAGAAATATCAGATTATAAATCGTGAATCCTTTAAGCAGAATTGGTTAGATGTATTGGCGCACGAAGCGCCGGAAACAACACCTCTGCATAAAGTGGATAATCAAGGTGCAAAGCTTCAGGTATTGTTTATTGAACCTACGCACCTGACCCCCGATCAAGATGCAGGTTCGGCCATGTCATTCAATTTAATTCTTGCTCTGGTGAAGATGAGAATTAAGGTAACATTTGTTACTTCAGAAGGATTTTCTTTCGATGAACACTACACCAAAACTCTTCAGGCAGCAGGTGTCGAGTGCCTTTACCGACCTTATTACAAAAGCCTTAAGGATGTATTTTCAGAGCGTCCAGATGCATGGGATTTTATTTTTATTGCGCGACTTCACTGTATTTTGCAAGTATACGAAGAAGTACGCTCGGCGAATCCGTCTGCCAAGATTATTTTTCAAACAATAGATTTGTCATCGCTTAGAGAAAGGCGTGAACTTGAATTAGGTGCCAGTTCCAGGTCATTGGAACAAGTTGAGCTGAAAGAAAAACTTGAGTTAAAGTACATCGAGGCCTGTGACAAAAGCATTATTGTTAGTGGCTTTGAAAAAGAAATGCTGGCCAAATATGGATTAGGAGATAAGGTAGTCACTATGCCTTTGTTGGCATATGATTACTGCGAGCCGACACTGAATTACAGGCAAGGTGTTATGTTTATTGGTGGATTTCGACACCAGCCAAACGTGGATGCAGTTCAGTTCCTAGCAAAGGAGATTGCGCCACTTGTTTTACAAAAACAGCCAAAGTTAATATTTTATATTGTAGGGGGAGATGCATCCCTAGAATTGAAGAAGCTGAGTTCCCCAAACATGGTGTTTGTCGGTCAAATTCAACAGCCTGATAGTTTCTTCCTTAAAATGCGACTATCTATTGCACCGCTTCGATACGGAGCAGGAATTAAAGGTAAAGTAATACAGAGCATGGCAGCAGGCCTCCCTTGTGTCGGCACGCCAATAGCTTTGGAAGGGATAGGGTCCCCAGAGGAAACCGGTGTGTACATCGCAGATGACGCAATTGGAATAGCCGAGGGTATTGTCAAACTCTATTCGGATGACCAAGCATGGAACGAGGCTTCGTTGCTTGGTTACCAATTTTCTCGAGAGCATTATACAAAAGAAAGTTTGGAAAATGATGTCGCGCACTTTCTACAAAGCGTTGTTTAGCCTTATTGCAGACTTTGAACAGTTTAATGATAACCCCGTGTTTAAGTCTGACTTCTTGGCTGATTAAAATAGGTAAATACAGCTGTCAGTATGAGTAAATTGTTGTATTAGTAAATACTTATAGTTTGATAGCATTGAACGGTTGATCAAGCCTTGATTAAGGCAAGCACGATAAATGCAGCAAGATTGATAGCCGACTGCGAAGATATGAGACAATTCGTAAAATGATAAAAGAAAACCCCAAGTCAGAAGAGCTGCCGAAAGGGCATGCAAAAAAGGTCGAGCTTGACCAAAATAAGATTCGAGCTGAATTGTTTGAATCCAATAGACGATTAAGAAAGGAAATAGATCAGCTACGCGAAAATAAAAAGAGCAATGAGCAGTTGTCAACTATGAGTGCTGAGTTACTTGAAAACCTCAGGTCTGTTGAAATTCGGCTGCATAACATCAAACATACTGCAGCGTGGAAAATAGGCGGGATGGTCTGCAGCCTGATCAGAAAATTTCGAGCGTCTATTTTTGGAAAAACTTACTTTTTATTGGAATCAGTCGTTAAGGTTAGATTGAAGAGCTATCTTGCTGTTCGAAGACAAATACGCACAGTAGAGCAGTCTGGGCTGTTTGATTCTGCCTATTATGTGAGCATATACCCTTTGATCGGGAATTCTATTTGGACACCTTTAGAGCATTACATGTTGCATGGAGAGCGTGAGGGACGACAGCCAAATAGTGTCTTTCGACCTTACTATTACAATCAACAAGTGGATGATAATAAATGGGGGTCGCCTCTTGTACACTTCATTAAAGAAGGCGCAGACAACAATCTTAATCCAAGTCCGTTTTTTTTAACAGACCAATACAGACAAAAATATTTGAGTGGCAATGAGAACCCACTGCATCATTATTTGAATAATGAGGCTGGAGAAGCAGGAAGGTTCGTGGAGGAAGCAAGAGATTTATTAGACCAAAAAGCTTTACTTAATCAAACAGAGATCGGTAACACAGAGGCCAGCGTTGACGAACTGCCGGACCGCTTGCAATGCGAAATTAGTGATTTGATTCACGAAGTAGAAGGGATGTCCATTGAACAAAAATTATCCCATTTGAAGTTTGCTGAGCAGCCTCAACCAGAAATCAGTGTCCTGATACCCTTCTTCAATAAATTGGAATATTCAGTGAACTGTTTGTATGCACTGCATAAGCAAGAGTACGATAATTTCGAAGTAATTATGGTTGATGATGCTTCGGACTCAGATGATTGCTCCGGCTTAGCTATGGTAGAGGGTATTAAGGTCATCAAAAACCAAGCAAATTTGGGGTATCTTTACTCCTGTAATTTGGCGGCCCGCGAAGCCAGAGGTAAGTACCTCGTTCAGTTGAATAATGATACTTTGCCCTTGCAAGGATGGTTGGAAAATCTTCTTAAGACGTTTAAATACCACCCCGACGCAGGGCTTGTCGGTTCACTAATGCTCGACAAGGAAGGCCTTATTCAAGAAGCTGGAGGCATGGTATTCAACGACGCCTCCGGGTATAACTATGGAAAGACCCGCCATCCAAGAGACTATTGTTTTAACTATTGCCGAGAGGTTGATTATTGCTCAGGTGCGTCGATTATAATGAAGCGTGACCTTTGGGAGCGTTTTGGCGGTTACGATACTTTGTATGCGCCGGCGTACTATGAAGATACCGATATTGCAATGCAGGTACGTAATGAGGGTTTAAAGGTAATCTATAATCCGTTTTCTAAAATCATTCACTATGAAGGTGTTTCTTTAGGTACCAGTACCGATAGTGGAATCAAAAAATATCAGGAAATCAATAAATCCAAATTTTTCGATAAATGGAAGGATATTTTGGAAAAACAACCGTCGATACCAGCACAAAAATATATTGACCAATATACGCGAGGCGCGCTGAAGATTGGGAAGATGTTATGGATCGACGGAGCTACGCCAACTCCCGATCAAGACTCTGGTTCTATTGATACAGTCAATTTTTTCCATCAGGCTTTATCGAGCGGCTGGGCGGTTTCCTTTCTGCCCTGGAGCGAGGTCCGTCATGATGGAGTCTATACTGAAAATCTGCAGTACATGGGGGTTGAATGTATAGACGGTCCTTCTAGCGACCCCAGCACATGTCTTGAAGCACTTGATGACTCATTTGATTTAGTCATCTTGTCGAGGTTAACGGTGGCGAGGTATGCACACTCGCTGGTTCGACACCTGTACCCAAATGCCAAAGTTATTTTCAATACGGTAGACCTACATTTCCTCCGTTATCAGAGAGAGGCTGAGCTTTTTTGCAAATCCTCAATTGAGGATATCAGCAAGGCAGATCTGCAAGCAGACAAAGATGCGGAACTCAGCCTGGTTCAGAAATGTGATGCTACTATTGTGGTCAGCGAAGATGAAAAGACGCTGCTAGAAGAATTAGTTCCTGGTTCTAATATATGCGTTATCCCTTTATTTCGGGAGGTGGTGGGCTGTTCGAATAGTTTTGAAAAAAGGATCGATATTGGTTTCATTGGTGGGTATCAGCATCCACCAAATGTAGATGCTGTAAAATATTTTGTGCGAGAAATTTGGCCTCTGGTCACCAATAAGATGGATGGTTGCCGCTTCATAATCGCTGGTTCCAACGTTCCACAAGAGATTTCCAGATTAGCCAGCGAGAACATTGAGGTCAGAGGATTTATTCCTGAACTTTCCGATCTATTTGCAGAGGTTCGATTAATGGTCGCTCCGATTCGCTACGGCGCAGGAGTGAAAGGGAAAATTGTCTCCGGTCTATGTCACGGAGTCCCACAGGTGGTTTCTCAAGCAGCGGCAGAAGGAATGGGGTTGAAACATAATAATAACGCTATGATTGCAGGTAGTGCTGAGCAGTTTGCCGACCAAATAATCAATCTATATAGCGATAGTTCACTATGGAATACAGTGTCCGAAAATGCGCTTCAGAAGGCTCTCGACTCGTATTCAAAAGATGCAGTTAGAGGCAAGATCACAGCATTATTGAAAGATATGTCTGTTAGTCCTGATGTTGGAAATGAGTCTGCGACCACAAATGATCATAGTAAGACATTCGATTGTACGATTGATAATGCGGCTAAGCTAAAGCAGGAGTTAGAGATATTTGATGTGTATTTGAATGTCCATGATTTACCAGATATATACCATTATTGGTCAAATAGATATTTAGTACCAATGCTTGAAGAGTGCGGAATCGGACATCCTGATGATCTGTATGTGAAATATATGCTCGATGCCACTTTGCTCTGTGGTGTGGAACCGCCAAACTTTGTAAGTGTCGGCTCAGGTAATTGTGATACTGAGGTTAGATTGGCGAAGAGGCTTAGAGAAGAAGGACTACATGAGTTTACTATCGAGTGTCTCGACCTTAACCCAACGATGTTGAGCCGAGGAAGGGAGCTGGCAATGGAAGAAGGTGTATTGGAAAACTTATCATTTACTGAAATGGATTTTAATAAATGGGAAGCTGATAAAAAATACACGTGTGTGATTGCAAACCAGTCTTTACATCACGTACAAAATCTCGAAGGCCTTTTTAGTGAAATCAATAATTCCATGCATGAAAATGGCTCATTTATCACCAGTGATATGATCGGTCGCAATGGTCACCAACGATGGCCTGATGCCTTAAAAGCAGTTCATGAATTCTGGCATGAGCTACCAGAAACTCATAGATACAATCGTCTTCTTCAAAGGTCAGAGAACCTTTATGAAAATTGGGATTGCTCAACAGAAGGCTTTGAGGGGGTTCGTGCTCAGGACATACTGCCTCTGCTAATTGAACGTTTCCATTTTGAAGTTTTTATTGGATTTGCGAACGTTATCGATGTGTTTATAGATCGTAGTTTTGGTCATAATTTTGATATTGATAATAAATGGGATACTGATTTTATTGACCGAGTTCATGATTTTGACGAAAAATCAATCTGCAATGGAGAGATAACTCCAACTCATATGCTGGCTGTGCTGAAGAAATCCCCAGTAAAAAAACCTTTCTATTCAAGAGGCTTGACTCCAGAATTCTGTGTAAGAAATCCGTTCCTTTTTCGAAGTTTTGAGGGTATTTAATGATTTTTAAGTAGCGTACAGAATTAGTGCTCCTAGACGGCTGCCAGAAGACCTTCTCGGAAAGAAAATGAATTTTTAGGTTGCTGCTTTCAATCGATTACTGTTTTGACAAGTTTGTAACATCAGAAAATACAACTGGGGCTAAGAGGCCCATAGTGAAAGACCAACATGTTGTTGGGGCTTATGAACTCGGATGTAATCGACCCAGTAGCGTAATTCTATTTCTTAGCAACGAATGCAATCTGTTCGTCACCTAGATAACCGAAAACATCGGACCAATAAATTACGGCATAAACATCATTGAATCCAATTGATCTGAGAACATCAAGCAACTCCCAACCAAAAATGTAATAGCTCAAGCAGCCGTCATCAGATAATGGGTCTCCATGGTATTCGGGCTCGCATATATGTTTAATTGTTCCGTCTGCTAGGACCTCTGCACGGACTAGGGTCTCATACTCATTCTTGTTGAAAGGAAATGAGGCGAGCATAGTACCCCCAGGCTTCAATGCCCGAAAGCATTCTGCCAGAGCTGCCTTGTAGTCTGCTATATGTTCTAAGCAGTCAAATGATATCAGTTGATCTAGAGAATTACTGTCGAACGATAACGCCGTTAGATCTTCATGCCGTAGGTTGTTATCTGTAATGTAGCCAGATGGGAAATCGCCATCTACATATTCGCTTCCGATAATGTTTAAGAATTTTTTGTCTAAAAAATTATGAAATTCGGTGACTTGCTCAGTGATGTAAAAGCGATCATTTTCATAAGGCTCCAGCTCAGATAATAACAAGTGATAACCTGCTCTTTGTCTATTATTTAAGCCCGTTGTGGGGCAAACCAGGCGTTCTCTCCAGTTGATTCGATTGTTGTAGGCATGATGCCAATCTACAATGAAGTTCACATTCTGACCAGCGGTTATAGAAAATCCTTCGACTGTAAAACTATGATCTCGGTTGGCAATTTCCAATTTCAATAGTTCTTGGTTTCTGCGCTCGATAACCTCTTGTTGCCTGAGCAGATGCTGCTGATATTCTTCAATGTTTCTTAAGCGATAGATTAGCATTATTAGACCGATGATTTACTGCTCTGGGGATGGAGTTGAATAAGATAAATCATCTTACATTGTGTTCTTATTTAATGTGTTTTGTGACCTTATTAACCCATGTGCGTGGGTTAAAGTATTTTAACAGGCTTTTGCTTTGTTCGGGATGGGAACATGCAATAGTAAATTCTCGCCATCGAATTATTTTTTCAATATTGGTCATGGTAATCTCTTGGGCTACTGGCTTGCGGGTTTCTAGGTCTTCAAAGGGTTTATTTTTCAAATAGCATGATGGAGTGTAGTTTTCAAATAAGTATTCAATTGGTTTAACATATTGCTTCCAGGCAAGCGGGTGTTCTGGCCAACAAAGAGTCATGTAAGAACATGTCTTATGAAATCGTTCGGGATGTTTCGAGCATGCATAATTGAAGTAGGTGCTCCACTCACACAGTGAGAATTCTAAGAATAGCGCCTTGAAAAACCCAGCAGCTTCCAAAAATAACTCACGATCTATTATTTGCGGCATATGACTAGCGTAGGAAAGTTGAGGCAGACTAAGATATTCCAGAACAGCACAAGTGCTCAGTTGACCAGCGTCAAATTCGGTTTGGTTGTTGTTCCAGTTTCGCAAATCATAAAAGAAGTAACGATGATAGCGTTCGCCTTCAAAGTAGCGCGTTAGTTCGATCAACTTAAGTGGCCGAGCATCGTCATCCGACATGATAAATTGAGAATCAATTATATTGTGCTCAGTGAGTCGTGTTCGTAATAGATAATTTCGGCGCTGATGGTCGAGCTGGGAGAGTTGACCAACCTCAGCTTCAGACAATATGTTGCTTTCAGCTATTGTTTGCAGTGGGATAGTGCTGGCATTAGCCTCAAATCTCTCAAGCAATTGATCGGGAGAGCAGACCACCGCTTGATCTACAAAAGGCATAAACAGAGCCACATGTTCCAGAGTTTCGAGCAATATCTCTGGGCGGTTGCTAATGTAAACGATTTGCATTACTGGTTATGGGTAGAACGAATGGGAATTTATCCAAATATTAACACAGTACGAGACTTGGCCCATTTTTGTTGTGTTTTACTAGTCATTCGTCGTTTTGGTTGATTTCACTTAAGCTATAGTTTTTAATGCTAGCATCTAGAAAGGTGAATTATAGAGGGTGGAAGATTGAAAATATTATTGTGTGTCATAGCTTTGTTTTTTTCGCAGCTAATTGCAGCGCAAATAGCCGGCCCGAGTCAGCAAGAGTTAGCGGAGAATAAAGATAACGCGATTAACTTAATAAACAATCGCCGTAAGCTGGATCAACTGGTTTGGGGGCCGGAGGTGCTGGCTCAACAATATGAAACTCGAATTACCCAATTATGGGATGAGCTTCTAAAATCGCCACAAAAATTCAAGGTGCTGTCGGCCTTCCCATTTACCAAGTTGCAATTAGCAGCCCACCAGAAAAGTGACCCGCTTCAATTAAGTATTGCGCGATATCAATTTAGCGGTGAAGGCCCAGTATGGGGCCATGCTCAATGGCAAAAGTTTTTGGCGGATGCTGAAGCTGATGGTTATGTGCTGGAGCAGAGCGAGTGGCATCACGCTCGTTTTCAACCACCAGGCAATGGATTGGGCGCCCGCTCAGAAGTCAATTTTGCCTTGCACATTGCAAAAGCAAACCCCGCTCACAGACTGATTCTCAAAGGTGTGATCGACATACTTTGGAAAGTTCAATTAGGAGCCGATGTAGAAATTACAGCAGATGTGATTGACGTGTTAAACATGACCATTCTCGAAAGAGAAAAAGGGCCTGCATTCCAAGAGGTTTTTACAGTAAGTGGCACTAAAAATCGGCCCTTAGTACATCCCTTGTTAGTCTACGATCTGAATAGAGATGGCCTGTCGGAGATTGTCGTCGGCGGGCAAAACATTGTACTAAAAAACAAAGGTGAAGGAAAACTAGAGGCTGCTCAACTATTTGATAAACCAAGGCCACTTTATGATGGCGCGGTGATAGCTGATTTTACTGGCGACGGATTAGTTGATTTTATAGGTGTAGACAATCGTAATTTCCCATTAATGTATAAAGGCGATGGGGCAGGCAATTTTAAGGGCGACCCAATCAAGATATCCGACTACCACTTGGGCCTGCCAAAGACCTTTACCGCAGGAGATATTGACGGTGATGGCGATCTAGACATTCACATCGGAAATTACAAGTATGCTTATCGCCAAGGCCAAATGCCCAGTCCGTATTACGATGCCAATGATGGATACCCAGCGGTACTGTTACGCAACGACGGCGACGGAAAATTTTCTGATGTCACAGAAAAGGCAGGTTTGGCCGCTAAGCGAAATCGCCGATCTTATAGTAGCTCTTTAGTTGATCTTGATGACGATCGCGACATGGATCTGATTGTGGTCAGCGATTACGCCGGCTTCGATGTCTACTTGAATGATGGCAAAGGCAAGTTTGACGACATCTCAAATGATTTTGGTTTAGACCGACATTTCTTTGGTATGGGGCATACTTTTGATGATTTTGATGGCGATGGAAAGTTAGATTTTTACGTCATTGGCATGAGCTCAACTACTGCGCGCAGGTTGGAAGATTTAGGCGTCGGCCGTGCCGATTTACAAGAGCACACGCAAATGCGCAGTGCCATGGGCTATGGCAATAGAATGTTCTTGAAACGCGATGAGGGCTTTGTAAAAGCACCGTTCAATGATCAGGTAGCGCGTACAGGTTGGTCTTGGGGTAATAGCACCTTCGATTTTGACAACGATGGCGACAAAGATATTTTTGTCGCCAACGGTCATTACAGCGGAGAAAGCACGCAAGACTATTGCACCACTTTCTGGCGTCATGATATTTATGAGGAAGGAGAAGCCAATGTAGCTCGTGATATGTTGTTTCAGGAAGAGTCAACCGATCTGCGTGAGGCCAATATTTCGTGGAATGGATATGAGCATAAAGTCCTATTTTTAAAGCATGCAGGCGAATACATCAACATTGCTTATCTAATGGGTGTGGCCTTTGAATATGACGCTAGGGCTGTGGTTACCGAAGACATCGACAATGATGGGCGACCCGATCTACTTGTCGTAGAGCACCAAGCTCAAGGTCTCAGCTCGGCTATATACAAGTTGCACATTTATCGTAATGCGCTGGCCGAGGCAGGACACTGGGTAGGTGTGCAACTAAGCGACTCAGAAGACTCATCAACCATTGGAGCTACCGTAGAAGTCATCACTCCGACTGGAAAACAATTTAGTAGAGTGGTCACCGGCGATTCATTTTCGGCTCAACATTCTGCAAACCTACACTTCGGTCTCGGAAATAGTGATGAAATAGAGTCAATAAAAGTAATCTGGGCTGATGGAAAAATGTCGTCGTTGAAATCGCCCGATGCGGGCGAATACCATCAAATAAGTTACTCACAGTAGAGGTTTATGGATCAGTTTCGAATTGAATGTTAGTTCACCCAGCTTTAATTTCGCCTCAAAAGCATAATAGTCTGATGATTTATCCTCAAATATGTTATACACTTGTACGGTAGAGGCTAATCTACTGGAACGATTGAGTAGCTTAGTAAAGGTTTATGGTCTGACTATTAGGGGCTTATGCATGTCAGGTATTATGGGTTTGAAGGGTTTTGTGTTTCTAGTGCATTTAAAACGGAGCATAGCTGTTTTGCTGGCATCGGTTCTGGTTGCCTGCTCAGGTAATGAAGACAGTGAGCATAAGAGTCAAGGGAGTGAACAAACTGAAGCCAAACTGCAAACAGAAAAATCAAAGATAGCTGATCAAATCGCTAAGAGCGCAAACTCAGATTCCGCTCTTGAGGATTCGAAGAAGCATGACAGTGCTAGCCAATCGGTCGAGTTAAGAAAGGAAGCCAGTGACGATGAAGTTGCGGAATCAGAGGACGAGGCAGAACTTGAAAATGCCAATCTTGAAGACCCCCATGTAGAACCATATGAAGGCTCTACCGTTAGGTTATTAGAGCGAAGCGAAGGTTATATTGAGTGGCAACCGCCAAGCGACGTTGCCTATAGTAAGGCTGATGTGGTGGTGGTAGCGCCTAGTGGTGAGCGAGTTAAGTATAGTTTTGATGCCAACGAAGCCATGGTGCTGGACAGTTCGCTGCCAGACGGCCTATACAAATGGGAGTCTGTGATAACTCCAGAAATCGACCCACACGCTATGGATCAAATGCGTAGCGTTAGAGAGACTGGTAATTTACAAGCTCAGACAGAACTTAAACAGAAATTAGTCGAGGAAGGTAGTTTTCCTTCGGCTGAAGAATTGAGTAATAATCGCCAATCTGGAGCATTTACCGTTCGAGATGGCGTTGTAAAACCGACTTCCTCCGTTTCTGATGGTGAAGATGGTTGATGTTAAAAAATAGTTTAGCTGGTTAGGAATTTTAGTAGGATTGGGAAAAAGTTATTGAATTAGTAGTTAATGTTTTAAATTGGTAGGGCAATTTTAGTTTCGACTTTATAGGAGGGTTTTAAAATGAAATATATAAAACTAAGTACAGTGGTATTGGGGAGTATGTTATTGGTGAGCATCGCAAATGCCGATATTGTGCACAATGATGATGTGATTATCGCATTCAGTCAATGTGTGGGAAATGATTGTGTAAATGGTGAAAATTTTGGGTTCGATACGGTCCGACTCAAAGAAAACAATTTGCGTATCAAATTTCAAGATACGAGCAGTTCCGCAAGTTTTCCGACAAATGATTGGCAATTGACGGCTAATGACAGTTCCAATGGTGGAGCTAATAAGTTTTCCATTGATGATGTTACTGGCAGCAAGACACCGTTTACCGTTGAAGCGGGTGCTCCAACTAATGCATTGTATGTAGACAGTAATGGTAATGTCGGTTTAACTACGGCTAATCCTGTCGTTGAATTGCACATAGTTGATGGTAATTCTCCAACCATAAGATTAGAACAAGATGGTTCCAGTGGATTTACACCACAAACTTGGGATGTTGCTGGTAACGAGGCTAACTTTTTTATTCGTGATGCTACCAACGGGTCCCAATTGCCATTCAGGATTAAGCCAGGTGCAGATTCCGGTTCGTTGTTTATTGCGGCGGATAATGATGTTGGAGTTGGTACAGAGTCACCTGATGCCCAGCTGGACATCCTTAGTAACGAGATCGCCGCACTCAAAGTGGCCAATTCCACCGGCGGAGTCAATATTCAAATGGATAGTGGCGACACTGGCAATTTTTGGAACATTACGGCTCAAGCTGATGCTGCTGGAGGGTTTCTGATTAACAATAACGATGGCCCTGGTAGTGTGGAGTTTAGTATGGACACCGATGGAAACGTAACAATTGAAGGACAATTAGTCACTGCAGCAAATACATATCCCGATTATGTTTTTCGAGATGGGTATGAGCTGATGGGGTTGGATGATTTAGAGTCGTTCATTGACCAAAATGGCCACCTTCCCAAGGTTCCAAGTGAAGACGAGTTTAACGCTCGAGGTCGTAAGATTAATGTATCGTCAATGCAGATGTTACAGTTGGAGAAGATCGAGGAGTTGACGCTTTATATGTTGTCTCAACAAAAAACCATTGATGAGCTTCAAAATCGATTGGCCGAGCTTGAAACTAAGTAATCCAAGCTCTACTGTAATATAGAAAGACCGCCTGAATGGCGGTCTTTTTTTTTCTGAGGGCTTTGAGTCTTGAAAGTAGTTAGTTGAGAAGAATCAATCTATGACCTAATCCTCGGTACGAACAAATGTAGCGATCCATTGGTCTCTGGGGTGATTCCAATCTTCCAATTTTTCAAGCTTCCAAGGTAGTCCCTCGCAACAATAAGCGAGATCATTTAAATGATAATGAAATGGGTCTCGATCAGGGTAGGTCGTAATATCGCCGGGTGAATGAAGGATAGATCTACTCCAATCATCACCGTCATTGACATTGAACACCGTAACAAAGAAGCATCCCCTAGGCCGCATTATTTTTGTGAGTCGAGATAAGCATAGTCTGAGATGATTTAGCGGAAGGTGGGTGAATACAGAGAGAGCCAAGGCGATATCAAAGGAGACTTCAAATTCAGTGGCCTCGAAGTCGTCGGTACAATGCAAGTTCCTTCTTGGTAACTTAGCCTGCAAATTGAGTTGCTTAAGCTCGGTGTTATAGCCAGCATTCATTAGGTCCTGTGATAGATCGATGCCGTAATAGTTGCCTGAGTTGAGATGGTCAATGAAGTGAACGCCCCCTCTAAAGCACCCACAACCGACATCAAGAAAATTCATTTCCGAGGTCAAACCGTTAGCAACAATATAATCGAATTGCAGTTTCCCTATTTCGTCCCACATGCCACCTACCATCTCTCGATGTTGTCCAGCATGGATTCGCTCAGCGATCAGTTTGGAGTCGTAATATGTGTTAATTGGTTTCATGTGGGGTATAAAGTTTCATTAAATATTAGGAACGAAAATCATATCAATTTCAAAAAATATGTTTAGTGTTAGATGCATCGGTCAGTGAGTAAATTATATAGTCTTTCTATTTCGGCAGGTAACTCAACATTCACAACATTACTTGATCTCAGATGCTCTTCAAAGAAGTTGAGTTCCATGTGTTGGTCTGGTAACAACAAGCTCCTAACATGTGAGTTTAGCTTTGTCTTCAGAATATTGGTATCTTGATGAAATTCGATGAGTGGAAAAGGAGATTTTTCATAGATGTTGACCAATTTTTTATTGTAGCGCCTCCACAGTTCAAAGCCTTGATCAAGAGTGAAATTATTGCGTTTTTGCAACGACATGGCAACCGAGTAAGGGTGCCGAAATATTCCTATCAACTCAGCATCCGGAAGCGCATCCATCCATCCATCTAATGTGAATATGGTCCTTGGATCCTTAAACCCCCAAATTTGTTCATCTTTGAATGTTGAAATAAACAGATCTCTCACAGATAAATGCAGCTGGCTCCATATGATATCTGCTGGAGGGTCATCCCAAGTACCATTATTATGAACCAATAGATCTTCCTGCATATGCATTATCGTAGGATGTTCCATATTCCCCTTTAGATTATGGGGCGCCTTTGTATTGATACTGCCCAAAAACAACCCAGCTTCTCGGAGTGAGCCTGCTAACATGCTGGTGCCACTACGGTGCATACCTAAAATTATTACCTTTCGTTGTCTGCTCAAGTCTGGAGAACTTATATTTAAAGGAGGTTCATCTCGCTCGAAGTTCGTGGCGACTTCTGGACAATCGGCTCGGAACTTTTCAATCCCTGCCATAGATTTCTCAAAACAACTGAACCCCGACTTAGGGAAATGACCGATAAAATGACTTCTTCTTAGAGGCATCTGAAAATTGTGACCACGAATTTTTTTGTATTGCGTATCAAGCCGAAGATATTCTATGCTTGCATCTTCCGCAGTTTTTCCAGTCATGGCTCCGCCGTGGAACTGGTGAAATGTTCCTTCACCAAGTAGCTGCACCAATTCGGTATTTGGCGCTCTGCAAGCTCTCGAATAGAAGTCGACATTTACTAAACCTCCGCCTGGGAAGTCAAAGGCTTCATCAAACCCTCCCAAATCATCATAAAGTCGGGAGCTGAGAAATAAACAGTTACTCTCAGCTGCTGGAGCAAACCACCCATATCTTGATGATCCTGCAAATGAAGAAATTTCAAATAATCTATAACCATTCGTTGCCCACGGTACATTTTCAAGCAAACTATCCTCTTGCGTCTGGTTATAACCGTCCAAAATCGATTCAATTTGAATTTTGGGGCCCAAATGAAACCCAAGTGTCGTAACAATTGGATTTCTAAAAGTTTTAAAGGCACGGATGGCGTAACCTAGGACGCCCGGCGAGAGCATTCTAGCACCGTCTATTGAAAGGCCTAGAATCTTTCCTTCTGCCAGAGCGGCACCTTTATTGAGTGCGGAGGCTGGCGATGGGTGAGCGTCCTCGATATAAACATATTTGAAATTACAGCTCATCGAACAAACGAATTCAGCATCCAGTGGGGTGGGTGATCCATTATCAATAACAATCACCTCATAATGAGAGGCTGAAACTCCTTGATATTCAGGTGTTAGGGTGTGCAGTGTTCTGGGAGCTTCGCGCGACATATCGTAAAAAACTACAATTATCGAAACCAATGGAGTATTTTTTTTCATCTAGGCGGTTTGTTTTTTGTAATAGGATAGAGATAAAATTAAATAATATCTCTATTCCGAGTATCTTCTGTTCGGCCACTTATAGGTCTTATTGCATTTTAACAGTTAAGCATTGTACCTTTCCTAAATCGTAAAGGCTTCTTTTGTATCCATTGCCCAACTATATTGTTCCGCATCTATCAAAAGCTGTTATGCTATTTTTCCTGCTACTTTAGAGGAATTGATTGATCAATAGCTTATGTCGAATTTAGGAATCTCTGTGGTGGCATGCTAATCTTTGTACACCTACCTAAAACCGCCGGGAGGAGTTTTGGCAATGCTCTTGCTGAACATTTTGATGGGCAGACACTGCGCGAACATGACCGCTTATTTCCATGGCATCGCTGTGCTGCACGGACTGCCATGCAAAACGCACAGAATCGGCTTCGTGGTTTTAGCGAACTGGAGTGTATTCAGGGGCACTTTATGCCACTCAAGTATCGCTTTTTGCATCTCAATCCTAAGGTAAGGTTCGTTACTTGGATCAGTGATCCTGTGGAGCGATTGGTGTCACATTACCATTTTTGGCAGCGAATTTACGATCCGAGCGCACAGGTAGGTCTATTACGTGACGTAATCGAAAATAACTGGTTTCTCGAACGTTTTTGTTTAAGCGAGCCGTTTCGAAATTTCTACAGCCAGTACCTATGGAAGTTTCCGCTACAATTTTTCGATTTCTTTGGAATCACTGAACACTATGAAATGGATCTTGAGTGGTTTAGTGATGCAGTATTGCAGGCTCCGTTATCTGTGCGTCGTGACAATTTTAATGAGCAACGATCAGGAGAAAGATACTCTCTGGACAAGGTTTTTAGGGCCGATGTGGCGCGTTATCATGCGAAGGATATGAATATCTATCAGCAGGCTTTAGAAATGAGGTCGGCACGCCAATGACTCACCGAGATTGTGGGTTAGTAAACCAACGGTAACTGATTGTTGAGTTGGGTAAGCTGAAGGTGCAAAGAACCAGCATTCTATGGCGTACCTTGGTTTCGTCATGCGAGCATTTCCGCCCGCACGGTGCATACAAAAATGATCGAACACATAGCATCGCCAGCCTCAAACTTGGGGCGTACTACTTGTGTCCCCAGAGCCGCGTCCATAACTTTATCGGGTGCTAAGCTCCAGTTAAAGTCAGCGCCTTCTGTTCCTGTTTCGACAATATAATCTACTCTTTTTGGTACGATGTCGAGGGATGGAGCATCAGTGCCACATTCACTTAAGGCTACTCACATATTGAGCGAATTAACTTCCGGACCGAGAAAAGCGCCGTCTTGGTGTCAGCCCCAGTTGTCTTTTCCATATGTTCGTCGAAGGTTACATTTCAGGTATCCAATTGCGGGACGTTCACCAAAATATGACGACACCATACTACCTACGCCGGCTTCTTTGATTAGCTCACACAGTTCGGCAAATGGTCGTGGTGAATCGGCAGTCCAGAAAACGCCTTTTTTAGCTTTCTCCAGGCGCCTAGCTGGATCAGTGATTAATGGACCACCAGCATAACAAGTGAGTGGTTTATACCATGCCTTCGACCTCTGCGATGAAGGGATATTAGGGTTGTGTTGGGCTAGTTTTAGTGCCCGGTCAATATTTTGAGGAAACTCCGCAATGCGTTTTTTTTCATCAGGCCGCGAACCAAAAGACATCCCTAATCTGATATGGCATTTAGCACAGTTATTGGGTTGAGATCCTCGGCAGCGATGCTGGGAATATCATCGTTGTGGTTAAGCGAAATTAGATTCTCGGCTCGTAGAATCACTTTAGTTTCAGTAGTGGATAATTCGGTATACGCATCTCGTCGAAGCGTCATCATGCGCTTTTCGATTGAGCCATCATGGATTTCGGTGTTTGCAGCACATAGCAAATCAAGAGCATCAAGCAGCTTGCCAGCGCTGATCAATCTGTCAACAATGATGTGTGTGCTGGCGATATTGGCTTTAGTGTCCGCTTTAGAGCCATCTATTGGCCGTACTGTTGTCACCATAAAACGTTGATTTGATACCGTATTCTTTGATGGGAATAGTATACCCGTACAATAGGTATTGATGCCCCGATCCCGCGATAGAAAACAAAAAAAGGAAGGCGGCCTTGCTTGTACAATGCTTAGTGACAAAACAGAGCATCACCCAATGGGTGAAACAAACAAGGCCG
>Ga0316189_10002562_pt1 | contig 17779 bp, 13 predicted proteins | sample LowCovwburrow_MG_FD_204930 | JGI IMG/M metagenome (GOLD analysis project Ga0316189, IMG submission 204930) | Coastal sediment microbial communities from Maine, United States - Lowes Cove worm burrow | ecosystem: Environmental > Aquatic > Marine > Coastal > Sediment | place: USA: Maine...
GCCAGTTGCACGATGGGCAGTAGCCAGGGATTACGCGCCTCGCGGCAGGCCTCCAGCAGGCGGGGTTCCTCGCCGGTCTGCAGGCGCCGGTCCCGGGGCCGGTTGTCGGCGGGTATCCGGATGTCGCGCACCGGGTTGTGGACATAGATGCCCCATTCCTTGCGCGCGACCTCGAACACATGGCCGAGCAGCACCAGGTCGCGCTTGACGGTGGACGGAGTGACCTTGCGCAGCCGCTCGTCCCGGAAGCGGGCGATGTCCATGCCGCGAATGCCGGCGACGTAACGCCGGGCGAGCGGCAGGCGCATCAGGGCGCGCAGACGGTTGGTCTCGGATGCCGCGCCTTTCTTCAGGGGCGTGACTTCGTCCAGGTAGCGTTCCAGCAGTTCCTTGAGCGTGGTGGATTCGGCCTCGGCGCGGGAAACAAACACGCCCTTGTCCATTTCGACCTCGATGGCACGCGCCCACTGCTCCGCAAGGGCACGAGTTTCGAAGGTTTTGGTCTGCAGGGGCTGGCCCTTTTTCCGGACCTGTGCCTGCCACTGGTAAGAGCCGCGCTTTCGGAAGGTTGCCACTGTCACACTCCGTTCATTCGCGAACGAGTGTGACAACAGTGTGACAAATAATTAGTTGTTAACCCATACAAGGACCGTTGTGGTTTTCAACTGATTGATTTAATTGGTGGGCGATACTGGGATTGAACCAGTGACCCCTGCCGTGTGAAGGCAGTGCTCTCCCGCTGAGCTAATCGCCCGGTAAGGTATTGGAGGACGGAATTTTAGAGGGTTTTGCGTATGAAAATCAATCGTCGACCAGGTTCAGACGATGCATCCTCCGCCACAGGGTGCTGCGGTCAATGCCCAGCAGGCGGGCAGCCTGGGCGCGGTTGCCGTTGCTCTGTTCCAGCGCGTCCAGAATTTCCTTTTTGTGTGGATCGGTCTCGTCTTGATGCTTGCTGGGGGTTTGCCGGGCATCGGTGTCGCCGTTGGGCCGGTAGTGGCGGATGGCGTAGGGCAGGGAGCTGGATTTCACGCGTCCGTTCTTGGCAAGGATCATACCGTGTTCGACGGCGTTGGACAGTTCACGCACGTTGCCCGGCCACGGGTAGTCCATCATCAGTTGCATGGCGTCGGGATCACAGTCCAGATTGGCCGGGTAGCCACGGCTGACCAGCTTGTCGCAGATGTAGCGGATCAGCAGCGGGATGTCGCCGGGACGGTCGCGCAATGCGGGGATTTCTACCGGTATTACGGCGAGCCGGTAGTAGAGATCAGCGCGGAAATCGCCTTCATCGACCAGCTTGCGCAGGTTCTGGTTAGAGGCGGCAATGATACGTACGTCGACGTTGACATTGCTGTCGGCGCCGACCATCTGGAAGCACTGTTCCTCGATTGCCTTGAGCAGCTTGGGTTGCAGGTGCAGCGGCAGTTCGCTGATTTCGTCAAGGAACAGGGTGCCACCATGGGCTGCCTGCAGACGCCCTTCGCGGTCATGTGTGGCGCCGGTGAACGCGCCTTTAACGTGACCGAACAGTTCCGATTCGAGCAGCGCTTCCGGTATAGCGGCGCAGTTGATTTCAACCAGGGCAGATCCATGGCGGTCGCTCTTTTGGTGAATCATGCGTGCCAGCAGGCTCTTGCCGGTACCGGATTCACCTTGCAGGAGGACCGATGCTCGGGTAGGAGCAATGTGCTCCATTATGGCTGTGACCTCGATCATGCGCGGGTCTTGCGTGATCATGCCCGAGTTGCTGTTGTTATCCAGTACCGCTTGCAGCCGGCGTTTGTCAGTGATATCCGCCATGACCATCAGACGAATGGGTTCAGGCTCGCCGAGCACCGGTACTGTTGTCGAGTTCACTTCCAGAAAACGGGTAGTGCCATTGCGCGTTATGCGCTGTTCAAAACGCTGGTGGTCGATAGAAGTGTGGTCCCTGACCATGCTCTTGGACGTATCGGGACTGGGAAGGCAATGACGCAAATCGAATCCGGTTGACTCGCGAATATCGCGTATCGAGTCGAATGGCGGATACCCCAGCATTTCATCGGCAGCGGGGTTGTGAAACAGGATTTTCCCTTTGTAATCGGTGAGGATAACGCCTTCGTGGATGTACGAGATTACCGCATCCATTAAAGGTGTGAATTGTTCGAGTGCATTCACCAATACGACTCCTGGGTCTTGTTAGTCTTCAATCGTTATTGTTCAGTGCAAATCTGCAAGATAGTTGTTATCACCGCTTCGTTCTAAATTCTATGCGGATATTAACCATATCAATAGTATAGATCGTATTGCAAATATGTGAATCAATTGTGCAACACCTTTCCGTTGCAAATGCCGAATGTGTTGCAGGTGTGTTGCAGTCTAACAGGGTTAGCAGCAGATTCTATAGTTATCAATGGATAACAGATTAAACCAAAAGTAAAAGATTAAAAATACCGTTGCAGATGTACAGTCGTCTAGTGATTATCATATTTATAAATTACAAGGACTTACAGGCTGGCATAGCTATTGCTGTGTAGTTGTACAAAACACCTTGCACCAAGAGAATACCGCCTGTTAGTGGCATTTCAGGGTGTTAAACAACTGCGTTAAGGAGAAAACCCGTGGCGTCACTAGGTCAGCAACCCGATGGGCAGAGCGGTCGGATCACGCGCTCCCGCCTTAATTCGCAAGGGCCGGGCAAGTATCTGGCGACATGCCTGTCGAGCGCAATGCTAACCCTTTCTCTGGGTACGTTGAGTCAGTCGGCATTGGCGCAAAACACTGCCGCAGCCGGTTCGCAGATCGTGACTGTTGAGGCCAGCAGAACTGCCAGTGCGGTCACGCTGGGAGGCACAGTTGTCGCTTTCAAGGAAGTGACCCTGACTGCACAGATTCCGGGCCGTGTTGAATTTATCGCGGGAACAGAAGGTGACGCTTTCAAGGCTGACGAAATCCTGGTTGCCATTGACGATGATGATCTGCTGGCGAAACGCCGTTCAGCAGTCGCGCAGTACAACAATGCACATGCGTCTATCTCCAATGCACGTGTCCAGTACGACCGGGAACTCGTGTCGCCACAGAGTCGCAGTATCAGTCGCTCAGGTGGTATGGGTATGCCCAACATGTTTGACCAGATGTTTACCCAGCCGTTTTCACAGTCGATGATGCCCGGAAATTATGGCGGCGACCGCTATATGGACCGGCAAGCTGACCTTTATGGCTATGGCACGCAGTTGACCCAGGCGCAAAACCAGCAATTGCAGGCTAAATCTGCAATCGAAGAAATTGATGCCAAGCTGCGCGACGCACGCTCTTTTGCACCTTTCGACGGTGTCATCATCAAGAAGATGGTCGAAGAGGGCGACACCGTTCAGCCGGGACAACCGCTGATCGAGTTTGCCGATCTGACTTACCTGCAGGTCGAAGTCGATGTCCCGATACGGCTTATGTCCGGCTTGAAGAAGGGCATGCTGATTCCGGTGAAGATAGACGTGGGTAACATACGCGCTGATGCGCGTGTCGCACAGATTTTCCCGTCCGCAGACGCGGTACGTCATACCGTCAAAGTCAAGTTTGATCTGCCTTTGGATGTGCCCGGGGGGCCAGGCATGTATGCGGAGATCATGGTTCCCGATAATTCAGAACAGACCGGCGAAGTGCCGGTTATCCCGGATAGCGCTGTGTTGTGGCGTGGCAGTCTGCCCGCCGTGTATGTCGCAGCCGCTGATGGCAAAACCGAGCTGCGCCTGATTCGTCTGGGCGAGTACGTCAGCGGTGACCGGGTGGCTGTACTCTCCGGCCTGAAAGTTGGAGAAAGGATCTATGCAATACCTCCAACTGGCGCCACGTCAGACTGGAATAAAAGCCCCCAATAACAACCCGGACGGACCGGTACAGCCATCATGACGGAAAAGACAGAAGCCAACGACCAGCCTGAAAAAAGCCAGGAAGAGCTGGAGATTCTCGACCGGGAGGAAGTTGAGAGCAAGCATCTTGGTATCGCCGGGCGCATAGCCTGCAGCTTTATCGATTCACCGATATCCCCGCTGCTGATGGTAGCGACACTGTTCGTCGGTTTGCTCGGCCTGATGTTTACCCCGCGCCAGGAAGATCCACAGATATCGGTACCGATGATCGATATATTTGTCCAGTACCCGGGTGCTTCCGCCGACCAGGTGTCCAGCCTGGTGACAGAACCACTGGAACGCATCATGTACCAGATTCCCGGGGTACGGCACGTGTACTCTGCCAGTCAGCGCGGCCAGGCGATGGTAACGGTGCGTTACCGGGTCGGTCAGCCTTTGGGGCCGTCCATAGTAAAAGTCCACGACAAGATCCAGTCCAACATGGACAAGATGCCGCCGGGTGTTTCGATGCCGCTGGTAAAACCCAAAGGTGTCGATGATGTGCCGGTTGTAACCATCACCCTGTCATCCGGCAACGTGGATGATGCAGCGCTGCGCACCCTGGGCATGGATGTTCTGCAACGCCTGCGCGAAGTGCCCAATAGCGGGCAGGGCTTTGTGGTGGGTGGACGCGCCGAACAGGTGCGTATTGAAGTCAATCCGGAGCGGCTGGCTGGTTACGGTCTGACGCTGGACCAGATAGCGCAAACCGTCAAGTCCGCCAACCAGCAGCTGCATGCAGGTTCGACCGAAGCGGCCAGCTCCACGCTCTCTGTCTACACCGGCTCATTTCTTCGCACCGCAGACGAAATATCACAACTGATCATTGGTTCACGGGGCGGCCTGCCGGTTTATCTCCGCGATATTGCCAAGGTGGTCCATGGACCGGAAGACCCACGGCAGATGGTGGGTTACTACACGGGCGCAGCAGCCGACGAGGAAGAGGCTGCGGCGGACGGAGAGCCGGCGGTAACGATTGCGTTGGCCAAAAAGGAAGGCACCAACGGGGTTACGGTTGCCGACGACATCCTGGAAAAACTTGATTTGCTGCGCGGGCACCTGATTCCCGACAACGTGCGTGTCACTGTCACGCGCGATTACGGCAAGACGGCTAATGACAAGGTCAACGAATTGCTCACCGCGTTGTTCGAAGCGGCGCTGGCAGTATCGATTCTGTGTATGATCGGGCTGGGCTTTCGTGCTGCATTTGTGGTTATCTCGGTTATCCCGATTGTCATCCTGATAACCATATGGGCGGCCTGGGTACTGGGTTATACCATTGACCGTGTCAGTCTGTTTGCGCTGATATTCTCCATAGGCATCCTGGTCGATGATGCGACGGTGGTTGTGGAGAATATTTTCCGCCGCTGGATGGACGCAGGCCGCACCACGGTAGGTGTCGCCATCGATGCAGTCCGGGAAGTGGGCAACCCGACTATTCTGGCCACCTTGACTATTATTTCTGCACTGCTGCCCATGGGCTGGGTCAGTGGCCTGATGGGGCCCTACATGCGCCCGATCCCTGTGCTCGGTGCGTCGGCCATGTTCTTCTCGCTGGTAGCGGCCTTTATCTTTACACCCTGGTTTGCCGTGCGCGTGCGCCCGGCCAGCCTGGCGGCCTTCAAAAAGGCCGAAGCGCGCGAACAGCGCACGCATGAAATTGTCGGCAAGATCTACGAGCCCCTTATCCGTCCGCTGATTAAGAACCGTAAACTGGGCATTGTGTTCCTGGTCAGCATTATCGGCGCCACGGCGGCGGTCTGTTCGCTGTTCTATTTCCAGGTGGTGGCGGTAAAAATGCTGCCCTTTGATAACAAGCCCGAATTTAACATTGTGGTGAATATGCCGGAAGGTACTGCGCTGCCGGTAACCGCTAATGTGGTTCAGGTGCTGGCGGAAGAACTGCGCGCAGAGATGCCGGAAGTGGTTGCCATGCAGACCTATGCCGGCACCGCATCACCTTTCAACTTCAACGGTCTGGTGCGCCATTACTACCTGCGCCAGAAGCCATGGATGGGTGATATCCAGGTGATGTTGCTGGATAAAGATGATCGAGAGCGTAACAGCCACGAACTCTCGGTAGACGCGCGCAATATACTGACGCCCATTGCAAAGCAGCTGGGTGCAAAAATCCAGGTGGTCGAGATGCCGCCCGGCCCGCCAGTGCTGCAGACCGTCGTCGCGGAGATCTACGGACCCGATGCTTTAACGAGACGTCAGACAGCGCGTGATATGGAAGCCATGTTTGAGGAGGTCGAGGACCTGGTCGATGTCGATAGCTACATGACAGATCCCCATACCTACTGGCATTTTGATGTGGATCGCGAAAAGGCAACACGCAACGGGGTCACGATAGAGGCCATCAATCGTAACCTTGCCATGGCCATGGGCGGCAGCCGGCTGGGTGATGTGAAGCGCGCCGCGCCGCTGGAACCGACCTATATCGTTATCCAGGCGCCGCTGGCCGTACGTTCCCAGGTTGCGCGGCTGTCCAATCTGCCCATCCCGACGTCAAGTGGCAAGACCATACCGCTGGGCGAACTCGGGACTTTCGCAAAACGCCAGGAAGACCCGAATATCTACCACCAGGATCTGCGTTCGGTTGAGTACGTGACCGGTGAAATGACCGGTTTCCTCGGCGCGCCCATCTATGGAATGTTCAGCGTGGAGGACCTGCTGGACGATTACCTGGCGCCGGATGGTGTAGAAATAACCGGTATGCCGATGGGTCTGCTGGGGCCGCCCGACAACGACCTGCAGTCCGGCTTTGAATGGGGTGGTGAATGGACCGTGACCTATGAAACTTTCCGGGACATGGGCATTGCGTTCATGGCAGCGATGCTGCTGATCTACGGCCTTATCGTGGTCGAGTTCCGCGACTACGCCTTGGCCGGCCTGATAATGGCGCCAATCCCGCTTACCTTGATCGGGATCATCCCGGGCCACTGGATTATGGGTGCAGAATTTACTGCAACGTCCATGATCGGAATGATCGCACTGGGCGGCATTATCGTACGTGTTTCAATTCTGCTGGTGGAATTTGTAAAGCATGAAGTTTCTACCGGGAAGGATATTCGTGAAGCCGCGGTGGCTGCCGCCAAGACACGCTTCCGCCCGATCATGATTACCTCGCTTACATTGATGGCAGGTGCAATGGCAATTTTGCAGGACCCGATCTTCAACGGTATGGCAATTTCACTGTTGTTCGGGACCGGCGTAGCGACACTGTTTACCCTGATAGTAATACCTATGGGCTGTATCAGTGCCGAAAAGCGCTTTGTAAAGCATGGATGTGTAGCGCTTGAAGAGAGAATAGGTCAGGAAGACGAGGCAGCAAGAAATGAAACGCCCGCTTGAGACGGGTAGTAGAGTTTTCAGGAAGTGTGAAGTGTCACTTCCGGAATTGTCTTAAACACAGGATGCAGCGCGGAGGCTATCATCGTGAACAGGAATAGAGTGACAAAACAATCAGGCACAGGCTGTGTACAGTTGTTGCTGGCAGGCGCTATCGCCGCCGGCAGCCTGTTGCAGGTTCCCGTAGTACATGCAGAGAGTGTCGGTACGGTACCGCCACCACCACCGCCCGGACCCTATGCAACGGGCGCAGCGGGAGAGCAAGCGCGCTTCCGTCCGGACGGAGGGATTGATAGTGCCGCGAGTGACTATCCACCGGGCATGCCGCAAGGTTTCCAGGATAATAAACCTCGACGTCTGAACCGGCAGGAGTTCATGGATCGTCAGGAAGAACGCAGAAAACAGATGGAACAGGAATTCAATGCACGTGAGGCAGAGATGCAGGGACGTATCAATGACATGCAGAAGCGCATGGATCAAATGGCTGCGGAGGGTGCAGCCGGGCCGGGCGGTGCGCCTGCCACGGGTCAGCCGATGCCGGATCCAGAGATGCAGAAGCAATGGGAAAAGCGCAAAGCCGAGCAGGACAAGCGCTGGCAACAGCACCGTGCCGGGCAGGATAAACACCGGGCTGAGCAGGATAAACACCGGGAACAGATGCGTGCTGAGCAGGATAAACGCCTGGAGCAGATGCGGGCTGAGCAGGAACAACGCATGAAATCGAGGTACCGGCCGGAGTCGCCGGCTGCAGCTGCGCCGGAAGCCGCTGCCGCACCTGCAGCACAAGCTCCTGCTGCCGCAGCGGCAACACAGGCTCCCGCTGCGCCCGCAGCACCGGCTTATGGTTATGGTCAACCGGTAAGACCACCGGCATATGGTTATGGTTATCCGCCCCCGGCTTATGGATACGGTGCTCCACGTTATGGCGCACCAGCCTGGGGTGGTCGTTATTCGCCGTATCCGGCGGCACCGGCGGCACCGGCGGCAGGCACTCAGAACCAGTGAGTTGACGAGGGATGTATGGCAGCGGGCAACAGTGAGCAAACGACAAGTCAGCAGCAGGGGTTCTGGAAACTCCACCATGCTGCTATTGGGCTTGGCGTATTACTGGTGCTGATTTTCGCTGTGCGAAGCTGTGGTGGAGATGCTGATGATGAAACGGTGGTCGAGTCGGAGTCCGGGGAAGAAATCCCAAGGCAGGCCATTGTGGTGCAGATTCCTGCGCGCCAGTGGCCGGCTCAGGTTATTGCGCCCGGCGAACAGCAGTCCTATCACCCGCCCGTCTATGCACCGCCCGTCTATGCACAGCCGCAACGCGCTTTGCCAACCGCTGATCCGGATAACCCGTGGGCGGTGCAGCGACAACCGGCATATAGCTATGGAAACCAAAGCGCAGCGCGGCAATCACAGGCACCAGGCTGGGGTCGGCAGCAACCGCAACGGCCACAGTATGCGCAGCCTCCCGGTACTGGCCAGTACCGGCCGCTGGAGGAAAAACCACGTACGGCCAGGGAGAGCCGGAGTGTACCGGCGGTTCCGACAGTTCCGGCGCCCGTGTGGCCGGCTGCGCCCTACGATCGCAGGTCAGGCAGCAGTTTCGGGGCCAACGGTGCGAATCCCTACGGCGGGGCGTACCCAGGCTACTACGGTGCAGCGCCCTATGGGAGTCCGGGAGGCTACGGTGGCCGTTGGCCCGGAAGCTATGGCTATCCCGGCATCGTCGCTCCAGGGGCCTGGTAGCGTGATGTTGTTTACAGGATCAATAAAAAAACTGTTCACCGCAACGATGGTGAAATTGAAGGCGCTGACGAAGAACGTTGTTCCCCTCGTTTTTCGTCCTGGAGGCAGTTACAGGGGAGTAACCGGTGGCGCGGGTGTTCCGTGCTATTTTTTCTAAATTTTCGGAGGGTACCGAAATGATTAAGTTTAAGAAGACTGTTCTTGCAGCAACGCTGGTTGGCGCTACTGTGTTGACCATGAGCTCCGCGCAAGCCTGGTGGGGTCCATTCAATAACAACGGCTGGGGTGGCGACCGCTACGGTAACCGCGGCGACGGCTGGGGTGACGGCATGGGCGATATGTTCGGCGATGGCGACTTCGACATGAGCTTCAGCGGTCGTGGTTCAGGTCGTGGTTCAGGTCGTGGTTATGGTCGTGGCTACAACGACTACTATGGCAACCGCTATGGTGGCTATGGTCCCGGTTATGGTGGCTACGGTCCTGGTTATGGTGGCTACGGTCCTGGTTATGGTGGCTACGGTCCTGGCTATGGTGGTCCTGGTTATGGTGGCGGTCCTGGTTATGGTGGCGGCCCTTACGGTGCACCCTATGGCGCACCACAGCAGGCTCCGGCGCCAGCACCTGCAAAGTAAGCTGATTCCCGGGAACGGATCTGTGTGTTGTGCAGGTCCGTAGCCCCGGGGTTTTCCGCATGATCCGGGAGTAAAGCTCGTGAGAGGGGCTGCAGGAGTTCTGTTTGCCGGCTGTTTGTGTATTTCTTCAGGAACTACGGTAGCGGAACGTTCGAATATCCAGTTTTCTGCACAGGCTATGCAATCGGTAACGGACGGAGAAAACAGAAATGCACAGATTTATGTCGGAGATAACCAGGTTCGGCTGGAATATACAAAAGACGACCAGCTTATGGTTGAGATATACGACATGAAGAATCAGCGTTTGTTGCTCATGGTTCCGCAACAGGCAAGCTACATGCTGCGTCAGATGTCGAATGGCAGGATGGCCAATCCGATGTTGCCGCCCAGCCAGTCCGATCCCTGTAGCTATGTTGCAGCTGCCAAATGCAGGCCGTTGACAAGTGAATCCCTGCACGGGAGAAGAGTGACGAAATGGGAAATGGTTGTTAACAGGGAAGGACAGAATTTAATCAGTCTGCACTGGATGGATGACGAACGTCATATACCGCTACGTGAACAGTGGTCGGACGGTAGCGTGTCTGAACTGCGTCCACTAGGGCAGGAGACCCTTAACGGTCGACCCGCCGAGCGTTGGGAGAAGAAAGTTGCGCGCCCGGATGGCAAACAGGTGCTTTCGACCCAGTGGTATGACCCGGAACTGCAGATTGCCGTTCGTGAGGAACTGCCGGGTGGAAATTACCGAGAGTTGCGCAATATCAACGTCGGGCTGCAACCCGAGCCATTGTTCAGCGTGCCGGCCGGTTACAAGCAACTGGAACCAGTGAAGCTGGATAGCCCCAGCGTGGCTGTACCACCGGGACCAGCGCCGTAGAGCGAGGAGAGGCAGCTTATGAAAATCGTACAGAAAGTATTAAGTCATGGACTGTTGATAGCGTTCTTTGTTGCAGTGTTTTTCATCTATATGAATCGTGTAAAGCTGTTTCCGCAGTGGTTTACCAAGTCAGCGCCTGTAACCGCTGAACACTCGCAGGTGAAGGAAGAAAACCCTGTCGCCAGCCAGGTGCCACAGCCGGATACAGTCGCATTGGAACCAGGCGCAGTTAGTGAAATGCCAGCCGCCGCACCCGGGGATAACCAGGCGCAAGCCGGTGCGGAGCTTGTCCAGCCGGCCGCTGAGCCGCAGATCCCCGCCACCAGTGAAGGTTCCGAGCCCGTGTTCAGACCTATACCAGAAACGCAACCAGTTGAAGTTGCTGAACCTGTGGGTGGAAGCGAAGCTGGTTTACAGCAGGCTGACGCTGTCAGCGCTCCGCTGGAAGTGGCCGTAGCCGCCACCGAAGAAGAGACCGTGGCCAGCACCGAACAGGTTGTTACGGGGCATGCTGCTGCTGACCAGGACACTGCGGCGGCATCAGATTTTCAGGAGCGTCTCGAACTGGCGCGCGCCCACTTCTGGCAACAGGATATGCCTGCCGCGCTGCAGGTGTATCAGAGTCTTGCAGAATCCTATCCCGAGCGTGCAGAAGTCTGGGGTGAGCTGGGAAACCTGTATTTTAATATAAGAAGGACATCAGACGCGATGGATGCCTATGGGCATGCTGCAGAACTGCTGGTAGAGCAGGGCGATGCCGAGGGTACCCGTGAATTGCTGAATGTGATGTACCGTCTGGATGCAAGACGCGCCAGTCAGTTTGAAATGCGCTTGACGCAGACGGGCGGTGGAGGGGCCGCGGATGGTAGATGAGCGCGGAACCCGGCCTCCGGCAACTCCGGACAGTGGCAAGGAGACTATTGAAACGCATGCCGAGCATGTAGACGAGGAGGTTGTCGAGGAAGCCGCCAAGGAGGCGGAGCAGCTCCTGTTTACCGATATGGCTCAATATATGAGCCAGTTTGCGCGCAGCTTTGAAGCCAGCGCGCGGCGCTGGGAGTTGGTGGTATACCCGACCATGCTGGCGTTTGTTGTATTGGCAGCGTACGGGTTTTTTCTGATTTATAAACTGACTAACGATATCGGTGAGATCGTCGGTCAAATGGAAGCCATATCGGTCAGCATGGTGAATATCAACAAGAATTTTTCTTCGACCACAAACAACATGAACACAGTGGCAAGGAATATGGTAAAGATGACTGCATTTATGGATCAGATGAGCCAGGATATCAAGGAGCAGAATGCAGCAATGGGCGTCATAGTGGTAAACATGCGGGAGATGAATAAGTCGATCGATTCGATGTCGTACACCATGTACAACATGGGCTACGACACCCAGACAATGGGCCGGAATATGGAGAATGTGTCCGGACCGATGCGCTTTATGAACAACTTTATGCCTTGGTGACGAGAGAATTGTAAATGCTTCCCCCGGACAAAAATATTCGCAAGCGTCTCAAGAGTCTTGAGCTGCATCTGAAGGAAGAAAACCCGATCCTGGTGTCGGCTGTGGAAGGATTCCGCCAGTTGTCCCGTGTCGGTTATTCAATGGGCCTGCTTGCGCCATCAGAATCCTATGCAACCCAGATTTCCTGGTGGCCGTTGATTTCAGTGCTGGGTACCTTCTCTGCGGGCAAGTCTACCTTTATCAATAATTACATTTCCTATCCCCTGCAGGATACCGGCAACCAGGCGGTTGACGACAAGTTTACGGTGATGTGTTACGGCGGGGAGAAAAATGGCCGTACACTTCCGGGCGTGGCACTGGATGCCGACCCCCGCTTTCCTTTCTACCGGACCAGCGAGGAGCTTGACAAGGTCGAGTCCGGTCAGGGTGGAAGGGTTGATGCCTACCTGCAGCTGAAAACGTGCCGCTGCGAGGCGCTCAAAGGGCGCATCCTGATTGATTCCCCCGGCTTTGATGCGGACGAACAGCGCTCGGCGACCTTGCGCCTGACCAATCATATAATCGGACTGTCTGACCTGGTGCTGGTGTTATTCGATGCGCGCCACCCTGAGCCGGGAGCAATGAGCGACACGCTGGCACACCTGGTAGGCGGCACCAAGGATCGCGCTGACAGCAGCAAGTTCCTGTACATCCTTAACCAGATTGATACCACGGCACGGGAAGATAACCCTGAAGAGGTAATCGGTGCATGGCAACGTGCGCTGGCCCGCGAAGGGTTGACCGCAGGGCGTTTTTACAGCATCTACGACCCTGAAGCGGGCGTCCCGATTGAGAATGAAGCCTTGCGCCGGCGTTTTGAGTGGAAACGCGACCAGGATCTCAGTGACATTCATCAGCGCATCGAGCAAGTCAGCGTCGAGCGAGCCTACCGCATAGTGGCCGCACTGGAGAAACGCGCGCATGAAATCGAAGAGCACTACGTTCCGGAAATCCGGGGGTTGATCGCAAGCTGGCGGCGCAAGGTCCTGGCTTGGGATCTTGGTTACCTGCTGTTGGCGGGAGTGGTTGGAGCCAGCGCCATGATGTTGCCGCCGGCTATGGTGGATACGCTGAAAACAGGGTTCCGCCAGATACTGGGCAATCCGTTATTCTCGCTGGCGGCGGCAGCTATAGTTGCAGCACTGGCTTTCTATCTGCACTTCACTGCACGCGGCTGGGCGGCAAGGAAAGTGTTGCAGGAGATATCTGGCCGGTACAGCGAGGAAGAGAGTGAACGCCTGACCCGGGCATTCAAACGCAATACCCGCATCTGGCGCAGCATATTCGATCCGGATCCTGCCGGTTGGTCGGGTCGCAATCGACGGGCGTTGAAGCGCATTGTTACTAATGCCAACCAGCTGGTGCAGACCTTGAACGACCGGTTTACCGATCCGTCCGGCAAACGAGCCGTCGCGGAAGAGGCGGAAGAGGCGAAACCGGACGAGCCCCGCGTGGTCAGCGGCGAAGTGATTCCGCGGGAAGAGCCTGTCTGAGAGGCCCAGGTGGTTCGATGTCTGTCCCACTGACAAAGTCCCGATTGTTGCTCACGGTAGCACTGGTCTTGCTTCTGGCGCCACCACCCGCGGCGGCATATTTTGGCAATCCCGGATCTATGCCACTGAGACGTTCACTCCCCAACGGCATCGATCTGATGGAGTCCGGCCTCTACTGGATGCAGGACATGACCTCGGCTTACGACCCGCGCGATCCGGCATCGATCGTCAGCCTTATGGAAGACCAGGCAGCGCGCTTTTTCGACTTCGCCTACATGGCCTACCTGATCGGTGGTCCCGAGTACACCCGGCTGGATGTCCTGGAGCGCAGCCATTTTCAGAACCGTATCCGTGATCGGCTGTTCGAGGAACTGGCCCGCAAGGTGGGCATGTACAACGTCCGCATGCCACGTTTCCGGCCACTGTGGCCAGTGGCTACCAGCAGCGAGACCTGGCAGGTCGGTGGGGTGTTCTACCATCCAGGCGGCCCGAATCTTCGCTTGTATTTTCATATTTACCTGACACCGCGCGGCTGGCGTATCTATGATGTCAGCAACAACGGTGTGAGCGCAGTGACAGACTTGCGCAAACGTTTTTTCGCCAACCGCTTCGAGCGCTGAGCCGCATAGGCAGCCGGCCCGGTTCCGGCTACAATACGCGTTTCGCCGCGAGCTCGAATAAAGGTTGTCATGACAATACGTACCCGTTTTGCCCCCAGCCCGACCGGTTACCTGCATATCGGCGGTGCCCGTACAGCGTTGTTTTCCTGGTTGTATGCCCGCAAACACGGCGGCCAGTTTGTGCTGCGTATCGAAGACACCGATCTTGAACGTTCCACCGCCGAATCGGTGAATGTCATCCTCGAGGGTATGACCTGGCTGGGTCTCGAATACGATGAGGGACCTTTCTTTCAGACCAAACGCTTTGATCGCTACCGCGAAGTCATACAGCAGCTCATGGATAGCGGTCACGCCTACAAATGTTACTGCAGCCGGGAACGTCTGAATGCCTTGCGCGAGCAGGCGATGGCCGACAAGCTCAAGCCGCGTTACGACGGTTTTTGCCGTAACGGCGCCGAGCCGCCGTCGCCGGATGCGCCCTATGTGATACGTTTCAAGAACCCGCATGACGGCGAGGTCGTCGTCGAAGACATGGTGCGCGGCCGCGTCGTGATCAGAAATAACGAGCTGGACGACCTGATCATCCAGCGAAGTGACGGTTCACCGACCTATAACCTGAGCGTGGTGGTGGATGACGCGGATATGAATATCACCCACGTTATTCGCGGTGATGATCACCTGAACAACACTCCGCGCCAGATCAATATTCTCAAGGTGCTGGGCCTGCCGGTACCCGTCTACGCTCATCTGCCGATGATCCTGGCAGAGGACGGCGTCAAGTTATCCAAGCGCGTACACGGTGAAGCGGTCAGCGTTATCCAGTACCGCAAAGATGGTTACCTGCCGGAAGCCCTGCTCAACTACCTGGTGCGCCTGGGCTGGTCGCATGGTGACCAGGAGGTGTTCTCGATTGACGAAATGGTCGAGCTGTTCGACCTGGGCGAGGTCAACAAGGCCGCGTCCAGTTTCAACCCGGAAAAACTGTTGTGGTTGAATCAGCAATACATCAAGGCTACCGACCCGCTGCACGTCGCCCGCCACCTGAGTCATCACCTAGGGCTGATGGGTATCGATCCTGCGCAACCGCCGGATCTGCACGAGGTCACCAGGGTGCAACTGGAACGCGCCAGGACGCTGGTGGAAATGGCCGACATCAGCCAGTTTTTCTACCGTGATTTTGACGACTACGATGCAAAATCAGCGAAAAAGCATTTGAAAGCTGCGGCACAGAAACCCCTGGAGCAGGTTAGAGAGGCGCTGGCGGAACTCGACAGCTGGGAGCCGGAACCCATCTATGCGATTGTGACGCGTGTTGCAGAATCCCTCGATCTAAAGATCGGCAAGGTGGCACAGCCACTGCGCGTGGCAGTAGCTGGCCGTGCCGCATCTCCCGGGATCGACGTAACCCTTCAGCTGGTTGGACGGGAGGCCTGTCTGCGGCGTATCGACAGGGCACTTGAGTATATCCGTCAGCGCGTTGCACAGAGCGAATCAGCATGAGCAGCGAAGAGACAAGACCCGCGACCAATTTCATTCGCAACATCATTGATGCCGATCTGGCCAAAAATAAAAACCAGGGACGCGTGGCAACACGTTTCCCCCCCGAGCCGAACGGCTACCTGCATATCGGCCACGCCAAGTCGATTTGCCTGAATTTCGGCGTCGCCATTGACTACCAGGGTACCTGCAATCTGCGCTTTGACGATACCAACCCCCACAAGGAGAACATCGAGTTCGTCGAAGCGATAAAGCAGGACGTGCAGTGGCTGGGCTATGACTGGGGCGAGCGCCTGTTTTATGCCTCGGACTATTTCGAGCAGCTGTATGACTATGCTGTGCAACTCATAAAGAAAGGCAAGGCGTACGTCTGTGACCTGACAGCGGAGCAGACCCGCGAGTACCGCGGTACCCTGACCGAGCCGGGCAAAGACAGCCCCTACCGGGACCGTTCCGTCGAAGACAACCTGGACCTTTTCGCACGCATGCGCGCCGGGGAATTTGCCGATGGTGAGCGTATCCTGCGTGCCAAAATTGATATGGCATCACCCAACATGAACCTGCGCGACCCGGCTGTCTACCGTATACGTCATGGCGCAGTGCACCACCAGACGGGAGAGGCCTGGAGCATCTACCCGATGTACGATTTCACCCACTGCCTGTCAGACTCCATCGAGTGCATCACACACTCGCTGTGTACGCTGGAATTCGAGGATCATCGCCCGCTGTATGACTGGTTCCTGGACGAACTGGGGGTAGACTGCCACCCGCAGCAGATCGAGTTTTCCCGGCTGGAACTGGAATACACCATCACCAGCAAGCGCAAGCTCACTCAGCTGGTCGACGAAGGGCACGTCGAGGACTGGGACGACCCGCGCATGCCCACCATTGCCGGCATGCGGCGGCGCGGTTATACGCCGGCAGCGATCCGGGATTTCTGTGAACGCATCGGCGTGACAAAATCCGGTAATAATGTGGAGATGGGCGTGCTCGAAAACTGCGTGCGCGAAGATCTGAATGTTAGTGCGCCGCGCCGCATGGCCGTATTACACCCGTTGAAAGTGGTGATCGAGAATTATCCGGAGGACCAGGTTGAAGAGTTGCAGGCCGCCAACCATCCGCAGGATGAATCCATGGGAACCCGTACCATTCCGCTTACACGCGAGTTGTACATAGACCGTGAGGATTTCCGTGAAGAAGCACCCAGGAAATTCAAGCGCCTTGTGACGGGTGGTGAAGTCCGCCTGCGTAACGCCTATGTCATTCGTTGTGATGAAGTGACCAAGGACAGCCACGGTGAAATTATCGAACTGCGCTGCAGTTACGATCCCGAGACCCTGTCGAAGAACCCGGAAGGGCGCAAGGTAAAGGGTGTCATTCACTGGGCATCTGCCAGCAAGGGCATTGCCGCAGAAGTGCGTCTGTATGACAGACTGTTCAACCACCCGAATCCGGATGCGGCGAAAGAGGGCAAGGACTTTACCGATTACCTCAACCCCGAGTCGCTGCTTACCCTGACACAATGCTGGCTGGAGCCGAGCCTGGCTGAGGTCAAACCGGGCGAGCAGATTCAGTTTGAGCGAGAGGGCTATTTCTGCGTCGACCCGGATCACAGCCACGACAGGCCAATCTTCAACAGGACCGTGACCTTGCGCGATTCATGGGCGCGCATCGAGCAGAAAAATGGCTGAGATGTGCCGGCTTTATATTGACAGCCCGGGGTCGGTATCGTAGAGTGCGCGGCTTACTTTCGGGGGCTATAGCTCAGCTGGGAGAGCACTTGCATGGCATGCAAGGGGTCGGCGGTTCGATCCCGCCTAGCTCCACCATATTCCCAGGCCAACTGCCCACAAGTAATTTGTCCCCATCGTCTAGAGGCCTAGGACACCGGGTTTTCATCCCGGCAACAGGGGTTCGACTCCCCTTGGGGACGCCATATTGTCTTGTAACAAACTGATAGATAAGAAAATAAAAAACCGGTGTTAACAAAAAAAACGCCAGACCTAACAAGCAACAGATTTAGCAAGTAAAAAAACAGGGGGTTCGCGTACCCCGCCCGACGCCACACTATTCCACGATGTCAGCTGCAGCGGACGTGATACTTTCGCTTATAGGGAAGGTTGCGCTCAGGAACAAGACTAAGTGATCGTTTTCCCTTGATGCTCACTAATTCGC
>Ga0316189_10002563_pt1 | contig 17779 bp, 12 predicted proteins | sample LowCovwburrow_MG_FD_204930 | JGI IMG/M metagenome (GOLD analysis project Ga0316189, IMG submission 204930) | Coastal sediment microbial communities from Maine, United States - Lowes Cove worm burrow | ecosystem: Environmental > Aquatic > Marine > Coastal > Sediment | place: USA: Maine...
ATGCAAAAAGGTGCTGAGATTATAGTGGTTGGCGTTAAGGATATTGATCTTGTTAATCAATCAATGCCCATTCGCATGCCTTTGCCTGTAATGTTCGTTTCAACACATGAACAGTCGCAGGAAGTAGAAAATTTAACATCAAAAATGTTGTTGAGCTCGCCTCGTCAGGAAGTTGAGGACGAGCCTGTCGATTACTATGACTCCAGGCGACCAGCATTCATAGTGGCTAATATGATTGGAAAGAATCAACCTCCGACAGATGATGCTAACGCGAGATATAAAGCAATCCAGTCACAGGTTGAAGTCATGTCTTTTTGTGAACAGACAGGTAGTTGATATTTCAATAGCAGTAATTATATGTTCTAGACAATGTACCAGAACCTGACTGAAGCAGCCGTTCCCGGGAATCGTGCGCATGTCACTTTATGGCCGACAGTTGACGATCCTGGTCCCGGCATAAACGCTATTTTCTGCGTGCTGTGAATGTCCGTTCTGCCGGATAATGGCTATTCAGCATTATCCCCCACCCATCCCCAATTCGGCACATCCGACGAGACATCGCCATTGAGACAGCCAGGTGAACTAAGGCTTGAGGGCAAACGTGCGGACCTCTCGCCCGGTCTGCTCCACTCTCGTAATAGTTCGGCGCAAGCATGCTTCGTCCCGGCAAGTGCCGGCTTCTCACAGCCGGCGTCGCAGAGTCGTCAGATCGGGACAAGTTCGACCGCCAGAAAACAATAACTCGTTGCGCCTTATCGTCTTTCAAGGATAGAAACACCGAATCCCGCATTGAAGGGCCGGAACAGGTTTGGTCTGAGGTCGGTCGCTACCACCGGGAAAAAAGCGCACCGAAAAGGTACTTAAACTTCTTTATACTATTTATACCATATCTAACTGTATCTGTTACTTATAATCACCAGATCGACGGTTCGGGCACGGGCAAACCGGGTATATATCTATTGCCTCCACCCTGTCTATTGAGGCATCTTTCGTACCAGACATTCAACCGGCAAGGTGCAGTGCCGGTATTCATTCCCGCATCCAGGAGGCGAACTCCCGATGAAGCAACATCACAAACTATTTGCCCGCTCATCCGCCGGCTGGCTTTGCCTGCTTTTTGCCTGTGCCTCGGCGACAGCAGAACAACCCGCCGGAAACGCAGAACCTGCCGACAAGACTGACAGCACTGCTTTGCCCGCAGAGCAACAGGAGGACGCGCAACCGCAGGATATTATCGATCGACTATTTTCACCACTGGATAACGCGGTTTCCGACATCAACCGTGACCTCAACAAGGACAATACAGACGCACCTTCCGAGCCGGAGTAATGACAGACTGGCTGAACCCCTGCCCGGGCAACAGCATCTAGCAGCGCATGTATGTTTAGCGTTTCAGGATTTGAATCCAGTGCCTGACACCGACCGTGTATTCAGCCCCGTGCTTCGCCTGTACTGGCCCAGGGAAACCCCAGCGTCTATTATTAACGACACATGGAAAATCCCGACCGTGCAAAAGCTGAAGTGCATGCGGATGGCGCGTTAGCGAGCGCTTCAGTGGCGCCAGTCCGGCCGGCATTGATGCTGCTTCAGTGTACGGCTTTCCAGTTTCAGCCTGGCCCAATAGCCCGATTTTTTCTTTTTAGATTGTCTGACAGGAGGTCCTGAATGAAAGTCTCAGCTATCAAATTATCAGTTTTACTGAAATGGATTTCAGCTGCAATTGTCATCGCCTCGATGACCGGCTGCCCGAACCCGATGGCGGTAAAAGATGAAATTAACTCACAGTTTTATGAGATCCGCCCCGGTTCGAAGTGGATCCTGCATCAGGATATATCGATTTCGTCCGGGCGTGCCCATGCCAGTTTCCAGCACGGCCAGGTGACTGACGGGCTGGATAATTATGCCGTCGGCTGCGTGCTGGAGGTCCGTGACCTCGGCCCCGGCACTGTGACTGCCGGTACGTTCACCATCAGGCGCGCCGAGAATTCCACGCAATGGATCAACCGCCCCGATACCATGGAGTTCTATCGGATTATGTATCTGGAATCAGAAAGCCAGCCGGGGGTGATGCACTTGACCTGCAAGGACTGGGACGGACCATTGCAGGGTAAGGATATTACCGTGCCGGAGATGCGCGAGGCACTGGGTGGCATCGCCAGCTTCGTGTTTGTGCAAGAGGGCAACAGCAACTAAAAATCGGGGACAGACCAGAATGGTGCTTACTTAAGCAGCTTCATAAATATATGAAGTATAATTGGCCACGGAAGCACACGGAAAAACACGGAAAATTAATTGTCTAACCGGAAACGGTTCCGTGTCTTTGCGTGTCTTTGCGTGTATTTCCGTGGCAGGGTCCTTAAGTAAGTGCCATTCGGGACAGACCACGATTAAATGGTGATTTCAGGAATTAATTTTTGTCTGTCCCCGATTACACCCCGATTACGTTCCAGTTCAGTAGTTGATCAATCCCAGTGCCTTGCGCGCGATGACCAGCAGGTCGCCCACATTGATGCCGTCAACCGGTGGATACTGCGGCGCCCCATTGGCAAGTGGCGCCACGTTAGCGCGCGCCGCCTGGCCCGTGTTTAGTGAATACAGATCGAGAATAGCCCGTGAAGCCAGCAACACATCTGCCGTATTCACAACACTGTCGTTGTTGATATCTCCCCAGGTCGGCGAATCAGTATTACTCAGCGGGTCATGCTGTGAAAGCACCTCCATGCCATCGAGAAAACCATCACCGTCGGTGTCCTCAGTTAATGGATCAGTATCCTGGTTTGGCGTATACATCCCTGAGTCACCATCATAATTCACCTCTTCGTAATCACCAAGGCCATCCCCGTCACTGTCGATGCCCAGTCGATCAGTACCGATAGTCAGCTCGAGGCTGTCAGCAAGTCCGTCGTTATCATCATCGGCATCGCAGGCATCGCCTTCGCTATCACCATCCGTATTTCGCTGGGATATACCGTTATCACCCGGGTCCAGCAGCAGCGGACCATTAGGAATAGCGGGACAATTATCGATATCGTTTGTGACCCCGTCATTATCGCTATCGTTACCGCAAGAATCGCAGCTGGCCCAGCAGTGGATGTCCGTTTCAATGGCGCCGGCGCCGTAAGGTACTGTCACGCCATAATTGTAGTATTGGTCGCACGGCAAGAAGTCGCAGCTACTTGCTGGTGGTGCACCGCCAACTTCACCGTTCCAGCCGTTTGTCGTAAACAGGTATTCGTGGTTGCCGGCGGGCAGCGACAGCGTCAGCTCCCAGATGTTATCGCCGTCACTGTCGGACATGGGATTGCAGTAGCCACACCAGTTATTGAAGCCGCCATTGAGGTAGACAGTGTCGGAGGGGGACAGCTGCAAGGACGTGGCATCAACGCTGAAATGCACCGGGCTGTTGGTGGAAGCCAGTGGTTCGGTCATATCCAGCTGCAGTTCACCACCGACAGTGCTGACGTTGTTGGAAACGAAAGTACAGTTGTTCCCGCCAAACCCCCCGAATTCGGTAACTTCCCAACGGCTTGTATCCAGGGGGGCGTCGAACTCATCGGTCCACTCCAGGGTAAAGTTGTTATTACTGCCAGCGTCGCCGCTGCCCGGTGTATAAGCAAAGTAGCGCACGTAGTCATAAGAGGACCTAACGGGCAGCACAGCCGGGTTCCAGACACCGGCCCAGTCCGGATTGTCCACGGCCCAGAGATTCATCATGATACGCATGGGATAGATGAGGCCATCCACATAGGGGGCATCCTGCGTGTAGGCCAGGTTGCCGTCAATGAACCAGCGAACCACGCCCGGCTCCCATTCAAAGGCATAGTCGTGCATGCCGGCGTGTGGATTGAAAGGGGTCGGTACGATTTGCGTGACATACCACGGCCCCGGATAGTGCGTGGTGAACTGCACAGAGGCATCCAGGTTGCCGGTCATCTCGATATCGATTTCGTTATTTTCCGCGGGCCAGTTGCAAGCGAGGTCTATGTTGTAGAGAAAAAACGAACTGATGACACCGTCGCCCTGCGCCGACTGCATGCGTGTCTCAAAACGCCCGTACTGGTAGGCCTGCTGCGTCAGCAGTGCTCCACCGGCGCATTCCTGCCCGTGCACACCGACCGGGGCGAACAGCAACATGACTGCAATGATGGTATTGACTAGTTTCATGGCTGTCTGTATATCTGCCTGCAAACCGTTTATGCCGGGAAAGGAGCTGATATAGAAACACCCGCAATTATCGGTCTTACTGGTGGCTCAGCCCACTTCAGAGTTATCGGGCCAGCCTGACCACGCCGGCGAGTACCCTGCTTGCCGGGGCGCCAGGAGGGCTGAAGATCGTTACCATTTTGACCATAGCATAGCTGAATAGTTTGCCCTCTCTTATGTCATCCTCCCTATACTTATGTTTAGCAAAAGATTTTCAGGTGGCTGCTTTTCAGTACACACCTCGACGTCTATACCGGTCTTCACAATCGACAGGTTTAACCTTGCCATCCGGTGCCGCGGGCTACCACCGTCTCTGGCTATTCCCGAGATGGGCTTACTCCGGCGCCAGCGGCTTGCCCTGATTCTCACGCACGACTGTTCAGGGGCTTCCGATTGAATTTCATGAATCTGCAGAACTTACCAGTCTTCTACGGGTGTCCTGCCAGACATCCAGCTCCACTCCACGTCGGTCATAAACCAGGTGTAGGCCTCGAGGTCGCTGACGCCCCAGTCCTGGAAATCCCGCACCCGCTCGAACAGCGCAGTGGCGCGGTCGCCGCAGGGGTCATTAAGCAAGTCATTGAAGCATGCCATCAGGTCGTTGGGCTTTTCGGGCACCGATTCGAGGGCCCTGGGCAGCCACTTGTGATAAGGGAACAGCCTGCGGTTGTGTGCCAGGATCAAGCGGCCGGTGAAAAGTGCCAGCTGACTGGCGGCGCGGGTCAGCGTGTAACGATTGCCATGGCGTTCGGCCTCATGGATAAACCAGTGCTGCATGAACGCCATGCTGTAGAAGGCTCTGATGCGTTCGTTGTGCCCGGCCTCGGGGTAGACAGGGATACGTTGCAGCATCGCATCGAGGTCGGAAACATGCGAGTAGGCAACAAACGCGCCCTCGAACGCCGCGCGGGAAGGTTCGTTACCCTTTTCAGCCAGGTCTTTAAGGAACGCAAGGTTGATGATCTTGCCGTCAACGAAACCGCCGTCATAGTCACTGAGGTCCGTGCGATTGATAAACAGGTCGCGTTCGGCGCGGTGCTGCTTGAAGTCCTCATCGGTCGCAATGATGAGGAAGTCCACGTCAGAGTCCTCGCGTGCACAGCCTTTGGCGACAGATCCTCCGATGATCAGTCCACGGAAACGCCGGTCGTCGCGGTAGGCATCCGCCAGGCGGTCGATAGTTCGCTGGTGGTGGTCTCGAATCTGCATGCCTGCAGTGTAACGATCGCACCTGACATTGTACAAATCCGCCCGGCACCGTCTTACCTGACTCAGCGAATCACCCCCGGGCGCAACAGCCACCCGTTACGGTGGCACATGCTGCACCCTCTCCTGACATAGCCAGTTCGCTGACAGCATCGCCCCCGCATGTCAGGACAGTATCAGCCTGTGAGCCGGCGCAGTCTGCAGGCCTTCTGCTGCAAAGGGTATCAGTCCTTCCAGATGTCTGCGCAGTACGTGTAGTCAGCCTGACTGATGCTCTCGGACTCCATTAAATCAGCGCACCACTTACGCCGGCTCTGTTCCCCGGATTCCTGGTTGGCCGCCTCTTCACTATTAAGGATCTGAGTTTTTAACCACTCAAATGCTGGCCCTGCTCCGAACGCGACAGCGCCAAAAATAACCAGGCCAATAATGAATGGAGCTGCCGCGTTACTGGATCTGCTCATTGTTCCTGCCTCTCGGTTTTCACCCACCACCAGGTTGTCGGGCCGTCGCACCTCATGCTGCAGTCGAACAAAGGTAACCCGCCACAATGGGGACGCTTGTTACGCATCATCCTGAAAGTCTGTCTGGTCGTATTCATCTGGCAACTCATCATCCTTCTCCTCGACAGGACAGCAGACAGGACACCTGTCCTTGCAGCTGGTGAAGGCATAACGCCTTCCGCAGGCATCACAGGTTGTTGAGGCGGGGGTCATAGAAACATCCTCTCTCAATTTAGCCCGGCAGCCAACCGGGACAGGCTATATAAACAGAGGCGGGTTCAACTGGTGAGCGCAACAATGCCAGTGCGATTTCAACCGGTCGACGCAACACAGGCATTAAGGCGCTACGCCGGCGTTTGAAAGCCCGGCGTGTTTCGCGGTCGCTCGTTTTATTGACGAGCCACTGCATTCAGCCTGGCCTGAGAGTGTACCGACAAGTCCTTGCCTTTGTGAAAATACTGCCGGCAAGCCGTTGGTGTTCTCACTGAAAGCCCGCTGCCCCGCTCCCGTGTCAGTGATCTGAATTTAATCGGTACTGACCAGAATGGTGCTTAGTTAAGCAGTTTCATGAATAGATGAAGTACAATTGGCCACGGAAGCACACGCAGAAACACGGAAAAATAAATTGTCTAACCGAAAACGGTCCCGTGTCCTTCCGTGTATTTCCGTATCAGGGTTCTCAAGTAAGTGCCATTCGGGACAGACCACAACTAGTTGCTGAAATAACAATTTAACAGTGGCCTGTCTCCGATTGCGTACCTTCAGCGACACTCCGGACGATTGCCCTGCTGCCTCGCACGGTTCTGTAAATTCAACGCCACTGGCATGCGTGCCTTAAGGTCGCTGATGCGCGTACTGTGTGACGGGTGTGTGGACAGGAATTCCGGCGGCTGGCCACCACCGGCACGGCCCATATTGATCCATAACTTGACACTCTCCTGCGGATCGAACCCGGCTTTTGCCATCAGGTCCAGACCTAAAACATCGGCCTCGCTCTCCTGGACACGGTTATAAGGTAGCAGGATACCGTACTCGGCACCCACGCCCAGCAGTCCCATCAGGGTCTGCCCGGTGCCGGTCTGCGGACTGGCGATAGCACTGACCAGCCCCAGCCCCTGCTCGACGGCAAACTTCTGGGAAACACGCTCATTGGAATGCTGCGACAGGACATGCGCCACCTCGTGACCGAGCACCGTTGCCAACTGGTGCTGGTTTTCCGCAACCTTGAGCAAGCCCGTATTCACACCTATCTTTCGACCCGGTAATGCAAAAGCATTTGCGGCATCATCCTGGAATACCACAATTTCCCAATTACCGCCGACCACCCGTGTAATGGCATTGCCCACACATTGCACGTACAGATTGGTAGTGCGCTGCTTGTCTATCGGCGTTTGCTTCTTTATATTGTCGAAGGCCTGCAGCCCCATTTGGTCCATCTCGCTCTCCGGCATGAGTACCAGTTGCGAACGGCCGGTGGGCGACGTGGCGCAGCCGCTCGCAAGCAGCACGCCAAGGATGAGGGATATCAGTGTATGTCGCATTGCGAGTACCGTGTTTGATGTAACATAATAACCGGAGTAATCACCGCTCATGGCAAGCAGCTTGTTAAACCGGTTCCACATACCGGGGACAGACAAGAATGGCACTTACTTAAGAACCCTGCCACGCAAACACACGCAACCGTTTCCGGTTAGAGAATTTATTTTTCCGTGTGCTTCCATGGCCAATTATACTTCATCTATTTATGAAACTGCTTAAGTAAGCACCATTCGCAACAGACCACAATTAAATAGTTGTCTGTCCCCGATCACCAAGCCGCATTATCGACCAGATACAGTTTAATTGTCAGTACCCCGCATGGCATTGGCCAGCGGTCGGAACTGCAAGGTATAGAACATCTCCAGGTAGCGTTGCGCCTCGGCCCGCTCCAGGTCAGTGACATAGCGCCAGAATCCATACACCCGCGACAGCGTCATCAGGCGTTCAGCATAGCCCTTCCAGGTATAGCGTTCATTCACCCGCTGCAGGGCGCTTCGGGAAATACGCTGCCACTCTTCAGGGTCCTGCCGACAGCGTGTGAAAAAGTCCGCCATGCGCTGTGCCGCTGCACTGCCATGATTGGGGTCAATATGAAAACCGGAAACGCCGTCCTCGATGATCTCCCGGGGTCCACCGAAACAGGTCGCAAAGGTCGGCAGGCCGGTAGCCATTGCCTCGATGACCGTTAGACCAAACGCCTCAAACAGTGCCGGCTGTGCAAAGGCACCGCCATTATCGGCTATAACGCGATACAGTTCGCCGGAAAAGGCCTTGTCGAGGTACATGCCCAGCCATCTGACCTCGTTATCCAGCCCATACTCATCCATCAGCTGGTGCATGAGCTCGATTTGTTCTCGCTCCTCTGTGTCACCTGCCTTTGCCGAATCAATATGCCCGGCGACTACCAGCAGGTTCGCCCCGGCACGCAGCTCGGGACACTGCGCATACCATTTCACCAGGCCGGTGATGTTTTTGATCTGATCCATGCGCGCCATGGTGAACAGCAGGGGCCGGTCACGGTTCTTCAGTACACCGCGAATATCCTCGCGGGTCTGGCGACCAAACAGCAGCTCCTCGAATTCCGCATGCAGGTGGCTGAGCCGCTGATCGGTCTCGGTCGCGGGAAAATAGATTTCCGGGTCTGCTCCCGGCGAGACAATATTGAATTTTGGGTCGAACACATCGATACCATGCACCACCCGGTACAGGCCCGGCATGGTATAGGCGCCATGCGCCTCATATTGCCCGACACTGTCCTCCGTCCCCGCGATTTCCTGGTAGGTAGACGTAATAATGAAATCCGCCTTGTTCATCGCTATCAGGTCCGCGGTGAATTGACAGGAAAAGTGATACTGCGCTTCGTTGTCCTGCCAGTAGAGGTCTGAATAGAGGTATTTCGTTTTTTCAAGCGCATGCGCGATATTGCACTGTGTCACCCCGAGCCGTTGCGACATGATCGACGCCACCAGGTTGCCGTCCGAGTAGTTACCGATAATCAGGTCCGGACGTCCGCCGAGCTCGGCCAGCATCTCGCGTTCGGCATCGAGACTGAATCGTTCCAGGTACGGCCAGACCTCAAACCTGGAAATCCAGTGCGGCAGCACCTTGCCGGCAGCACTCATAAAGGGGACGCGCAGGATACGTGCATTGCGCGTCCCGGTGATCAGCTCGATGCGCTGGTCGCAGGAGGTCCCTTCGGCCTCGGGTATGAGGCGTGTTATCACCAGTATCTGCGGCTCGATATCGAGACCCTGTTCTGCAAGGCGACGGTGCATTTCCTGTTCCAGCGCGCGCACCTGGTCGAGAATATAAACCACCTGGCCTCCGGTATCCGGTCGTCCCAGCACATCCGACTGGCCAAACCAGCCGTGCGGCGACAGGATGGTGATGGAGAAGATCATCGGGATGCGCGCCAGGAATTTTTCCAGGTTGCGCGGCGACGGAGCCTCAAGGATGTCAAGCAACAATTGCATGGTGTCACGCATGCGCGCCGCGTCCTGTCCCCAGCCGGGCTCGAATCCCATGGTCCGCAGTTCGCTGCATAGTGTGCGAAAGTCTGCAGAGGAATCAACACCCGCCAGGTAATCATCAGCAGCACGCAGGTTGCTGCGTAGTCCCTGCACGTCCTTGACGTCTTCGTTCAGCATCAGTTGCTGTTCCCGGTAACTGTGCACCCGGAGAAAGTCCAGCAGCCGTTTGTCTCCCTTGCCGAGTTCCTCGAACAGGCGGCTGGACAGGCGGCGATTCAGAAACTCAACGCCGCGACCGATGGAGCGCGCCTCGTGCATTTTCGGAAGTTCGCGCGAGAATGGTTCCAGGTCGATCTCCAGCTCCCAGCTCCAGTCATCCTGGCTGCCGTTTAGCAAGTGCTCCTTGAAGTACAGGAACTGGCTGACACTGATACGTTCCATGTTCATGGTGTCGAGATGCACCCGCATGTATTCCCAACAACCAACGCGTACCCGTAGCGCCAGGCAGATCCAGGCGGCATCAACTGCCGCTTCCTGCACCCGACAAAGTAATTTCTCCAGTGGACTATTGCGTAAACTGTCACCGTCCGGCTGCGCGCACAGTTCGGCAAGTGCATCCTGCACATCACTGCGCAACAGGAATGCCCGTTTCATGGCGAGCAGGTGGTGCCATACCCGGTGGGCCTGGTTCCGCTCCCGGTGCAGATAGCTGGAAAGCGACGCTAAAAATACATCGTCCAGCGTCATCTCAATTTCCAGTCATCAATGAATGCCTTGTAAAAGCCGGGATCTTCAGGGGTTGCCCCGCGTATGCCTGTAATGGCCGAGGCAAAGGCCTGGGCGTGCTCCAGCATCTGCGGTACCTTCCAGCCGCGCAGCAAGCCCAGAATAACTACACTGGTAAAGGCATCGCCGGCTCCCACCGTGTCGATCACCTCGCTGTGCCGCTGCGGCGTGACTCCGAACTCCTTGCCGTCAGACGCCAGCACCACGGCACCCGCCGCGCCGCGGGTAACAATCAGCAGTTCGGCCCCGCTGTAGTCCTGCAGCTGCTGCATCTGCCCCGGCAGTGTGTCCGCTTGCGGTGCCAGCAGCGCCAGTTCAGCCTCATTCAGTTTGATCCAGCCGGCGTCCTGCATGAACGACCTGACGGTTTCCAGCTGCCACCAGGGAGGACGCAGATTGACATCCACCAGTCGACGCAAATCCCTGCCCTGTTGCAGCTGCTGCAATGCCTCCCTGGAGCCGGCATTGCGAACGGCGAGACTGCCATGGTAGAGCAGCGCATGCTCCGGCAATGGCGGCATCGAAGCGGCATCGATAAAATCATAGGCCTGGTTGTCAACAATGTCATAGCCAGGCTCACCGTCCTCGATGCGGACATCGACGCTGCCGGTCGGATGGGTGGAATCGAGTTGCAATCCGGAAGTATCCATCTGCCAGGCATGCATGGTGTCGCGTATCATGCGGCCAAGAGCGTCATTCCCCACCCGGGAAATAAACAGCGGTGACTTGCCAAAGGCCTGCAGGTGCCAGGCGACATTAAAGGGTGCGCCTCCGAGCACCACACTGCCATCGAGAAACCGGTCAAACAGCACTTCCCCGAATATCACCGGGCGCTGGTCTGTAACACCGCTCATTCTGCCTGGCCAGCCTGAAGCTGCTCCAGCCATGCCTCTGTTTGTGGAATAAAATGCACAATACCCTCCAGTACCCCGGCGCTGTAATTGCCGTTCATGCCGAGCAATCCGCCAGAGGCCAGGTATAGCTGGCTGGAATGCCCCAGTATGGCCGCCTGTTGCTGTGCAGCTTTACGAACTGCCTTGCTGGCATTGGCCACCAGTACTGCAGGGATGTCACTTGCGAGTACCGGCAGATCATTGCCGCTGTCACCTGCAAACACCGTATCCAGCTGCGAGAAACCGCATTGCTGCATGAGAAATTCCACCGCATGCAGCTTGTTGGCCCGCGCTGGCAATACATCGAGCAGGCCAAGGCCGGCCGGTTCATCAACGCTCCATACGAGGCTGACATTGACGTCATGCCTTGCCAGGCATTGACGGACTTCGTCGAGCAAGGCAACGTGATTGGCATAGAGGGGCACGTAATAGCTTAATTTGTGAATATTCTGTTTTGCTGTTTCCTGCAACCTCAGTAGCTTGAAACTGCCGAGCAGCGCACTGATATCCATTCGCGTCAGTCCGGCCCAGTCGGGCGCAATTTCATTCTGCCAGGCCTGTTGCAGCTGCCAGCCGTTTGCAGTCACTTCGAAGATCGTGGTTCCGACATCGCAGATGACAAAATCAGGCTGCGGCAGGCGGTAATTGACAATCGCCTGCTCCACCCGCCGCCGATGCCTGCCTGTCACATATACCAGCAGCACTTGCGGCCGCGAAACAAACCGGGAGAGTATCTGGCGCGCCCCGGGGGATTCAGACTGCTGGCCATTGGGTAACAAGGTACGGTCGAGATCGGAACACAGCAACAGGCGCGTACTCATGCTTCACCGGCATCGCAGCTGCGAAAAAACCGGTAGTGTTCAATAGCCTCGAGGATGCCTGCGGCATACGGCTGTTTTGCAAAATAGATGCGATCCTGATCTATCAGCCCCGAGAGTTCTTCGTGGTGGCGGTTGGCGACCACAACCGCCATGGTATTCCCGCGCATCATATCCTCATCAGCACCGGATCCACCCGCCACCAGCATGTGTTCCAGCGGGATCTCCCACTGGTCAGCAAACCAGCGCAGCGCAAAGCCCTTCGAGGCCCGCACGGGCACGATATCGAGAAACTGGCCAAATGACAGGAACACCGAAACGCTCATTTCGTGCTGGTGCAGCAGGTTGTTGATTTCCTCCAGATCCGGTGCAAGGTTGGGATCGATGTAATAACTTATCTTGAAATTGCTCTGCTCGGTTTTGGGCTGCAGCTTAATGCCCGGCAAATCGTCAAGAATGCGTATCACCGCACTCCTGTTCCAGAGATGGTCAATGTGATGCGCCCAGGCATAATCGGCGGTCAGGCGCGGGGCATAGTGGATTTCGGTACCCAGACTGGTAATCAGTACGTCCGGTTGCGGAATACCGTATTGCTTCATCATCCGCAGTGCGGCGTCCAGCCGGCGTCCCGTGGCGATACCAAAGGTTGCGCACTTGCGGTTTTCCCGCATCACATTGATAAAGGTCGACAGTGACTTCGGATCGGTCAGCAGGTTCTGGTCAAGATCACTGAACAGTGCCCGGTCATGGTAGAGCGACGGCGATTGCCGCCGTGGCGCGCGCACCGGGGGTTCGGTACGGTTCACAATAAATTGCACGGCATCAATATACCGATTTACATGCGCATGCCATGAATAGTGGCGTCGCACCCCTGCGAGGCCATTATCTGCCAGTGTCTGCCAGGTCTTTCTGTCACTGAGAATCTTCAGCAGCGCCTTCTCGATGTCGGACTTGTCGAGCGGATCAACCAGGTAACCGTTGTGGCAGTTGCTGGTGATATCGCGCGGCCCGCCATCTTCGGTTGCCACGATCGGCAGGTGGCTGGCCGCGGCCTCGATCAGGGTCAGTCCGAATGGCTCGGTCAGCGCTGGATTGGTAAACACACCGCCGCTGGCGGATGCCAGGCGGTAGAGAACCGGGACATCCTGTTGCTGATGCTGTTTCGGGTAAGCCACCTTGCCATACAGGTCATACTGGTCAATGATCAGCAGCAGATCGGTGAGTATTTCCTGCTGCCGGCTGCCCATTTCACGAATATCATCGCGGGTACCGGCAACGATCACAAGGTTGGCGACTTTCTGCAGTTGAGCAGATTCTCCATACAACTCCAGCAACGTGCTCAGGTTCTTGCGCTTGTCCGGTCGCGACATCGCAAGGATGATCGGTTTGTCCGGGTGCTTGAGGAAGCGCACCAGTTCGTGCCATATAGGCGTGTTTTGCTCACTGCCGTCGGGCGGAAAAAACAGATCCAGTTCCGTGCCCGGTGGAATGACCATCATTTGTTCGGGCTGATAGTGTTTGTACAGACCGTATTGCTGCTCGATTTCCTGGTTGGTACTGGTGATCACCAGTTCCGCCACACCGAGGACATCCTCCTCAACCTCGATGCGTCGGGAGATATTGTAATTGCGCTCGATTTCTTCCCGCTTCAGGCCGCTCGCCAGTAGCCGCTGGCGTTTCACCCTTCCCAGCGAGTGTCCGGTATGCAGCAGCGGGACTCCCAGCAGGCTCGACAAACGCACGCCGACATAACCGGCATCCGCATAATGACTATGAATGATATCCGGCGTCAGTTGATTCTCGCGGATGAAATCCAGGGCATTGTCTGCGAAGGTATCAAGACAATCCCACATCTGCTCCTTGGGAAGGTAGACATCTTCGCCGCAATCGATGCGGATGATGCTGGTTTTATCGGTAAGTTGTTCCTGCCGGTTGGCATAATCCGGACTGACCGTTGGGTCTACCACCCGCCGGGTCAGCAGGTCCACCCGTGCCACATCATCATGTTCACCCAGGGCGCGGACCAGCTCTACGACATAACGGGTCTGGCCACCGGTGTCATCATCACGACCCAGTTCCATGTCATGTCCACGAATCAGGCCATGTATGCTGATCAGTACGAGGTGCAGCTTGCCTTTCTTGTTGGACATATCCTGTCAGTTCCTTTAACCGGTTTTGAGTGAACGCATCATCGGCAATAATATAACAATAATAATTAATTAAAACAACGTGATACATACAGCCCTAAAAAACCGGCGACGCACGGAGGAACCACAACAGGGCTGTCAGCGGCGTTCGAAAACCACCACGCTGTGCGCTTGCACATCATAGCTGGGAGCTACCAGCTGCAGCTGATCGTCTTTCGTAATAATGTCCAGCGGGGAGTCGCCTGCGGTGTCAATGGCCAGGTACCAGCCACCCTCGGCAAGCCGCGGCAAGGGCATCACCAGCGTGCTCGCCTGCATGTTCATAACCACAAACAGGTCTTCTTCCCAGGCTTCCACCGCACCCAGCGTACAGGCGAGCAGCCGCGCATCAGGGTCTTCCCATAGTGGCTGGTTGAGGCTTTCGCTGTGCCAGGTGATATCGGGGAACCAGTGGCCGTCGCGTTCCAGACCGCTGAGGAAACGGGTATGCGTCAGACAGGGGTGGCGCTTGCGAAAGGCAACCATCAGCTGCGTAAAGCGCAGCATGTCACTGTTGCTCGCGGTCAGACTCCAGTCGAACCAGCCCAGCTCATTGTTCTGGCACCAGGCGTTGTTATTGCCTTGCTGGGTGCGCAGCACCTCGTCACCGGCATTGAGCATGGGTATACCCTGACTGAGCAACAGGATCGCCATGAAGTTTTTCGCCTGCCGGCGACGCAGCGCAACGATATCCGGGTCATCGGTATCACCTTCGGTGCCGCAGTTCCAGCTAAGGACATTGCTGTTACCATCGCGGTTGTTCTCGCCGTTGCCTTCATTGTGTTTTTCGTTGTAGCTGGTCATGTCATGCAGGGTGAAGCCATCATGACAGCTGACGAAATTGATGCTGTTAATCGGCAAGCGATCATCATCCTGGTAGAGATCGCTGCTGCCACTGAAGCGCCGCGCCAGTTCACCGTGCACGCCCCTGTCGCCTCGCACAAAGCGGCGCAGTACGTCGCGGTACTGCCCGTTCCATTCGGCCCAGCGAAAACCAGGGAAATCTCCCACCTGGTAAAGCCCGGCCGCGTCCCAGGCTTCGGCAATAATGCGTGTTTCACTGAGCACATTTGAAAACTCGATATTCCACAATACCGGTGCATGGTAGAGGGGTTCACCGTTCTCGCCGCGTGACAGCACGCTCGCCAGGTCGAAACGGAAGCCATCCACATGCATCTCGCGCACCCAGTACTCGAGGCACTCGAGTATGAATTTTGCCACCAGCGGGTGATTGCAGTTGACGGTGTTGCCGCAACCGGTGTAGTCGCGGTAGACAGCAAGGTCCTCCGGGTCCAGGTGGTAGAAAGTCTCGTTATCGATGCCCTTGAAGTTAATCACCGGGCCACCGGCACCACCTTCGGCGGTATGGTTGAATACCACATCAAGAATGACAGCGATACCTGCCTCATGCAGCGCCTTAACCATATCCCGGAACTCGTTCATATGGGCAGCAGCATGCCTCGAGACACAATAGCCGGGGTGTGGACTGAAATAACTATGCGTGCTGTAGCCCCAGTAATTGCCAAGTCCCAGTTCCGCCACGCCAGCGGGCACATCCTGCTCATCAAAGGCCATCACAGGCAGCAGCTCGACATGCGTCACACCGAGTTCCCGCAGATAGGGAATTTTCTCGATAACACCGAGGAAGGTCCCTGGCTGGCTGACACCTGAAGACGGATGCCTTGTAAAACCACCGACATGCATCTCGTAGATAATCGTTCTTTCCGGACGAATACAACCCAGGGTTTCATCGTCCCCCCAGTCGTATTCGACCGAGTGCACCACGCTTCGCATGGAGGTGGCCATATTGCTGCCCGGCCCGGCGGCCGCGGCGCGTTGCCACAGCGTGTCGCTGACACAGCGCGTCCAGGGATCAAGCAGCACCTTCTCACGGTCAAAAAGAAGACCGGATTGATGCACGTCATCCGGTCCATCGATCCGCCACGCATAGTGGGTACCCACAGGCAGGTCAATCACCAGCACACTCCAGAAAAAAAACATCCGGTGCAGGCGCGCTTCCAGGGGAATAACCTGAAGCGGTTCACGGCTGTCCGCGGCCGCAAACAACAGCAATTCCACGTGCGTAGCATGGCGACTGTAAATGGAAAAATTCACACCGTCAGCAAGCAGCGTTGCGCCCATCGGATAGCGACTGCCGGAACGAATCTGGTAGTTCATGATGTTATTATCAGTCAAGGGTCCGGATCCACGAAGGTTATATGCTGCTGCGTTGGCCTGATTATACACGCCGTCAGGGCTGGTGGCTGAGCATATCGAGCAGTGTTATTGGCCGTGGAGCTACTGCATGGATATTGCCAGCGTGACAACAAATCGTTGTCTATCCCGAATGGCACTTACTTAAGAACCCTGCCACGGAAATACACGCAACCGTTTCCGGTTAGATAATTTATTTTTCTGTGTTATTCCGTGTGCTTCCGTGGCCAATTGTACTTCATATATTTATAAAACTGCTTAAGTAAGCACCATTCAGGTCTGTCCCCGATTACGACCTGTCAGCGCACCTCAATAGAAAAATGTTCCTGAAAATAACGATATACCTCAAGTCGCATGGCGGCTGATTTGCAGCTGTACACCAGGTAGCCGATATTCTGTCCGGCACTTTCCCTCCGGCTGATATTATCTCCGATCTGGATCTTGAGGCGGAACTCGCGGGTTGCAGTATGTTGCCTGACCAGGTCATCGCCGCGTATTGCTACGACCTGTCCGGCGCCGGGATGAAATATTTCCACACCGCAACAGGCCACAGAGCTGTCAGGGAAATCGAAGTCCTCGCCAAGCTCTATCGCGACCATTGCCTCCCACGGATTGAAGGCGTAGGCATGTTGCATAGCGTTCATGATATAGCCACCTGGCGGACGCAGAGCGATTTCACCGAAGAGAAGACCGCCATCGACAAGGTATACTTCGAGGTGTGTGATGCCCCAGTTTATTTTCAGTGCCTCAATGACGCGGCGGTTGAGGGTCCGCATGGAATCCAGCAGGGCTTCATCAAGCTCCGAGGGCACAAAATTTACATGACCTTTTTCCAGATAGCGCGTGGTGTTGACAAACTGGATCTGCCCCCCGCTGACGAAGGATTCGATACTGGCCTCGGGCGCAGACACGTAGCGCTCCAGAATGTTGCGCCCATCGCGCCGCAGCACCAGGTCCTGTTCCCTGTGGATCACCTCCAGACCACGCCCACCGGAGGATTTTCTGCGCTTGCGCACCAGCGGGCTACCAAGGCGCTCGAATGCCTCTTGCGACGTGCAGGCGGATGTTTCCGCCATGAAAGCAGTCATCGGGACTTTATAGCCGGACAGGTATTCCTTCATTGCCAGCTTGTCGCGACAGCGCAGCGCAGTACTGGCGAGTGACAGTCTCGCACCGAGAGTACGTCGCGCCACGGCAGCCGGGTAGACGGCCGCTTCGCTGCCTGCGATCACATGTGTATAGCGTGAGGAATCGAATGACTCAGCGATAAACTGTTTCAGCCTGGACGCCGTGTTCCAGAATGGCGCCGTCACAAGATGCCCGGCATCCGGGATAACAAAGCCGGCTTTTTCCTGCCACACGGCAAACGGGATACCCCTGGAACGCAATACCTCAATGAGCTCGCGGCGCGGGCCGATCACCAAAACACGATAGCGGTTCAAATCCATAAAGATAAGTGTG
>Ga0316189_10002564_pt1 | contig 17778 bp, 16 predicted proteins | sample LowCovwburrow_MG_FD_204930 | JGI IMG/M metagenome (GOLD analysis project Ga0316189, IMG submission 204930) | Coastal sediment microbial communities from Maine, United States - Lowes Cove worm burrow | ecosystem: Environmental > Aquatic > Marine > Coastal > Sediment | place: USA: Maine...
ATGCGTGATCGGCCCTTCCGGTTCCGGCAAGTCGACCCTGCTGCGGTGTGTCAACAAACTCGAAGAGGCGACGAGTGGCACCATCCTCATCGAGGGAGAGGACATCACCGATCCCGACACCGACACCGATGCCGTCCGGCGCAAGATCGGGATCGTCTTCCAGCGGTTCAACCTCTTCAACCACATGAGCGTCCTCGACAATGTGACCATCGCGCAGCGCAAGGTGCTCGGCCGGTCGAAGGAGGAGGCCGAGCGGATCGGTCTCGAGAACCTCACGAAGGTCGGGGTGAGCGAGAAGGTCGATGTGTTCCCCCGCCGTCTCTCGGGTGGCCAGCAGCAGCGGGTCGCGATCGCACGGGCTCTCTCCATGGAACCCGACATGATGCTCTTCGACGAAGCGACGAGCGCCCTCGACCCCGAACTCGTCGGAGAGGTTCTCGGTGTGATGCGAAAGCTGGCCGAGGAAGGGATGACGATGCTGGTCGTCACGCACGAGATTGGATTCGCAAAGGGCGTCGCGGACCGGGTGGTCTTCATGGACGAGGGCGTGGTCGTTGAGGACGGTCCGCCGGAGAAGGTGCTCTTCGATCCCGAGCACGAACGGACCAGGACGTTCCTCAAGATGGTGCTCGAAGGCGAGTGAGCGGGATGGCGGTCCACGGTCGGTAGGGTGACGGCATGAGACGCAAGACCAAGATCGTCGCGACGCTGGGACCTGCGATCGATTCCCTCGCCGATGTTCGCCGGATGATCGAAGCGGGGATGAATGTCGCACGCTTCAACTTCTCACACGGGACGCCGGACGAGCATCGGCAGCGCCATGAGTGGGTTCGCACCGCATCCGAGGATCTCGGCATCCCGGTCGCCACGATGCAGGACATTCAGGGACCGAAGATTCGCGTCGGCGTGTTTCCAGGCGGATCGGTCATGTTGGAGACCGGCACCGAGGTGACCATCGTCCCGGGCGAAGGTGAGGGGGACGCCTCGCACGTCTGCGTCGCCTACCTCGAGTATGTCGATCTCGCGCCGGGATCGAAGGTACTGCTCTCCGACGGGATGATCATCCTCGAAGTCCTGGCAACCGACGGTGTCGAGGCACGGACGATCGTCGTCGGCGGCGGGATTCTGCGCGACCACAAAGGGGCGGCCTTCCCCGGGAGCGACACCCGGGTTCCGGTCATCACCGAGAAGGATGTCGCCGATCTCGTATTCGGTCGGGAGTTGGGCTTCGACCTCGTGGCCGCTTCGTTCATCTCCTCCGGCTCAGACATCCGGGAGATCCGGAAGCACATTGGCTACACGCCGATCATCGCCAAGATCGAATCGACGGTCGGCTACCGCAACCTCGGCGACATCCTGACCGAGGCGGACGGTGCCATGGTTGCCCGCGGTGACCTCGGCGTGGAACTCAATCTCGAGAGCGTCCCTCGTGCGCAGACCGAGATCCTCGCCCAGACCAACGCTGCGGGCAAGATCGTCATCACGGCCACTGAGATGCTCGAGTCGATGATCATCAATCCGCGCCCAACCCGGGCCGAGGTGACCGACGTCTACCGGTCGGTCCTCGACGGGACCGACGCCGTGATGTTGTCGGCGGAGTCGGCGATCGGTGCGTATCCCGTGGCCGCAGTGGCGACGATGGATGTGATCTGTCGCGAAGCGGAGATGAGTCCCGAGTTCGTGTCAGCACCGCATGCCACGATGCTGCGTGACAGTTCGCCGTACGCCTCGGTGGTCGCCCAGGCTGCCGTCGAGACCGCGAACCGGCTCGGTATCGATACGATCGTGGCATTCACGGAGAGCGGGACCACGGCGCGCCTTCTGTCGAAGCACCGGCCGCGCGCCGATGTGTACGCGTTCACGCCGCACGAGTCGACCTATCGGACCATGACGCTATTTGGATGCATCACACCGCTCAAGTCTCCGCCGCACGAATCAACCGACGACATGCTGACCTTCGCCGAGGAATACATGACCGAGCACGACATGGTGGAGATCGGGGACACAACGGTGATGGTGGCCGGGATACCGCCGAATCTGCGGGCCTCGACCAACTTGATGAAAGTTCACCGAGTTGGCGGCATGACCGGGGGAGTGCCGCTCCACTAGAGCCTCGATCCGCGCTCGATCTACACTCCGCTCTCCCGACCCAGGAGCACATGGTGGGCCAGCCTATCGAATCGCTCGACCGAACCGTTGTCGGTGATGTCGCGATCTACACACTCGACCGCAATCTGGCCAGCATGGCGACGCGGTCGTTTGATGAGGCGCCGGGCGAACCTGGCCCGGACGACTTCGCTGCAATCCTCGCGGGTCGAATCTTCGGCGCCGACCCGGAGATCGATCGTGTCTACGTCGCGGCGAACGCGGTGCAGGTCACTCGATCGGCGGGTTGGGCCAGTTCGGCCGTTCAACGGATCGGCGCCGTGATTGCAGACTTGTACCGCTTCTACGGCTGACTGTGACTCAGCCGTCATCCTCGGGCGGGGCCGTGGTGGTGGTCGTGTCCGGTGGCGGTTCGGTTGTCGGCGGGGCGGAGTACACACCGACCTTCAGGGTCACGGTGGCCCCGGGGCGAACCCACTCGCCGGCGCCAGGACTCATGGAAAGGACCACGCCGTTCCTCGACTCGCTCGTGACGGACTCCTCGGTCTTGACGATCACATACCCTGCGGTGGCAAGCGAGTCGTAGGCTGACTCATAGGATGAGCCGACGACCGACGGGAGCTTGACGGGGCAGTTGATCGGCTCACCGGATTCCATGCACGGGTGCACAGCGATCTTCTCGTCCTGGGTGCGATAGCGCCACGCCCAGGTCTTCCCGCGCTCCGTTGTGCCGTCTGCGTGCTTGATGATCCGCGTCACACTCGACGTGAAGCCATTGATGCCGCTCTGGATCCGCTTCTCCTCACCAGGATTGACCGTGAGTTCGGGATCCTCGTTCGCGACGTACACGGTCTCGTACTCTTCCTCGTTCGTGTCCTCGCCCCACTCGGCGGTGCACTTCTTGTCGCCGTTGTTGCCGAAGAAGTACACCGAGACCTGGGTGTCGGAGTATCGGGTCCGGACGATGACCGGCGCCTCGGAGTTGTTGCGGAACTTCACGTCCGGCGACGGGTACCCCATCGTGGCCTCGATGACCTTCGGATACTTGGAGAAGTAGAGCGAGTGCGGTTGGTGCTCGACATCCTCGTAGCAGCCGTAGAAAACCGCGTTGTAGAGGGTGGTGGCGAACTGGGAGACGCCGCCACCGATGTTCACGGCGCTGCCCTCACAGATGACTTCGCCGCCGATGATGGCGCAATCTTCCAGGTAGCCCTTTGCCAGTGTGCGCTGGCCGACGATGTCGTTGATCGAGAAGGTCTCACCGGGGAAGACGGTGGTTTCGTCGACGGCATCGGCCATGAGATGAATGTTGTGGACGCGGTTCTTGCCGGGAGTGTCTGTAGTGAACTTGGACACGAGACCAAGCGGGCCGTACGCCTCTGCTTCCTCAGTGGTGAGGCGTGGCTCGTCGCCCTGGGCGACCGGGAACGGCCCGGTCCGGGAACCCTGAGCAGCCTTCAATACCTCTGCCGTGACCGCAGGGACGTCCATCAGGGTCCCGTAGCGCGACGGGATGATGGCCACGCTGCTGTCAGAGAGTGTCACCTTGAACTCGGCGCTCACGGGCGGCAGTTCGAACTCGCTGCTCCTCGGTTCCAGGAGGTCCCGAATCGTCGCCTCATCGAGCAGGATGTCGATCTGGACCGGACTGGTGTTGACCTCGGTGTAGATGGCCCGTGCGATCTCGTCCTTGGTGAACGTCATCGAGAAGTCGATGTCGTCGTTCACGAGCGTGACGTCTGAGGCGATGATCCCGCGTACTTGGTTGGCGGCGGCGTCGACATCGGAGTCGGTCACCACCGGTTGATGATCGATGATCGGGATGCGGGCTTCCCGGTCGCCGAGGACCGCGAGCGTCTCGACGACGACTTCGGTCCCCGCTTCGACTTCAACTTGCTCACCGGCCTGGGGGTATTCGACAACGATTTCTCCGTCGACCACCGACACGGCCCCTTCATAGGCGGGGTTCGGGATTGCGGCTTCCTGCCAGGTTGCCAATTGCTCATGGATGGCAGCTCGATCCATCGTGACCGCCAGGGGGATGTCGACAGCCTCATTGAATCCGCCGAGCCACGAGAAGAACCGCTTGATCGAGCCACCTTCCGTGCGCTGGCTGATCGCTTCGTTGACCGCGGTCGTCTCGTCGAGTTCGACGCCGACCGACATCGGATCGAGACGGAATGAGTTGGTGTTGACCTCGAAGACGGCGGGAGTGGTCTGGAGTTGCCGTTCGTAGGCCTGGACCGTCAGCAGCGCGTCGTCATAGCTGAGCCCGCTGACGTCGATCCCCTCGATTGAGACGTTGCGGGGGATCTCGCCTTCCGCGATGGACCGATCGACCCAGAACACACCTGCGGGGAGGAGGAAGAGGGCGATTGGGAGGAGGGCGAAGAGGACGATTCGTGGCTTCACGATGCGTTTCGATCGGTGTTCATGTGCAGTTTCGGAGGGTACCCGCGAGTCTCGATAAGCGGTGAGCTAAGCGTCGTCGGCGCCACCGTCGGACGGCGGCGTGTAGACGCCGACGGTGATGGTGATCGTCGTTCCCGGACTCTGGTAGCCGCGCGGCGAGGCGGAGATGACGACGCCGTTCTGCGAAGCGTCGCTGACGTCGGTGTAGGTGACGGTGACGGGGAAGCCGGCACTGCTCAAGGTGGCAACGGCATCGGCCTCGCTCAATCCGGAGACTCCCGGGACGCCGACCGGGCAGGCCACGCCGCTCCCCGGGAAATCGCACGGGTGCTTCTCGATCCTGCGTAACGTTCCCCGGTAGCGGTGGGTATATGGCTCGCGGATCACGGTGCCGTCCGGCATCGTCATCACCCGGGTGACGGTGACGCTCCAGCCCTCAGAACCCTTCGAGGCCACCTGTTCGGTCCCCGGGGTCACGGCCCGGTTCGCTTCGTAGACAACCTTGGGATCGGTGTAGTTGAAGCGCTCCGACCGCTCGGCCTCGCAGACGCGGCCGCCATTGTTGCCGTACAGCTTCACCGTGATGGTGCTGTTACCGTCGTAGGTGTTCTTGACGATGACCGGTGTGTCGGTGTCGTTGCGGAACCGCACGTCTGGCTGAGGGAAGCCCAAGGTTGCCTCGCGGCCTTCCGGGTAGCGCGAGATGTAGATGCTGTGCGGGGTGTGCTCAAGGTCCTCGTAGCAGCCGAAGAAGATGGCGTTGTAGATCGTGGTGCCGTACTGGCTGACTCCACCGCCGACGTTCGCCGGTTCGTCGCAGCAGATGACCTCTCCGCCGATGATCGCCCCGTCGCGCTTGTAGCCCTTTGCCTCCGTGCGTGGTCCGACAATCTCGTTGATCGAGAATTCCTCGCCGGGCCACACCACGTAGCCGTCGATGGTGTCCGCCATCAGGTGGATGTTGTGGACCCGGTTCTCCCCCGGGGTCTTGGTGGTGAACTCTGACACCAGTTCGAGCGGTCCGAAGTCCTCGGCGTCCGCCGTGGTGAACTCCGGTTCGGCGCCAACGCTGAAGATGAGATCGCCCGTTGCATCTTCGGATGTCGCTGCTTTGAGCAACTCGACGGTTGCGGCTTCCGGATCGAGCGCCGTCCCGTTCTTCGACGGAATGATCGTGACCTCATTCGTCTCGATGTCGACATCGAAGTCGGCGTTCACGGGAGGCAGTTCCAGTTGTTCGCGACGCGGTTCGAGGATTGCCGCAACCCGCTCGACGTCGAGCGAGATGTCGACTCTGACCGGGGAACTCTCGACGATCTCGACAACGGTGGCATCGCTGATCTCCGACGGCTTCACCGTGAGAACCACGTTTCGATCCTCGTTGTAGAGCAGCACCGGCCTCGACACCATGCGCCGGAGGGTTACGACGGCGTCGTCGATGTCGGCTGCGGTGAGCTCGGGGACCGAGTCGATCAATGGCAGATCGGTGACTGGGCGCTCGGAATCCGTCAGCACGGAGTCGACGATCACCGCGGCCGCTGACCGATCGATGCGTTGCCCGATTCTCGGATACTCGAAGTCGATCTCGCCATTCTCGACGTCGATCGATCCCTCGTATGCGGGATTCTCGATCGCCTCCTGCTCCCAGTCGGCCAGGTACGCATCGACGGCCTCGTCGTCGACGGAGACCGCGAGATCGATGTCGACCTGTTCGGAGAAGCCGCGGATCCACGGCATGAAACCGCTGAACAAGCCACCGCTTCGCTGGTTCATCGCGGTCTCGACGGCACCGTTGACGTCAGCTTCCAAGCCGACGGCCGTCGGGTCGAGCTCATACGTCGATCCGCTCACCACGAACGTTGCCTTCTCATTCTGGAGGCTGGACTCATACGCCCGAACGACGGTGATCGCATCGTCTTGGGACAAGCCGCCGACATCCATGCCGACGACGCTCACGTTGCGTGGTACCTCGCCATAGCCCGCGGCTCGATCCACCAGGTACACCGCGATCGGGAGGAGCAGGATCAGCGCAGGTACGGCGATCGAGGCAGCGGTGCGGAGCGTGCGGGAGGCCATGAAGTCCTTGTGAGGGGGAGTAATCGCCGCGATTATAGGAACGGACCCCAATAACGGCGCGCATCTTGACGGCCGGGAACCTTTGTCCTGTATGCGTTTCGGGCGTAGGATCAGGATCCGTGATCCAATTCCCCGATACCGCACGAGGAGAACCCCTCGCGGTGTCTGCCACCTTGTTCGTGACCTATCGGTCGTGTCCCCAACAGGCGCTTGGGCGACTCCAAGGGCAGTACCCGCCCGACACGATCGCTTCCTTCCGTGGCTCGCTGGCCCACCGACTCTTCGCTCGGCACCTCGTCAGCGGGCCGATCGCCGAGGCCGATGTGCCGCGGGCATGCAGGGAAGAGATTGGCGCCACCGATGGCCATCTCAACATGAAGCTCGGCGCCCTCGACCTCAATCGGCCGTCTCGCCTTGCACCAGTTCTCGCCGAAGTGGGGGATCTCTACGAGCGATTCAAGCGGTTCCCAACTGACGGATTCCGTTCGGCAGAAGTGACCCTCGACGTCGATGCCGGCAACGGTGTCGCGCTGAGAGGTCGGGTCGACGCCATCTTCGCCGACGAGGCCGGCACCCCCATCATCATCGACTGGAAGACAGGGTCATGGCTCGATGCTGCCGAACCGCAACTGGCGTTCTACGCCATGGCGTGGGCCATGCAGCACAGCGAACTGCCCGTACGAGCTGAAGCGGTATCCGTCCAGACCGGTGAGACAACCGGCATCGTCCCGACCGTCGAGGGGGTGGAACACACGGCTCAGCAGGTTGCGAGCATGGTCGATGCCCTGCGTGACGCTTTCGCGACCGGCAACGACCTCGAACGCCGTGCTGGCCCCCACTGCCGCTGGTGTCCGTTGTTGGAGGAGTGCACTGAGGGAGCGGCGGCCATATCGATTCTGGGTTGACCGAGGAGCCGAGCAGCCGAGTATCTGAGTATCCCGATTGTTGCTCCAATACCGGACGTGAGGGCTACTGAGATCGCCTTCCTCTGCTACTCCGCTACTACCTGCAACGCATCACCCTGCAGGAGCACGCGCACAGCCCCCGCACATCTGTTTGACTCTTCTGATGGCCAGAACGATTGTTGCGCTGCATGCGCATCCGGACGACGAGTCGAGCAAGGGCGCGGGGACGATCGCGCGATACAGCGATGAGGGTGTCCGGACGGTGCTGGTCACGGCGACCGCCGGTGAGGCGGGTGACATCCTCAATCCTGCCGCCAATAGCCCCGAAGCGCGAGCCGATCTTGCCGCGGTGCGGCGGTCGGAACTGCGCGATGCTGCTGCGATCATCGGCTACGACGACGTGGTCATGCTCGGCTATCGGGACTCCGGCATGCCGGGCACCGACGAGAATCGCCATCCGCTGGCGTTCGTGAACGCTCCTTTCGAAGAGATACTCGGCCGCATGGTCGCCATCGTCCGGTCTGAGCAGCCGGAGGTGATCCTCGGCTACGACGATCATGAGCGGTACCCGCACCCCGATCATCTCCGAATCCACGATCTGTCGGAGGACGTGTTCACCGCGGCCGCCGATCCGGATCGATTCCCCGACGCCGGCGAACCCTGGGCTGCTCGACGTCTCTATGCACCGGCGTTCTCGCTGAAGCGGATCCGCCTTCTCGGCAAGGCCATGTCCGACCGGGGACTCGAATCTCCGTTTGATCGCTGGATCGCAGGCATCGATCTGCACGCCGAGGACCCACCGCTGACACAGGTCGACGTCCGCGATCACCTCGAACGGGCGCGGTCAGCCCTCCGGGCCCACCGGACGCAGATCGATCCGGACGGACCGTGGTTCCAGATACCGTCCGAGCTGATTCTCTCGGTCTATCCGTACGAGGATTTCGAGCTCATGGCGGCGCGCGATGCAGCACTTCCCGACGGCATGGGACTGTTCGCTTCGTAGGCGAATCGGCCGGTCCCGCCGGTTCGCGGTCCCGGTGTGTTTCAATACGGGGTCTATGGACCGTCACAGGGCCGAGCAACTTCACGCCCTCCTCTCCAGAATCAAACCGCAACTCGCTGAGCCTGCACTGGCGCCGCTCGAGCGACTCCTCGCGCGGCCCGACGCCGGCGACGCGCTGATCGTCGCCGTCGTCGGCGCTTCCGGAGTCGGCAAATCGGAAATGGTCAACATCCTCGCCGGTGCCCGCGTCGTCACCGCAGGACCACTCCGGCCGACGACGACTGAGATTGCGATCTGGGGAGATATCGCCGAGAGCTACATCCCCGGGCGACGGGTCCCGGGCCCGAATCGGCCGGATCGGGTTGTGCTGATCGACACACCACCGACCGAGCATTATCCGGACACTGTGGCTGATCTTCTCCACCGCGTTGACGCCGTGCTCTTCGTGATATCACCCGAGCGGTATGCCGACGCGATTACGGCAACGCTGCTGGAGACGGTCCGCGAACGCGGCATACCGACGCGCATCGTGCTCTCAATCGCAGACGCGGGAGCCGATCAACTCGACGCTCTGGTGCGAGATGCCGAGATCAAGCATTCGATGGTGATCGAAGCGATCGTCACCGATGATGCGGGTCCGCTCCAGACCGTTCTGGCTGAAATGGCTCATGACAAGGACGCGATCGTTGAGCGGAGAGATCGGGCTGCGGCGGCGTTCGCGGCGCTGCGAGCCGTCGAGGTGGCTGATGCGCTCGGTGTCGAGGCCGATGCCGCTGCGATTCTCATCGGCCGCGCCGAAGCTGCCTTCGGTCGTGTCGGGATCGTCGAAGCCGAACTCGCGGAGGCTGCGGACCTCGAATGGGACGATGCCGTTGTGGTGATCGCGGAGTCTGCGCTGGCGGCGACGAATCGAGCGATCGCCGCGTGGACGTCTGAGCTCGAGAGCAGCGATATCGAGGTTCCTGCGGAGCCGATAGCTGCCGTTCGTCTGCCCGAGATCGACACACGTCCGATCAACGAGTGGTACCAGGCCACCGGCGTTGCGGGCGTGAGCTCGGTGCGGCGTCGGTGGTTGCACCCTCGCCGCTCCCGGGCGGTTCGGGACCAGCTCTGGCGGCTCGCGATTGACTTCGGCCGCCGACCTACCGAACGTGTACGCAAGGCGGTGAAAGGGCACCTGCCGGACCTTCGCATCGACGGGCGATCGGCGCTTGTTGGGGCCATCCGGGACGCGGGTACGGCACGCATCGAGGCATTCAAGGCTCGGCTCGATCCGCTCGGGGGAATCTCTCCAGACGAGATTCGCGCGGCGGCCGAGGCGCTCACACTCGATTGGAGCGGCTTGCGCGGGTCGGCGGTAACCGACGATGAGTAGCCTCAACTCCGCGCTGGACCTCTTGGACCTCGCCGTCGCGAGTTCTCACGGACTGGCGTCGGAGGCCGGTCGTGAGGGGGCAGCGAGCGTCGCTGCGGCCGCGAGGAAGCGACAGGACCTCTTCTCGGATGCCATCGTGGTCGCGATTGCCGGCGGGACCGGTACTGGGAAGTCCAGCTTGCTCAACGCAATTGCCGGGCAGGCGATCGCTTCGACGAGCGCGCTCCGGCCGCATACCAACACGCCCCTTGCCTGGATCCCGGCAGATGATCCGGCGATCGCGAGACTCGTGAGCGACCTGGACATCGAGGAGGTCGTGGTACACGACGATGGCCCTGCGCTCGCCATCATCGATCTCCCGGACCTCGACAGCGTCGACGACGACCACCGGACGTTGGTGGAGGCGGTGCTCCCGCTCGTCGACGCTGTGATATGGGTGTTCGACCCCGTGAAGTATCACGACCCATCGATTCACGCCGACTTCCTGACTCACCTGGTCACCTACGAGCCCGTATTCACGTTCGTGCTGAACAAGATCGACCGGTTGGACGAGGCGGAGACGGAAGCCGTCGCGACCCACCTCGGCGTGATCCTGTCGATGGATGGGTTCCGGGACGCTACCGTGATCCCGGTCGCGGCTGCACCGCCCGGCGATGACCCGATCGGGATCGAAGCGCTCATCGCAGTACTGAATGACACACTCGTTGCGAAACGCGCCGACCGCGCGAAACTGATCGAGGACGTGCTGCAGACCGGACGACGGCTCGCAACCGAGACTGCTGTGTGGAGTGGAACGTCCGACGATGCCCGAGACCGGATTCATGCAGCACTCGACGACCCGGGGCACCTCGGAGGGGTGCTCGACGATCTTGGCATCGACGATCCGTTGCGGGAGGGGATCATCGCATCGGATGGTGACGTCGGTCTCGTCGACGACCTGCTCCTGCAACGAGCCGAACTCGCCGCAACCGTTGCGGCACTTGGCGTCTTGTGCGCCGAGATCTCGCAGCCCGAGATGGGAGTCCTCATTTGACCGTCAGTACACAGACATGGACCCACATCTGGCAGACCGTCCTCATCGTGGTGGTCGCGATCGCCGTCTGGGTGATCGGTCGATGGCTGATCCGTCGATGGAGTGCTCGGCTGCAGCAGCGGTTGGAGGCGACCGGCGAACTTGAGCAGAAGGCCAGGGCCCAGCGTCTCGCGACGGTTGCCCGCACCGCGTCGGCTGTTCTGTTCATCCTCGTGGTCGTCGTCGGGGTTGCTACCGCACTTGCGGTGTGGGGCATCCCGATCGGTCCACTGGTTGCGTCGCTCTCGGTCGTCGGCATCGCTATCGGGATCGGTGCCCAGGACCTGGTCAAAGACGTGATCGCCGGGCTGTTCGTGATCGCCGAAGATCAATACGCCATTGGTGATGTCGTTGAACTCGCCGGCGTTTCTGGCAGCGTGGAGGAGATCCGTCTGCGAACGACGGTGCTCCGCGGCCTGGACGGCAGCGTAAACCACGTGCCGAATGGTGAGGTCCGCGTCGCGACCAACCTCACGTACGAGTACAGCCGCGTCGTTGTCGACATCTCCGTCGCCTATGAGGAGCCGCTCGATCGAGCCCTTGAGGTCATCGGCGAGATCACGGCGGCGTTTGGCGCCGATCCAGAATGGTCCGCTGCACTCGTTGGAGAGCCTTCTGTGCTCGGCGTCAATGCACTCGGAGACTCGGGCGTCGTCATTCGTGTGCTCTTCACCACGGATCCAGATCTGCGTTGGCAGGTCGAGCGAGAGTTCCTGCGACGGGCGAAGAACGGACTCGACGCCGAGGGCATCGAGATCCCGTACCCGCACGTGACCGTCGATCGACGCGACGATCGAAGCTGACGACTATCGCTCGGACTCGGCGCAGCATGCCCCCGGGTCCCGGACCACGAGGAGCGCGTGGTGCGCCGGTGTTATCTCGAGGTGGGAGAAGCGGCCGAGATGCTCTCCGTCCGCTTGGATCGGGGCCGCCGGGTCGGCTTCGATGACCATCTTCTCGAACCGCGAAAACACGGGAGCACCGAGGCGCTCCGAAAGCGGACGACGAAGCAGGGCCCGTGCGAAGATCTCCGCCGACCGATGGATCTCGAGGTCTTCCGCAACGACAACGGCGAGTCCATCAACCGGTCCCCGCGTGATGTGAAGGGGGACTCGCCCGAAGTAGGTGTAGGGGTGGTGCACTTGCGTGAGGGCAGCGACACCGTCGGTACGAACGCCATCGATCTCGACTCGCAGATTTGCAGGGCGACTGCGCCAATCCCGGAGGAGTGCGGAGATGGCCGACTCGGCGTAGTGAAGACCTCCGAACTGGAGCTTCGAGTGAGGGCGTCGCTCGGCGCGCTCAACGACATCCGCATCGAAGCCGACACCGACCGCGAACGTCGCGTATTCCACCGCCGTCTCGCCTTCGAACGTGGACTCGATTCGAGCCATCCGGGTCGGGACCGATGGCAGACTCGCAATTGCTGCCGCGGCCTTGCGCGGCTTCTTGGGAAGGTCGAAGATCCGTGCAACGACGTTGGTCGTTCCTGCCGGGATGATCCCGAGCGCCGCATCCGTGCCCACAGCGCCGTTGGCGGCGTGGTGGACGACCCCGTCGCCGCCCATGGCGGCAATGACGGCGTATCCGTCGGCTGCCGCCTGCGACGCAAGCTCGCGGGTCTCGCCGGGGCCGTGCGGCCATTCGGCATCCACATCGAACGAGTCGGAGAGCACCGAGACCACGTCGCGGTATGACGCACCGGTGAAGCCGGAGGCTGACGGGTTGGCGAGCAGGAGCAGTCGTCGCATCTCTGAGAGGGTACGGTCGCCGCCGATCTGCTGCCTCCCGGGACAGCATGACCCGAGTGAATCGGTCGGATCGGAGGAAGGTGCCAGGTACGCTCAACGTATGAGGTACCGGAATCGTCAAGATGCCGGGGAGCGTCTCGCCGCAGCGATCGAGACCGCCGGTGCGGTCAGCCGGGACGTGCGGCCGCTCGTGCTCGGGATACCTCGCGGAGGTGTCCCCGTCGCTGCGGTGGTCGCGGATCGGATCGGTGGAGATCTCGATGTGCTCGTCGCCCACAAGCTTGGCGCACCCGGGAATCCCGAATACGCCGTGGGCGCTGTCGCTGAAGACGGTACGGTGATCGTCGACGAGCTGATCGTGGAGCGGATCGGGATCGGTCCCGAATATGTGGAGGCGGAGCGACGCCGTCAGCAGGCCGGCGTTGAGCGGACGACCGCGGTCCTCCGGGGTGGACGGGCGCCTCTGCCGCTTGCCGGTCGGGAGTGTGTGGTCGTCGACGATGGCGTGGCGACCGGGGCCACCCTCGAAGTCTCGCTCAGACTGGCGGTGCGATCCGGTGCCGCGAGGGTCGTGGCCGCAGTCCCGGTCGGCCCGGCTGAGACCATCGGGCGCCTCCGTGGGATTGTGGACGCTGCCGTCTGTCCGCTCCAGCCCTCGCCATTCTTCGCCGTCGGGACGTGGTACGACGACTTCGGGCAAGTGGGAGAAGCGGCGGTCGTCGAAGTGCTCGAGCGATTCCGGTCGGGTGACTAGGCGGAAGCAGCCTTCTGGGCCACCTTGATGAGCGACTCGATCGTCTCCCGCAAGTCGTCCGGGCGGAACGGCTTCGTCATGAAGGCATCCGCACCATCCGCGGCGGCACGATCGGCCATCTCAGGTTGTGCGTGAGCGGTGAGAATGAGCACCTGAACCTCGTTGGTTCGGTCATCGGCGCGGAGACGGGAGAGGACGCCCCATCCATCGAGTCCGGGGAGACCGATATCGAGAACGATGACGTCCGGCACGGACGACCAGGCTGCCTCGAGACCCAGCAAGCCGTCCTCGGCCGACCGGATCTCAGCCCCGGTCGGGCGCAGGCACACGTCGATCAACCGCCTCACACTGGCGGAGTCCTCGATTACAAGCACAGAGGGCCGCATGCGAACTTGCATCGGCACGTTTCCGCCCCGCCTTGAACAGTCCCTCGGCCCTGGCGAGAGACCGATTCCGGCCTAGCATCGCGTTCGTAGACATACCGGTCGTCGTCAGGAGACACGATGTTGCCGCCATACCAGTCACTGACCTACACAGACTTCTCCGATCAGGCTGCCGCCGCTGCATACCGGCAGGCGCTGGCGCGAGTCGGCGCGGAGCTCGGAGTCCACGCGCCGCTTGTGATTGGGGGTCGTCACGTCACCACGGATGACGTCATTCGCAGCACCGACCCATCCCAGCCCACGCGCCTGGTCGGCACCGCGTCATCGGCGACGAGTCAGCATGCGAGGGCAGCCCTCGACGCTGCGTGGAAGGCGTTCCCCGACTGGTCGCGGTGTCCGGCCGCGGAGCGGGCGGCACTCGTGCACCGTGTCGGTGATCTGATCGCCGACCGGATCTACGACTTCGCCGCGTGGCAGACGTATGAGGCGGGGAAGAACTGGGCCGAGGCCGAGGCAGATGTCGCGGAAGCCATCGACTTCTGCCGCTACTACGCGCACCAAGCCCTCGCTATGGCCGAACCGGTCGCAGTGTCGGACTACCCCGGTGAGACCAATGAGTCGTGGCTGCAGCCCATCGGTGCCGGTGTGGTCATTCCACCGTGGAACTTCCCGCTGGCCATTCTCGTCGGCATGACCCTCGGACCGGTGGCCGCTGGAAACACGGTCGTGTTGAAGCCCGCGTCGAACACGCCGCTTGTCGGATGGAGCTTCATGCGGGCGCTCGAGGAGGCCGGATTCCCTGACGGCGTCGTCAACTTCCTGCCGGGACCGGGGTCTCGGGTCGGGGACACGCTGGTCGACGATCCCACCACCCGGTTCATCAACTTCACCGGATCCAAGGAGATCGGGCTCCGCATCGCGGAACGCGCCGCACGCGTGCACGACGGGCAGAAGTGGATGAAGCGGGCCTATATGGAGATGGGCGGCAAGGACGCCCTGATCATCGACGAGACAGCCGACCTCGATGCAGCTGCCGCCGATGTCGTGCGGTCAGCGTTCGGATTCCAGGGCCAGAAGTGTTCCGCCTGTTCCCGCCTGATCGTCGTTGACGCAGTCCACGACGAAGTGGTCGCGAAGGTGGTGGCGCTCACTGGCGCACTCAGCGTTGGCTCTCCCTCCGACAACCACCCGGTCGGGCCGGTGATCTCGGAAGATCAGTTTGGATCGATCCTCGACGAGATCGAGAGCGGCACGTCAGCGTCGACCCTGATCCTTGGAGGACGTTCCGTGTCGCTCGATGGAGGTTTCTACATCGAGCCGACGATCTTCGCCGATGTCGCCGCCGACCAGCGACTTGCACAACACGAGATCTTCGGGCCCGTACTCTCGGTGATTCGCGTCGCCGACTTCGATGAGGCACTCGCCGTCGCCAACGGCACCGAGTACGGCCTGACCGGGGGATTGCACTCTGCAGATGAGTCCCGGATCGAACGTGCCAGGCGCGACTTCCACGTCGGCAATCTCTACATCAATCGCAAGATCACCGGCGCCCTCGTAGGGATTCAGCCGTTCGGTGGCTTCAACATGTCGGGTTCGAACGCCAAGGCGGGCGGCCCGGACTACCTCCGCCTCTTCATGGAGATGAAGTCGGTGGCGCGACGGATGGCGTAGCGGAGGGGTTACTCCACCTCGTACGGCAGTCGGTCTACGACATTGCCGAGTTGGTCGCGAAGGATGATGGTGTTGGAAGCCGGCGACCAGACCGGGGTCTCGGAACACCAATAGAGCGTGTCTCCCGAGACATTTCCGCATCCCGTGACGACGTTGAGTGATCCGCCTGCTGCGACCGATGTGCCACTCGGGAATTCGAGATACCGCTCACCGGTCTCGTTCCTGACGAGCCAGCCGCTCATGTCGACTGCGGTGTAGGACTGGTTCACGATCTGGAACTGTTCTTCGGTGAGGTCGATCTCACTGGTGCCGGTCGGTGTGAGGGAGATCTCGGTCAGGCGGAGTTGCGGGCGGTCAGGGGAGACCCCGTCGCCGGCGTGGCCACAGACGAATGTTCCCCAGAGGCCTCTGCCTGAGGCGTAGGCGCGATCGCCACGGGTCAGGAAGTCCTCTTGCTGCACATGGCCGCTGTGGGTTGGAATCACCGCGCCGGATGAGATCAGTTCCGCGTTGACGTGCATCGGGGGCGAACTCTCGATGATGACGTAGCGCAGTGCCCGACCGGAATCATCGACGTCCGGGCCGTCTGAAGCGAGGACCACGGTCTGGCCGGTCACCAGCGCCGAGAGTTCCGTGCGTGCCTCGGCGCCGTAGCAGTCCTCGGCATCCGGGGCGTTCACACCGATGAGGCGGATCTCGACACGCTGCCCGTTGACCACGGCCTGCAGGGTGTCTCCGTCGACGACGCCGTCGACTGTTCCCCGCTCGATGTCCTCGGCTGGGGGCAGGGTGACCTCGGCGGTCGTTGATGAGGTGCCTCCGGCCGGCAAGGTCGAGGATTCGCCGGCTGTGTCGATCTCCGGACCCGAGGTACACGCGCCGAGCACAATCGTGAGGCAGAACACGGCGGCGGCGATGGGTCTCATGGTGACCAACACGGTACCGGCCGCCTCGGTTTGCGCATGGCAATCGAATCGAGGGTCGGATCATCCACCGGTGAGCCCGGGGTATCTACCCTGAGCCCACCGAGCAAAGGATTTGCGATGCAGATCATTCCGGCCGAGAGCCTTGTTGAACATGTCGGCGAGGAGTCCGGTGTTTCGGACTGGATCACGATCCATCAGGAACGCATCAATACATTTGCCGATGCCACGATGGATCACCAGTTCATCCATGTTGATCCCGTGGCGGCCGCTCAAACACCCTTTGGGTCAACGATCGCCCACGGCTTCCTGACGCTCTCCCTGACCACCCCCATGCTGATGGAGGCGATGGTTGCTCCCGACCGGATGGTCATGGTGGTCAACTACGGCACCGACAAGGTGCGGTTCATCGAACCGGTCAAGGTCGGGAGTCGGGTTCGTGGTCGCACCCGACTCGTCGAAGTCACGGAGAAGGGGAACGGGCGCTGGCTCGTCAAGAACGAAGTGACGGTCGAGATCGAAGGCGTCGATCGGCCCGCCCTCATCGTCGAGTCGCTGACCCTGTTCTTCACCGCATGAGCATCGTCGTCCTCGTACACGGTGCGGCCATGGATGGTTCGGTGTGGGGCTACCAGGCCGCAGCGCTCTCCGAGGCCGGGTTCACGCCGATAGCGGTTGATCTCCCGGGGCATGGTGGTTCCGAAGGCGAATCCTCGTCGTCTGCGAAGGGGTATGCCGGGTGGCTGCTGGCCTACCTTTCCACGCTTGGCGCTCCAGCCCACCTGGTCGGACACTCGATGGGTGCACTCGTGGTGCTCGAGGCTGCCGCAGCCCGGCCCGATCTCGTTCGATCGGTGACGCTGATCGGCGTTTCGGACCGGATGCCCGTGAACCCCGATCTGCTCGCTGCTGTCGCCGAGGGTGATGTGTCGTTCCTCGCGACGATGGGCAGTTGGATGCACGCCAGAGAACCGATCGGACAGCCGGACTGGACGGTTGGTGACACGGTGAAGATCCTGCAGAGTGCCCGCCCGGCTGTCGCCTTCGCGGACCTCAGGGCATGCAACGAGTACCCCGGAGCGGCGGCGGTCGCGTCTCGCCTGAGTCAACCGTTGCTCCTCATCCTCGGCGAGCAAGACCTGATGACGAAACCGTCCGCCGCCGCACCGATCGCCGAGGCTGCCCCCGACGCGACCACCGTGACGATCGAAGGCGCCGGTCACCTCGTGCCGGTCGAGAGGCCCGAACCAGTCAACGAAGCGCTGGTGGAATTCCTCGAACGAGTCGAAGAGACCTAGCCCGGTCGCCGGTCGCCGGTCGCCAGGTTCTTCGTTCCGAGCACCGGTT
>Ga0316189_10002565_pt1 | contig 17778 bp, 16 predicted proteins | sample LowCovwburrow_MG_FD_204930 | JGI IMG/M metagenome (GOLD analysis project Ga0316189, IMG submission 204930) | Coastal sediment microbial communities from Maine, United States - Lowes Cove worm burrow | ecosystem: Environmental > Aquatic > Marine > Coastal > Sediment | place: USA: Maine...
TAGAGTATCTTCCAAGGGAGTGGACTGCTTCTGAATGTAGTCTCTTAGCGCGTCGTTGATTTTGGTTTGGTAGTTACCACCACCCGCCGAGAGCACTTGGCTTTTAAAATGTTCAATGATGTCACCATCCAGGCGAATGGTAATTCTGACCTTATTGGGATCAGCCTTTACAACTGGACCGCGTTTGCCTTTGCTGAAATCTTCACTCATATGCTGATACCTTGATAGTACTGCTTGGTTTCACTTCGATCTGCTTTTCGAGCTGAAATTATTCTGATGATGTTGCCAGTCCGGAACGCATAAACAACAAGTAAAACCTTCAATTCAGGACCGAGGCCAAGAGTCTTAAATCTCTGTTCATCGTGGCTCTTGTCCTCAACGGTGAGCGCGTTCTCATCCTCCAATGCCATAACAGCATCTGCGAAATCAATGCCGTGTTTACGAAGATTTTGCGTTGCCCTATTTGGGTCCCACTCAATCTTCATAGTCTAATTGTATGTACGTTTGGTGCACATATCAACTGAAAGATAGAAATGACATGGGCGCAATAGGTATAACGTTTTAGTTAGGCGGCGCCTGCGCAGCAGGCGTCCGTGTTTAATGATTTGTTATGTGTTTCTTCGCTCATAGATGTGAGTCACCCAAGCTCTTCCGTTTCAAAATAGCACTCCCCTGTGGGGAAAAAGAAATCGTACTTGCTACTCAACCTTTTCAAAATTGGTTCAATGTTAACTGCCAGTTGTAGTGCTTGGATATGGTCAGCACCAAAAGTTTCATGCGCCCCGATTTCTGCAAGGCCATCAAATTGCACTGTGCAACCAGAAACGCCATCACCAACTGGAAAATTGACGGCGTTTTGATCAACTACATATGGTGCGCTGATACGGATTATTAACTCCGAGCGATTTGAGCTACCTGTTTGGGAAAGCAGGAGCTTTCTTTCTGCGATCCATTTAGTCATTCTGTTACCCCACCAACACACATAACTACATGTTACATCGTGTTTCATGGAAAGCGACATCCCCTGGAAATGGGAAAACACGAGGTCGAGTCCTTTTTGCTGGAGTCAGGGACCGACATTCGCACGATCCAGACCTTGTTGGGCCACAAAGACGTCAGAACGACCATGATTTACACGCATGTAGTGAAGCGCGGTGCTCCTGGTGCAGTTTCGCCGCTGGACAGGCTGACGCCTCATTAGTCTCAACGGCTGAGGAATTTCAGATTACACTACTGAAAAAACCGAAGACGTGAATATGCTCAGACTTATACCCGTGATTCTCAGCCTCGTGCTGCTCGCTGCCCACTTCTACCGGGCGGGTCTATTGCCCGTGGCAGTAATTTGCCTGGGCCTGGTGCCGCTACTGTTTTGGAAAAAGAGCTGGGTTCCGCGATTTTTCCAGGTCCTATTAGTGCTCGGAGCGCTGGAGTGGCTGCGTGCACTCTATACTTTCGCCGCCATGCGGATCGCCTGGGACCAGCCCTGGACCCGCCTCGCCCTCATTCTGGGCGCAGTCGCGTTGTTTACAGCGCTTTCCGGCCTGGTTTTCAACAGCAGAAAACTCCGGGCATTTTATCGAACAAATATTGACTGAAATCGGCATGAAGCGATTTATTACCATTTGCTAATATGCTATGGTTTTAAGGATAAGTTCGCGTATTGATCACATACTGGGAAACGGTCTATGGCACCTCCGCAGGAACAGGTAGAAACATCCCCAAAAGTCTCTGACGAGGTCAAGTACACGACGTGTTACATGTGCGCCTGCCGCTGCGGCATCAAGGTGCACCTGACCGATGGCCAGGTTCGCTATATCGAGGGCAACCCGGATCACCCGGTAAACAAGGGAGTGCTGTGCGGTAAGGGCTCATCCGGCATCATGCAGCACCTGTCTCCGGCGCGCTTGTCCGCCCCGCTGAAAAGGACCGGGCCCCGCGGCAGTGGCGAATTTGAAGAAATTTCCTGGGAAGAGGCGTTTGAAATCGCGACCGGTTGGCTGTCGGATATCCGGGCCAGCGACCCGCGCAAGCTGGCGTTCTTCACCGGCCGCGACCAGAGCCAGTCCCTGACCGCCTTCTGGGCGACCAAGTTCGGCACGCTCAACCACGCGGCGCACGGCGGTTTCTGTTCGGTCAACATGGCGGCAGCGGGCTTGTACACGATCGGCGGGTCGTTCTGGGAGTTCGGCGAACCGGATTGGGAGCACACGCGTTACTTCATGATGTTCGGTGTCGCCGAGGACCATGACTCCAACCCGATTAAAACCGGTCTGGGCCACCTTAAAACCCGCGAGAATACCAAGTACGTCTCGGTTAACCCGGTGCGCACGGGTTACTCGGCCATCGCCGATGAATGGATAGGCATCCGACCCGGTACCGATGGACTGTTCGTGATGGCCCTGATCCACGAACTGCTGAAATCACGAAAAATCGACCTCGACTTCCTGGTTCGCTACAGCAATGCACCCTGGCTGGTGCGGGCCGAAGAGGGACATCCGGAAAACGGTCTGTTCCTGCGAGATGATGAAGGCAATCCGCTGGCCTGGGAAAAGAACCAGGGACAGCCGGTCAACGCCCTGCTGCCGGACATCGTGCCTGAGCTAAGCGGCCTGTTCGAAATGCCGGATGGCACCAAAGCCCGCCCGGCTTTCGAAATAATGGCAATGCGTTATCTTGGTCAGCAGTACGCGCCAGGCGAAGTTGCGGAAAAAACCGGCATCCCCGAAGAGACCATCAAGCGAATTGCAGCAGAACTCGCACACGCGGCTTTCGAGCAGGAAATAGAGCTGGATGTTGAATGGACCGACTGGGCCGGGCGCAAGCACGACAAGATGATCGGCCGGCCGGTTTCCATGCACGCGATGCGGGGGATATCTGCGCACTCAAATGGCTTTCACACCTGCCGCGCCATCCACTTGCTGCAAATGCTGTTGGGCAGCATCGACTGCCCGGGCGGCTTCCGCTACAAGCCACCGTTCCCGCGGCCCTGCCCGCCCGGCCCCAAACCAACCGGCAAGCCCGGCCAGGTCAATGCCGGCGAAGCGATGCCCGGACCGCCGCTGGGCTTTGTCACCGGCCCCGAGGACCTGCTGGTCAACGAGGACGGCAGCCCCTGCCGCATAGACAAGGGCTTCTCCTGGGAGCACCCGTTCTCGGCGCACGGGCTGATGCACATGGTGATCCACAACGCCTGGGCGGGTGACCCGTACCCCGTGGATACCCTGTTCCTGTATATGGCCAATATGGCCTGGAACTCGTCGATGAACTCGAAGGGCACGATGGAAATGCTCACCGATGTCGATGAAAGCACCGGCGAGTACAAGATTCCGCACATCATTTACTCCGATGCCTTTGCTTCGGAAATGGTCTCCTACGCCGACCTGGTACTGCCGGATACAACCTACCTGGAGCGTTGGGATTGCGTCAGCCTGCTGGACCGGCCGATCAGCACAGCGCACGGCCCGGCGGACTCAATCCGCCAACCCGTCGTGCAACCGGACCGGGATGTGCGGCCTTTCCAGGATGTTCTGATCGAACTCGGCGCCCGCCTGGGCCTGCCGGCTTTCAGCAACGAAGACGGTTCGGCCACTTACCCGGGCGGATACGCTGACTACCTGGTCAACCACCAACGCATGCCGGGCATTGGCCCGCTGGCCGGTTGGCGCGGTGAAAACGGCGATCAGCATGGCAAGGGTGATTCCAACCCGGACCAGCTGAAGCGGTACGTCGAAAATGGCTGTTTCTGGAAACACGATTTGCCGGATTCACAGCTGTACTACAAGCACGCCAACAAGGATTACCTGGAGTTTGCCCACGGCATGGGCTTCATCCCCTCTTCAGAGCAGATCGTGATGCAGCTTTACAGCGAGCCGTTGCAACGTTTCCGGCTGGCCGCCCAGGGGCATGGTGAACACCAGCCGCCGGAAGATCTGCGCAAGCGCATCACAGATTATTTTGATCCACTGCCCATCTGGTACGAGCCCATCGAGGAGACCATGGTCTCCCATGATCAATACCCGATCCACGCGATCACCCAGCGGCCGGCCGCGATGTACCACTCCTGGGGTTCACAAAATGCCTGGCTGCGGCAGATTCACGGTTACAACCGCTTGTGTATGCACCGGGACCTGGCACGTGAAATCGGGGTGGTTGATGACGACTGGGTGTACGTTGAAAGCCACCATGGCAAGATCAAGGCCCAGGTCCGCACCATGACAGGTTGCGAGCGCAATACCGTCTGGACCTGGAACGCCATCGGCAAACGCCGCGGCGCTTGGAACCTGGAAAAAGACGCGGCCGAGGGTGAGAAGGGCTTCCTGCTCAACCACCTGATTTCTGAATTGTTGCCGGCCGACGATGACGGTAAGAAACGTCGCATGAGTAATTCGGACCCGGTCACCGGCCAGGCCGCCTGGTTCGACCTGCGGGTGAAGATCAGCAAGGCTGAAGTGGGTGACGGGGTGAGCGAGCCCCGGTTTGAACCGCTGCAGCCGGTCCCGGGTGTTCAGAAACGCCCGAAGATTCTGCGCTTCGGTGAACAATTCCTGCCCCAGGGCAGTTGGCGCCGGAAGGACCGCTCATGACCAGTCTGCCTAAAACCACTCAAAAGAAACTGGGCCTAGTGACCGACCTGGACATCTGCGTGGGTTGCCACGCCTGCGCAGTCAGCTGTAAGGAATGGAACGCTAGTGGACACTCGGCACCACTTACCGATACCGATGCCTACGGCAAGGACCCTTCCGGGGTCTGGTTCAACCGCGTGCATGTCTACGAGACCGATGACGGCGCGAACACACGAACTGTAAATTTCCCCCGGTCCTGCCTGCACTGCGAACAACCGGCCTGTGTCACGGTCTGCCCGACCGGCGCTTCCTACAAGCGCGAGGAAGACGGCATCGTGCTGGTCGATGCGGAAAAATGCATTGGCTGCAAGCTGTGCTCCTGGGCCTGTCCCTACGGCGCCCGCGAGTTTGATGAAGACGACGGCGTGATGAAAAAGTGCACGCTGTGCATCGATCGCATCTATAACGAAAACCTGGAAGAGAGCGAGCGCCAGCCGGCCTGTGTCATCGCCTGCCCTGCCAGGGCCCGCCACTTTGGTGACCTGGGCGACCCGGAGTCGGACATTTCCCAACTGGTCGAGCGACGGGGTGGTTATGCGCTGATGCCTGAAAGCGGTTATCAGCCGGTCAATCGCTACCTGCCGCCTCGCCCGCGTAAAGAACTGGCCGGAGACACCGGCGCCGGCGACCACCTTGAAGCGGCGGAGAACACAACTTCCGGCAACGCCTTCTTCGATTGGCTCGACAAGGCCCTTTCGAGATAGCAGGAGAGACAAACACCCATGGATCCGGCATATTCCGTCATATTATTCACTTCCTCTTCCGGCGCGGGCTACGGCCTGATGATCTGGCTGGCGATTGCCCGCCTGACCGGCGCCTGGGAACTCTCTCCACTAACGGCATTTATCGCCTGCCTGGTGGCTCTCGCGCTGATCACCACCGGTTTGCTGTCCTCGACGTTCCACCTTGGCCACCCCGAGCGGGCCTGGAGGGCTATGAGCCAGTGGCGCACTTCGTGGCTGAGTCGTGAAGGCGTATTTGCGATCCTGGCCTATCCGGCCGCGCTGGTCTTTACAGCTGGCTGGATATGGAACGTCATTCCGGCGAACGTGATGCAGGCAGCCGCAGCTGCCACAGCCGTGCTGGCCCTGATCACCGTGATCAGCACCGGCATGATCTATGCCTCACTGACAACCATCCCACGCTGGCACAACCACTGGGTCGTGCCGGTATACGTCGCGCTGGCGCTGGCCAGCGGCGGTCTGCTGTTTACCCTGGCACTGGGCTTCTCGGGTGCCGCCAGTCAGCAGACGCTGATCATGATGCTGGGCGTTCTGCTGGTGTCGTGGATGATCAAGTGGTCTTATTGGCGATTCATCGACCGGCAGGAAACCGAAAGCACCACCGGTACCGCAACCGGCCTGGGACATCTGGGCAAAGTCAGCCAACTGGAAGCACCGCATACCTCAGAGAACTATTTGCTCAAAGAAATGGGGTTTGCCATCGCCCGCAAGCATGCTGGACGGCTGCGCCGCATGGCCCTGAACCTGGGATTGTTACTGCCCGGAATCCTGCTGATTCTTGCCGGTGTCTCCGGGGGCATGGCGCAACTGGCCTTATTGACCATCGCCCTGGTGCTGGGTCTGGCCGGAATTGTCGTCGAACGCTGGCTTTTTTTCGCCGAGGCGCGACATGCAGTTACGCTTTTTTACGGTCGGTCGTTATAAAAGAGACTTTCAGACAATTCCCCGCTCTTCAAGGTCAGCGATTTCTTCTGCAGAAAGCCCAAGCAGGTCTCTGTAGACTTCTTCGTTGAATGCTCCCACCTCGGGCCCGGCCCAGTCGGTCCGGCCAGGGGTTGCACTCATCCTGGGTATCATCGCCGGAATCTTCAGCGGTTTGCCGTTCACATCGACCTCTTCAAACAGACCGCGTGCGATGAAGTGCTCGTTGACCATCATGTCGGCCACGCTGTAGATCGGGCCGGAGGGCACCCGGGCCTCGTCCAGCAACGACAGTGCCTGCATGGAATCCAGCGCACCGGTCCACTGCGCAACGGCCTGATCAATTTCCGGCTCATGTTCCACCCGCCCGGCGTTGGTATCAAAACGCGCATCCTGCGCCATATCCGACCGGCCCATTTTTTCGCACAGACGCTTGAAAATGGAGTCGCCGTTGGCGCCGATGATGATGAATTTTCCGTCCGCACAGCGATAGGTATTGGTGGGCACAATTCCGGTGATGGTCGAGCCGGAAGGCTCACGAATGACCCCGGCGCCGTCGTATTCCGGCACTACTCCTTCAAGCAGGTTAAAGGTCGCCTCGTACAGGGCCGTATCGATCACCTGGCCCTTGCTTCCGGGGTGATTGGCCTGGTGCAGGCAAGCCATCACGATTCCCAGCGCGGTGTGCAGACCGGCAATCGTATCGCCCAGGCTAAGGTTGGGCCGCATGGGTGCTTCGCCGGGCTTGCCGTTGACGTAACGTATGCCGCCGACACCCTCGCAGACCGAGGCAAAACCAGGCTTGGTGGACCATGGCCCATCCTGGCCGTAGCCGGATATCCTTGCGTAGACCAATTGCGGGTTTTCGACCCACAGGTCGGCCGGTCCGAGGCCCCATTTCTCCATCACACCCGGACGGAAATTCTCCACAATCACCTGGCAGTCTGAAGCGAGCCTGCGAACCAGGTCCCGACCCTCTTCACTGCGCAAATCGGCCGTGATGCATTTTTTGTTGCGGCCCAGGCTGCGCCACCACCAGGACGTACCGTCTTCATCAAGCTCACGCCATTGGCGCAGAGGATCACCTTCTCCGGGTGGCTCCACCTTGATGACCTCGGCGCCATAGTAAGCGAGCATGCTGCCGGCAAAAGGCCCGGCCAGCAGTTGGCCGACTTCCAGAATGCGGATTCCATCCAGCGGGCGGCTGTTTTTCTCCATATGCTTAAGTCACGGGTCAGGTCTTGAAGACCCGGTCCCAGAAATAATTGGACACACCGAAACCCAGGCGGGTATCGCGAAAATGATGAGCCATATGATGGCGGCGGACCTTGCGAAACAACGCAAATTTCGAGTTCTGAACATGATGAACGGAGTAATGCATCATGTCGTAAAACACGTAACCGAGACCAAACCCGCAGAAGAATCCCCAACCCTTGTCGCCCATCAGGCTGACGAACAACACGCCAAACAGGGTAGCCAGCGGGATGCTGACGGTGATCGGCATGACCAGGCGGTCCTTGTCATTCGGGTACTGGTGGTGCACGCCGTGAATGGTAAACAGAATCTTGTGTTGAAATGGCGTGGTGGCGTTGAAATGGAACACGAAACGGTGGAAAAAGTACTCGAAAAAAGTCCAGAAAAAGAAGCCGCCCGCGACCAGCCCGGCTGTTGCCCCGATACTGACGCCTTTGCTGATACTCAGGTAAGCGGCAATGGCGATCACCGGCAGGTACACGGCCAGCACGGTTACCGGGCTGATGCGGCTCAGGCGTTCGAGAAGCGCATTGTTCTCGAACATGATGAGTTCGCCTTGCTGCGGGGCAAGATGCCCGGGAATGCGATCGCTCACGTCCGTCATGATCTTTAGAATCTCCAGCTATAGCTGAGTTCGAAATCAAACTGATCCGACTCAATTTTTATATTCTGGCTGGGGTCGAGCAGGTTCTGATCGAGCTGTGATTCTTCCTCGGAATAAGCCGCCGAGAAGTTCACTTCTGCACCACTGCTCAACACGTATGAAAAGCCAAAGGTGTAATGGGCTTCGGCCAGGTAAGGCGTCATTATGTTGGCACTGGTTTCTACCTGTTCGATCGGCTGGTCTGCAAAACTGAATCCGGCAAGTAGTGTCCAGCGGTCGGTGATCGCAAAGCTGCCGCCAATCCGGAAGATGTTCATATCCTGCCAACCGAGCCCGCTGCCATTTTTACCGCCAAGGCAGGAACTGAGATCTTCCCCGCCGGCATTGACGCCCGGACAACTCAACAGGTTCGAACCGGAGTTGCCCAGCGTATCCACGCCCGAATTGAAAATCCTCTCCGCATCGATACTGAAAGCCACATTTTCCCAGGCCTGCCAGGTCAAGCCGATCTTAAGATCAGCCGGCATGTCGAACCTGCCGCCGTTCGGCAGCAAGTCCGAATAGTCCTTGTGCTTCGTCATGAATATCTTCGACTGGTACATGACGCCAAAACTGAGCGTAGGTGTAAATTGCGCGTGCAGACCGACTTTGACTCCCGCACCGTAAGCCCAGTCACGCTTGTTATTCGACAGGCTGTCGGGCATCTCGGTGCCTCCGCTGCCCACATAGGTTTCAGTCCATTGTGCAAACGACCGCATGCCGTTGGCCCTGAACCCCTGCGTCGCCAGGACGCCGGTGAAGCCCAGCGATATTTTTTCGCTGACCTGCTTCGCATAGGTCATGTCGATAAGCGTCTGGTACACGTGCCAGTTCGCATTGCCATCGCCGAAGGTGCCCGGACGGGTTTGCACCGGCAGCGGGCCATCACCATCCGGGTCAAAGGTTGCGGTACCGCCGCGGTAGTCGAGATTCATGCCGGCACGGGTGTAGAGGGAGACCGCGACCGCTGAGTCTTCCTGCAACAACGCACTGGTCGCCATGTAAGGTTGAACCAGGTACTTATCTTCCGCATCGATCGCGTTGGGTCCGATGGTAAAAGCACCATTCTCACCGTTGTTACTGCTCTCGGTCGTATAGTAGTTGGCACGCGTATGGAAAACAGAAATACCCGCCTGCATCTGGCCTGCTACCGCAATCGCAACGGCCGGATTATTGATCACCGCGGCTGCCTCCCGCGGCAGCGCCATACCGGCTCCGCCCATCGCCTTGTTCTTGGTACCGTACCCGTGCGGGTACATGGCATTATTTGCCCAGGCACTTCCGGTGACGCAAAGCCCTGCTGACAGGGCAAGGGATGCCAGAATAGCGGTGCCCGTGCGGATTTGCCCGGGTCGATAGTTTTTATTGTTGCAAGTCACAAAAAATCCTCTGTTCTGGCAAATTCCTAGTGTAGAGTATATTTAAAATTCCGGCTTCGAGTCATGCATCCAAAGGTCTTCAACCTCCGAACCCTCCTGATACCAGCACTGGTCCTGGCCGTGTTGATCAGTGCGATATTTCTGCCGGTCGAACAACTCATCACTGCGCTCCAAAGCTGGGCCGTTACACATCAGTCATCGGCCCTGCTCGTGATAACCGTCAGCATTATACTCGGAACGCTATTGCTTCTCCCCCTGTCGCTGATGATGATGCTGGCCGGTTTCCTGTTCGGCCTGGTCCAGGGCTTCGCCGTGGTGTGGATCGCCGGCCTGGTTGCCTCATCCACCGCCTTCTGGATCGGGCGTTCATTCGCACGAGCCTGGATCGAACGCAGGATTCAGCGCCAGCCAACGTTCATGGCGATAGACCGGGCCATCCAGCGCAAAGGGTTCCTGGTGGTGTTGCTGACACGGTTGGTCATGCTGCTGCCCTATCCGCCGCTCAATTACTCACTGGGGCTGACCAACGTCAGTTTCAGGGATTACCTGTTCGCCACCAATATCGGATCGGTGCCGACTTTCTTTCTTTTCGTATACCTGGGAACAACCGTCAGCAACATCGCAGCCATCGTCAACGGCGACATCAGCCTTGAAGGGACTGAGCTGGTGATTGCTGTTCTCGCCCTGGCCGCCGTTGCCGGCCTGGTGTTGTTGATCGTCCGCGTTGCCGGCGGAATCCTGAAGGAAGAACTGATCGCAGCCCGGGAATAAGACCGCCCGAAATTACTGGGTCAGGTAATAACCCCGATAATACTGAGGCTGCAAGCGTGTGTACTGCGCATGCAGAAACTCCGTCAGATCAATCAGCTCGGCGACCGTCATTTCTTCGCCGTAATACGGCATCGGCGAAATCTCGGCATCCCGGCCCGCATCATTCAGCATGTTGATGTATTTCGGCGAGATAATGTGATCCGGATTAACTATGGCCGTCAGCAGTTCTCCGTAGTTTTTGACCCGGTATACTTCACCGCCAATCTCCAGGATGAAGGGCGGCGTAAAATCCACTTCAGGAAATTCACGTCCCGGAATGGTATGACAACCGTGGCAATTGAAGTCGATGAACACCTGTTCACCCTGCGCGACATCACCTTCCGGCAGGACGAATCCCCTGACCGGTTTTCCTTCCTGACTGCAGGCAAACAGGGCGGCGGTGGAAAGCAATACGATTGAAATCCTTTTCAAGCCGTTGATAGTAGACATGACAAACCCTCCCTAGCCAGAAGAGACACTTATATTGTGCGGCTCAGACGGGATTTTCCAAATGTCCTGTGTCATGGATTGGCGCAATTACATGGTGGCTGGCCGCAGGCCGGAATACGCTCTGATCATCATAAAAAGACTGATCCTGTGGCCCGCCCGCCCACCAGCCCGGTATACCCATCAGCGGCAGAGGTGACAGATCAGCGGAACCGCGCAACATACCATCGCGAACCAGTTCTGCACTCAGTAAGGCATCCAGTGATTCTACGGAAGGGTTATCCGGGGCATACAGAACCAGGGCATGGGCCGTCAGGGATTTGTACGGATCCAGGAATTTCTCGAGGATGGCATGGCCACAAACCAGCACTTTAATTTCCTCCCACCAGGCAGTCCGGTGGGTCATGAATGCGGACGGCCAGTCGCGTTTCACCAGCGACTGCAGCGCATCGGGATTGGATCCGGCCACGATCACACCGCTCTCATCTAGCAGAGTCAATGCATCCCGTACCCGTCCCCTTCGCCCCTTGCTTGCAGAGCCCAGGTGTTGATGATGCATGGCATTCATCGCAGCCTTCAGCCGCGGGAAACGGCACCAGGCCAGCGCGTTAAACAAGTCGTGCCAGTTGTCCACGCGGGTACTGACCCGGCCGGTCTCAAAAATCTGCCTCTCGTAGTCGCCAACCGGCATGTCATCGGACGGCACAAACCGGATCGCTGGGCCGCCATGGCTTTTTACCTCTTGCGGCAACAGTGCATTAAGGGCGGCTGCGTCCGGAAAACCGTCATCGGGAAGCGCCCCAAGCAAGAGCCTGTACCCCTCCCAACCGGGAAAAGCCGGGTCAATGCGTGATTTCCAGTTTTCCATTTCCTGCAGTCCGGCTATTCACCGATGACGTAGTGGGCGCCCTTGCTTCGCGGATTCAATGACGCCGCGTGCACTACCAGTAATGCGGTTTGCACGGCGTTTCGCAACTCCACCAACTCCGGGATAACCCGGCAGTCCCGGTAGAACGACTGGATCTCCTCACGGGCTTCGAGCAGGATTCGCCGGGCCCGGGTCAAACGACGTGGCGAGCGGACGATGCCCGCATAATTCCACATGGTTTGCTGAACCAGGTTCAGGTCCTGCGCGACCAGTGTGGGATCGGCTTCTTCACGCGGGCTTTCCCAGGGCCTGGGGTCCGGCAGGCGGAAATCCATCCTTTCGATGTCCCGGGCATCAGCCAGGGCAGCAAATTTCGCACTGGTCAGGCACTCCAGCAACGATGTGCTGGCCAGCCGGTTAGCGCCATGCAGCCCGGTACAACCTGTTTCGCCAATCGCATTGAGGTGCATGATATTGCTGCGGCCTTCAAGGTCTGCATGTACGCCCCCACAGGAATAATGCGCAGCCGGCACAACCGGAATCGGATCACGGGTGATATCCACACCGTGCTCCAGGCAGTTTTGGTACACGGAGGGGAACCGCTCCCTGAGATAGGTTCTGTCCATTGATCCGGGGTCCAGGTAAACACAGGGCTCGCCACTGTTGGCCAGTTCCTGGTGGATGGCCCGGGAAACGATGTCACGGGGCGCCAGCGAGCCCCGGCGATGGACACCGTCCATGAACGGTTTTCCGTCCAGGTTGACCAACACCGCGCCTTCGCCCCTGATTGCCTCGGTAATCAAGAAGCGTGGTGCATTTTTCCCATAGAAGACCGTTGGGTGAAACTGCACGTACTCAAGATCAATCAAGCGCGCCCCAACCCGGTAAGCCATCGCAACGCCATGCCCCACTGTGCCCGGGTAATTGGTACTGTGTTGATAAATCTGGCCCAGTCCGCCGGTCGCCAGGATGGTCTTCCGGGCCATGATGGCGACCGGTTCACGGCAACCCTCAGGCAACACGTACGCACCAAAGCAGGTCAGCGGCGCATAGCGGTCGGCCGCATCTTCGCTGTTATGGGACAGGGTCAACAGGTCGATCGCAACGGCACCCTGCTGCCGCTGGATTCCCGGCGTCGCAGCAACCCTCTCAGCAACTGCCGAAAGGATCGCGTGGCCGGTCAGATCCTTCGCATGGATGATGCGCCGTGCGCTGTGACCGCCTTCGCGCGTAAATTCAAGGCTACCGTCCTCATGGCGATCGAACGGCACACCCAGGTCGTCGATCAGGAAATCACGGACAGCGACCGGACCTTCACGGACCAGTTGATCGATCGCTGCCGGATTGGCTGTGCCATCGCTGGCTTCAAGGATGTCCGTCGACAGCAGCCCCGAAGCGGAGTCTGTATCGTAAATGATGCCGCCCTGGGCCCAGTCGCTATTGGCCGCAGTCGGACCACCCAGCGAAAGTAGTTGTACATCCAGCCCGGCCTGCTCAGCCTGCAATGCATAAGCTGTGCCGGCCAGGCCGGCGCCAATGACCAGGCAATCGGTGCGAATAATATCCATGCAAACGGACGTTACCGGCTTCCTTGGGCCGCGTCAAAATACTGTAAAATTCTATTCGCGCATTTCCACCCCGGATTCACAAAATGAACAGATCACCCAGACCCCCACGATCACCTTACACACGGCGTTCAACCGCCGCCCAGGTGACCGACGGTCTTGACCTTCATGGCAAAACTGTTTTGATCACCGGCTGCAACTCCGGACTTGGACTGGAGACCATGCGCGTGCTGGCCGGCCGCGGCGCACACATGATCGGCGCTGCCCGCACCCTGGAGAAAGCGCGTAGAGCCGCGGCAGAAACAAGCGGCGAAGTAACCCCTGTTGCCTGTGAACTCAGCGATCTCGAATCCGTTGCCGCCTGCGCAGATGAAATAGACGCATTGGGACGGCCCATTGACGCGCTGATCTGCAATGCCGGCATCATGGCTCTGCCGAAACTGGAGCAAAGGTACGGGTTGGAAATGCAGTTCCTGACTAACCACCTGGGCCATTTCGTCCTGGTCAACCGCCTGCTCGAACGGGTCAGGCAGGCCTGTGCCGGTCGTGTTGTGATGGTCTCAAGCCTGGGACACTACACAACCGTCGCCGGCGGGATCAACTTTGAAAACCTCTCCGGAGAAAAGCGATACGTGCCATTTGAGTTCTACGGCCAGTCCAAGCTGGCCAACCTGTTAATGTCCAACGAGCTGGCCCGGCGGCTTGAGGGGTGCAGGGCCACTTCGAATGCCATTCATCCCGGCATTATCATGACGCCGCTGATGCGCAACTTCGGAAACCTGAGGGCCACGCTGGCCAGCATAGTCAGCTGGCCCGTTAGCCGCAGTGTCGAGCAAGGCGCAGCAACCCAGTGCTACGTGGCCACCGCAGCTGCGCTGGAAGGCGTCAGCGGGCATTATTTCGCAAACTGTAACCCGGCCCGGATGAGCGCCCATGCCCAAAGCCGTAAACTGGCTGCGAGGCTGTGGTCCGTTTCGGAGGATTTGGCAGCCGACTACTTGTAGCAATTCGTCGGGCAAGCGAAACTAGCCTTTGCACACTCATCGAAAAGTTGAATCGCGGGCACTGCCCGCACTGAAATTGAGGGTTTACTGATGGCAATACACCCACTGGCTGGCAAGCCGGCTCCCGAATCCCTGCTGGAAAATATTCCCCGGCTGATAGCAAACTACTACAGCCTGGTTCCCGATGCTGCGGACCCCGCCCACCAGGTCGCTTTCGGTACTTCAGGACATCGCGGATGTTCACTCAATTACACGTTTAACGAAGCCCATATCCTGGCGATCAGCCAGGCTGTCTGCGAGTATCGATCAGCCAATGGAATTTCGGGACCCCTGTTCCTGGGTATGGACACGCACGCTCTGTCCGAGCCGGCCCTGATCAGCGCGGTTGAGGTATTCGCTGCCAACGGCGTCGAGGTGATGATTGACGACGGGTATGGCTACACACCAACACCGGTTATTTCACACGCCATCCTGTGCCACAACCGGGATAGCAACGGCCTCCAGGCTGACGGCGTCGTGATTACACCTTCGCATAACCCGCCCCGGGACGGCGGCTTCAAATACAACCCGCCGAATGGCGGGCCGGCAGATACCGGCATCACCGACCAGATCCAGCAACGCGCCAACCAGTTGCTGGCCGAACCGGCCGCGATTCGACGCACATCCTGGGAACGCGCCCTGAAGCTGGACAACGTACACCAGCACGACTACATCAATCCTTATGTTGACGATCTCAGCAGTGTGCTGGATATGGACATCATCCGGGATTCCGGCATTCACATCGGGGCCGACCCAATGGGTGGGTCGGGCATCGCCTACTGGGAACCCATCGCCGAAAAATACGGGCTCAACCTGGACCTGGTCAGCAAGAGCGTAGACCCTACCTTCCGCTTCATGTGCGTGGACAAGGACGGCCAGATCCGCATGGACTGCTCCTCGCCACCGGCGATGGCCGGCTTGATTGGCCTGAAAGACAGCTACGATATTGCATTTGGCAATGACACCGATTTCGACCGCCACGGTATCGTCACACCCAGCGCGGGATTGATGAATCCCAACCACTACCTGGCCGTTGCGATCTCGTACCTGTTTGCCAACCGCTCCGGCTGGCGGGAAGATGCCGCAATCGGTAAAACCCTGGTCAGCAGCAACATGATTGACCGGATCGCACAAGCCAGCGGCCGGAAAATGAGCGAGGTACCGGTTGGCTTCAAGTGGTTCGTGGATGGCTTGCTGGACGGCTCTTATGGTTTTGGCGGGGAAGAAAGCGCCGGCGCCTCGTTCCTTCGCAAGAACGGCACCGTCTGGACCACCGACAAGGACGGTATTATCATGGATCTGCTGGCGGCCGAAATAACGGCCCGCACCGGTCGTGACCCGGCCGAGCACTACCAGGACCTGACCGAACGATTCGGTACACCTGTCTACGAGCGGCTGGATGCGCCGGCCAGCCCGGCGGAAAAGGCTATCCTGAAGGAACTGTCGCCGGAACAGGTAACGGCCACCGAACTCGCCGGCGAAGTGATCACAGCACGTCTGACCCGCGCACCCGGCAACGATGCCGCGATTGGCGGGCTCAAGGTGGTCACCGAGAACGGCTGGTTTGCGGCACGGCCATCCGGAACAGAGGATATTTACAAGATTTATGCCGAAAGCTTCAAAGGCCGGGAGCACCTGACGCAAATACAGGTGGAAGCCCGTGATATCGTAGCGGCAGCCCTGACCGGAGACCAGCCATGAAATGGAAAGGCAGAAGAAAAAGCACCAACGTCATAGACAGCCGCGGCAAGCGGACTGTCGCCACCGGGGCCGGAGCTGGGGTTCTTCTCAATTTCGTGGGCCGCCGTTTCGGTATCAAGGGCATCCTGATCATGATCGTCGTGGTCGGGGTGTTGTGGATGACCGGCCTGGTCGACCCGAACATGTTCCTGGGCGGCCAAACCAGCAGCCAGACAGTCCCTTATGAGGCCAGTCCCGAAAACCAGGAACGCTTCGACTTCGTCTTGGTGGTCCTGGCCGATACAGAGGACATCTGGCAGGCAGAATTCAACCGGCATGGTGAAAACTACCAGGAACCACAGCTTGAGATTTACACGGGCAGAATCAACACCGCCTGCGGTGCAGGGAGTGCGCAGATGGGGCCCTTCTACTGCCCGGGGGACCGCAAAGTCTATATCGATTTGAGTTTTTACGACGAACTGGAGCGCACTTTCCAGGCGCCCGGTGACTTCGCCCAGGCTTACGTGATCGCCCACGAAGTCGGTCATCACATACAGACGCTGCTGGGCACGTCACAGAAAGTTCATGCCAGGCGCGGGCAACCGGACTATAACGAATGGTCTGTCAGGCTGGAGCTTCAGGCCGACTACTACGCCGGGGTGTGGGCCCGAAACAACCAGCGTTACCTTGACCGGGGCGATATCGAGGAGGCCATGACGGCAGCCAACGCGATCGGCGACGACGCGATCCAGGGCAAAACGCGGGGCAAAGTGGTCCCTCACTCCTTCACCCACGGTACATCCGAGCAGCGCATGCGCTGGTTTAACAAGGGTCTCCAGAGTGGCCGGATCGAGGATGGCGACACATTTTCAATGCCGTATGACCAGCTCTAGGGCGAGGTTTGGAAGCTATACGCTGAAGTGCCGGTGGCCTGTCCCTGCACATTAAACTGGCGCTCCAGAAACTGTATGCGACCATCCCGGCCGACCAACACGACCGTTGAACAGCGGGTGCCGTATACAGGCGACACGATAAAGTAGTGTTTCATCAACCGCTCCGGCGCCAGGCTCGCTTCGATGTTCTCAGGCATCGTTCCAGGCGCCAGGGTTTTGTCGGTCAGTAGCTCGAACAAGGCCTCCGCCTCCAGTGTTTCACCCTGCAACAAGCGGTCCAGGCGGTCACGACCGGAATGAATTTTGGGCCAGTCGGTATCCAGCAGGTGATTGCTCAAGCCATGGCTGCCGGCACCAACCGGCACCGCCTTCTCACTGCGATTAGATACATAGGCCAGTTCTTCTGCTGTACCCAGTAACAGGTTGAACCCCTGGTAAGCGGGTCCGGCTTTGTACACGTTCCCCGCGCACTCCAGCGGCGCAACCCCAGACTTCAGAAAATCACTGACCAGGTGACCGCGGGAGCGCTCGGGAGAATGGCCGGGCGTCAAAGACTCGCGGTAGTTGGTGATCGCCGCAAACCGCCCTGACCGTGTCAGACCCAGCCAGGTTCCTCCGGCTTCAAGGTCCCGGCCTGCGAGGATATCCGGATCACTTTCCCAGAAATCTGCTGCAGCGGATGGCCGCTGGTGGAATTCGTCCCGATTCGCCGCCACTATCAGCGAATAGCGCGGATGGGATTGCCAGGCAAAGAGTATCAGGCACATAAAGTCACTCTGGTCACAGCTCGTCTTCGTAGATATGTGACGCCGTCTGGGTGGATGCCAGGGAATCGGCAAAGGGCAGTTGTTCTTCTTCAGGTACCGGAGATCGTCGCATGATCCGCAGTAAAACAAAGCCCAGCAAGGCA
>Ga0316189_10002567_pt1 | contig 17769 bp, 12 predicted proteins | sample LowCovwburrow_MG_FD_204930 | JGI IMG/M metagenome (GOLD analysis project Ga0316189, IMG submission 204930) | Coastal sediment microbial communities from Maine, United States - Lowes Cove worm burrow | ecosystem: Environmental > Aquatic > Marine > Coastal > Sediment | place: USA: Maine...
GGTTATTAAGGAATTCATCGACTTCGACGGCCCGGCATTCCTGGAAGTGGTTATCGACCGCGATGCCGGCGTCTATCCAATGGTCGGCCCTGGGCAGAGCTACGAGAACATGATCACCGGTGACTATATCAACAGCCGCTCAAAGCCCAGCGATGACACGCCGGGCCCGAGCGAGATGTTCTAACTACAGTCCTCCCGGACCGCAGTCGTTCTTTAAGTAGTCGATCATCGTTTCATACAGCGCTTCCTGATGATGGAAGAACAGCGTATTTGAGAAATGATCCGCACCCTCAAGCTCAAGATACTTGTAGTCTTTCCCATACTTGTCGAGCTCTTTGCGGTAACGATTCGCGTGTGTCACCGGCACGCGCTGATCTACATCACCATGAATCAGTAGCATCGGAATGTTAACCTCTTCGGCGACCTCGATGGGATTGATCGATCCTTCGCGATAGCTCAGCTGTCGTTCTTTTGACGCACCTCGCAGCTGCCAGCGATAGTAATTTATCTGCTGAATCATGTCGGCGACCGCCGCGCCAGCGATGACGCATTGATAAATTTGATCTTCACGTGATGCCGCAACCAAAGCAGCGTACCCGCCATACGACCAGCCGAACATGGCGAGACGCTCCGGATCGGCAAGCCCGCGCTTAACGAGATACAGTGCAGCATCGTCCTTGTCGTCCTGCATCATGAATCCGCCCTGGCCACCGTTCACAAAACTGTCTTTGTGAAACTTCAGGCCAAAGCCGAACGAACCGCGATACTGCGGCTGCACAACCATGTAGCCATTGTTGGCCAGCATCTGCGCCCATTCGTCATACGCCACGACTTCCTGCACAAAAGGACCACCGTGCGGCAGTACGATGAGCGGGAACGGCCCCTCACCCTGCGGTACCGTGAGGTACGCCGCAATCGGCTGCCCATCCCTGGCATCGTAGGTGATGTAGCGAAGATCCGCGAGATTCTCGCTTTCCAGCAACGGCTGGCGGCTGCCAACGGCCTGTATTTTGCCTTCGTGCAACAGGTAGTAGGTGCCGGGATCGCGCGGGCCAATGTTACGGATAACCATGGTGTTGCCGTCGCGTGTGCGACTATCGATCAGAATATTGTGCGCATACGGAATGACCTGCTCAAGCTGCTCGTAGGTCGCGCGCTCGACGTCGTCGAAGTATTCAACATGCAACTTGTCGGTGTAATAGCTGACACCGGTAACTTTGTCCGGATAGGTCCAGTCATTGCTGTGGTATCTGAGTCCGTAAACGTCAACGTCATTGCGCCGATAAATCAGCTCCGCAAATCGCTTGTTGTTGACGTCGTAGGACCATAATCCGCTTTTGTCATCTCCGTTGTTGGCGTAGACCAGGACATGATCTTCTTTGGCGTCGTCGAGCTCAGCAACCGTGAACTCTTCAAAGCTGTCTTCACTTTGGCGATAGAATTCTGTCCAGCCCTCGCCACCGTTGGGCTTTCTCCAGTACCAGATGAACTCACCCTTGGCCAGATCAAAGCCGCGTGCGAGCCACGGATTACCGTCCGCATCAAAATCAATATTGGCAACGGATATTTTGCCGCGAATCAGGAGCTTTTTGGTGCCTCTATTGAGATCAAACTCCCAGTACGCGCGTGGCCGAAACGCCTCGGCCAGCTTGGCACTCGGTCCGTCCTCATCGCCCTCGGAGAAGGAGATGATAATTTTATCTGGCTTATTCTTGAGCAAACTCACAATTGACGGATTGGACTCATCGAACGAGCGCATCTTCTCATTTTCGACGTCGGCGACCGCAATTCGCGTTTCGTAGACGCCGCGATTGAAACCTTCAATCTTGTCGCGAACCTTCTGACGCAATGTGAAGACGATGTCCTTGTCGCTCACCCAACCGAAGTTGGTCACTTCCATTTTATCGGCGCCAATTCGAAACGGTTCTTTGTCAAGATCAGCCGTTTCATACACCTCGATGATTGGGTTCCCCTGCTTCGACGGGATTTTCATCAGTCCGAGGTATTTGCCGTCCGGTGAAACCTGGGCGTTATTAATCACTGCGCGCAAGGCCCAGTATTCCAGCGGATACGGTTCTGGCGCTTCCTTCGCCGTAGCCATCCCAGCAGACAACATTGCAATTAGGCAGACCCAAGATAGAAAAATATTTCGTTTGTTCATAGTAATTGGACTCAAAAGCTCGATTGTATTCAGACAATTGAACTCAAATAATAGTTCAGTTATTGCAGAAAGCAAAAGGCCCGCAGCCAAAGGCTGCGGGCCTCAATGTTATCTAACTGTATCGGACTACTGCTCCGATCATTCGCCACCACCAAAGTCATACGATACGTTCAAGAAATACGTACGGCCCATGAGGTCGTAGCCGTAACCGATCGGTGAGTTATTGATTGCCTGAACTTCACTGCCGTCTACAAAGGGTGGCGCTTCATCAAGGACGTTGCGGACACCACCGCCCACGGTCCAGGAATCGGCGAAGTAAAACAGAGAGAGAGAGTGCCGGAAGTAATTCTCAGCGTAACCAATGTTTTTACAGAGAACATCCGTAGGGCCGCCGAAACAGGTATCGGAAATGCCGTTTATCGCATCGTCAAATTCATCTCTAAATTCTGGACGCTGCTCCATGCTGCCGAGATAATTGGTTTCCCAGCTTACACGCCAGTCATCGTAATCAAAGCGTACGATCGAGCGGCCCTTCCATGGCGGGAATCCGAACGAACCTTGAAATTCGTTGAAGTCGCGAACGCCTTCGGTGTTAACGAACAGCGTTGAGCGCTCGAGTTGACGATTCGCCCGCATATCCACCGTCACTTCGATCGGACGATCCAAGACGGTCCATGTGTCGCTGAACGTGAGGTTCAGGTCAACGCCACGAGCATTTTCACGGTCCCTGTTGATGAAGCCTTCATCGATTAACGTAATGCGCGGATCCGTTGGGTCAGTAAAGTCGCGTGTAATGCGGTTGCAAAACGCGCTGTTGCCGGTTGCAGAACCGTAGCAATCAGCCACGATGAAGTTAGCACTCGGCTCGATGATGCTCTCGGTAATCTCAATCTCGTAATAAGAGCCGCCGATTGTCAGATCGAATGCACTGAATGGCAGGTCATACACAATACCGGCCGTCCAGGATTCAGACTCTTCTGCTGACAGGTCGAGCGAGCCGCCAGATTTGATCTCGACGGGGTAGGTCTGTATGCCGTTGAGGTTCGCCAGGGTCGGGTCAACGCCGTTGGCCAGACAGTTCGCGAGTACGATCGGGTCTCGTTCATCGAGGCTTGGATCGTACTCGTCCGTTGCCTCATCAATTGCCGACAGCGGCACGTAACACGGATCACCGAAAGAATTGTTGAAGCCGGTCTGGTTAGCCAGGTAAAGCTCGCGCAAATTGGGCGCGCGGAACGAGCTACCGAAGGTGGCTCGAACCAACAGCGAATCGACGGGGCGCCAGCCCAGCTTGATGGATTCGGTCCAGGCACCGCCATAGATCTCATCGTCGGTATGACGCGCCGACAGGTTCAGCGTCAGCTCCTCAAAGCCAGGCGCGCCCGCGAGCAGCGGCAACTCGGCTTCGATGAAGAACTCGTTCTGATACTTGTCGCCGATCGCGCCTTCGTCTACCGAAAAGCCAAAAAACAGGCCGTTCGCAGCGACGTCGTTCGGCAGGGACTCGAGATCGTCCTTGCGGTATTCGTAACCGAAACCAAGCGCGGCCGTGCCGCCCGGCAATTCAAATATGTCTCCGGTTGTGTAGGCCGTAACCATCGTCTGCTTGTACTTGGTTTCGAATTCCCGGGTGTCAAACAGGTAGTCACGTTCAGCCTGGCTCGCGAACTGACCATTAACAATCGGATCGAGTAACGACGTCGCAAACAGATCAACCGGAACACAGCCTGCCTCTGCACCGAACGGCAATGCAGCGCCCGTGTCGTTCTGGCAGGGCGTTGCGCCAGCAATGGAATTGAAACCCAGTGCATGATCCAGACGATCACCGCGAATTCCGTTGCGAACAGACGTTCCGCTGGAGGATGAAAAGACACCGGCAACCTCGAATGACCAATTTTCCACGCTGCCAAAAGACAGTCCCGGCAAATCGCCATTGACGCCGAGCACGGCGCGTATCTGGTCAAGATCAACATCGGAATTATTGCGGTCGCCTTCCACATACACGATGTGTTGCCCACTGCCGACTGGACCCGTCGGGCCGCTCGGGCCAAACGATGCGGAAATTGCGCCTAACTCAATAGGGTTACACGGCGTGATACCAAATGCTGCGCAAAGATCGGCGTAAGTCTCACCGAAAGCAGGACCAAACGGCTGTGGCGCCGCCACGAAGTCATCGACATAATTCGGGTTCACCACCAAGCTGTCTGTGCCCAGCCCGCAGTCAACGCCGTTGATGCCGTTCGGATTGCAGGGATTGTAGGGATTGTTTGCCGGAATGGCGGGGAACAATGGCGCCGCGCCATTGTTGCTGTTGGACTGTCGCCGGCCGTATTGCAATTCGAAGAATGGCGTGATGTTGGCCTCACCTTCAAACGTGTATTCACCAAACAGCATGGCGGATGTCGATTTTCGCTCACCGTAGAGATCGCGAAATTGCTCTTTATCTGTTAAGGAGTAATCGCGGAAGTTGACGTCGGCCACGCCGTCGTTGTCCAGATCGATAATGACAAACTGCGACCAGTCGGACCAGTTCGGGACACCCATATTGGTGGTGCCGGCCGTGTAAAACAGTGACTGACTGTATCCAGGGCCAGCGAAGTTCGTGAACAGGTCAGGGCCACCCTTGCAGTCGTCCCAGGGCATTTGCCGTATTACCTCTTGCCAGACTGACTGGCTTCTGACATTGCCATATTCGTCGACCTCGGCGTGGCGATCACACTTGGCAGTCCATGGCCGCTGATCCAGGGTCACCCGATCCTGAGTCGTGTGCTCGACTCCGACGCCGATGAAGCCTCGATCCCAGTTCTTGCCCCAGGTAGCCGACAGCGTGTTCTGTACGCCACCGCTATGCTGCGGGATTTCGGTGAAACCTTCGAGCTCGAATCCGTCAAAGTCTTTTTTCATGATGATATTGACGACGCCTGCAACGGCGTCTGAGCCATAAATCGACGATGCGCCGTCCAGCAGCAGGTCGTATTGCTGCACGAGCGAGGCAGGAACCAAACCAAGGTCTGGCGATGTCGGAGCGCCCTCCACGCCACCCGGCGCAAGGCGTCGGCCGTTGATCAACACCAGCGTACGTGCGCCACCCAGGCCACGCAGGTTGATGTTGGTCGCTCCTGGGCCGTTGTCGAGTACGAAACCGTTAAAGGTGAGGTCAATCTGCTGACCCGATGCTGCGGTCGATTCCTGCAGGATATCGCCCGCATCCATCAAGCCCACTTCGCGCGAAACCTGCCCGGAAATAATCTGCAGTGGCGCAATGCTGGTATAGGTGTCGCGCTTCAGGCGCGAACCGGTAACAACAACCTCTTCAATCGGGCTTTCCTGTTCTGCTGCAGTATCGTCATCGTCATCCTGTGCAAACACCGCAGGTGCTGCGAACAGGCTGAGACTGGCGAAAACGATTGCAAACGAACTAAGGACACGCGCAAGTAATGCGCGATATTGATCGACTCTCATTTCATACCCCTTATGCCAAAATTGTGTCGGTGAGCTTATGCTTAGCTCTCTTATCCGACCATTGCGGAATACCGCAAAGCCATAGGTCGGTATGATGCGAAATCACAACACATAAGTAAATGGCTAAGGCCAATAAATTACAGACACTTTCGCGATATGTTGCATCAGCACAACAAAAAAGTGCCGAGCTGAGCTCTTAGCCGGCAAATCTATTGTGAGACACCCTGATTCCAGTATTATGTGAACCGGCGCAACGACTTATTGGATGAGGTGAGCGACATTCGAAACATGCTGATCACACCGCGACAGGACAAACTCAACAAGATCGTGATCCTCAACCCGAAAGGGGGTTGCGGGAAGTCCACGCTGGCGACGAATCTTGCGGCCTGCTACGCGAATCGCGGCGAGACGCCCGCCATCATGGATTACGATCCGCAGGGCTCAACAATGGCCTGGCTGGAGCGCAGGCCTGATGACCTGCCCGCAATACACGGCATCGCGGCCTTCAAGAAATCCATGCAGGCAACGCGCAGTTGGCAGCTGCGTGTCCCCAACAACACAGAGACGCTGCTTGTTGATTCGCCAGCGAGTATCGATCATAACGATCTGCGCGAGCTAACGCGCGACTCAACCAGCATACTCGTGCCCGTGCTGCCGTCGTCCATGGACATTCACGCGGCATCGCGCTGCATTGCCGATTTGCTGCTGGTGGCAAAAGTCGATCGCCGTGATCGAAAACTGGCTGTCGTCGCCAACCGAACGCGAAAGCACACCAAGAGCTTTGCAAAGTTAATGCGCTTTCTGGACTCACTCGGCATTCCGATTATTGCCGTCCTTCGCGACACACAAAATTTCGTTCGCTCAGCTGAACAAGGCATCGGGGTTTGCGAGATGCAGCCCTCGCGCGTCAAGCCCGACGTGCAGCAAATTGAAAAAATCACAGCCTGGCTGGATGCGTGGCCAGAACGACGCGGCGCATCCACAGCAACAACCGCCGTCAACAAGCGGCCAACACTCGGCTCACTGCTGAAACGCGCTCACGTCGGCTCCGCCTGAATTTCAGCAAAAAGATCAACGTCAACGTTACCGCCGCTCAACACAATGACCGTCGTTTTGCCTTCGGTCGGAATCTTGCCAAACAAAATCGCGGCCAGTGCAACAGCGCCGCCCGGCTCCACGACCAATTTAAGATGCTGGAAAGCGAATCGCATCGCCGCTCGAACTTCATCGTCCGACACGGTCAGGACGCCGCTCAATAATTCACGATTGATGGCGAAGGTCAGTTCACCTGGCATCGGCGACTGCAAGGCATCACAGATCGAGCGGGCATCGGCATCGATGCGCTGCCGCACGCCGCTCTCAAAAGAACGGGCCGTATCATCGAAATCCCGCGGCTCAACCGCGTAAACTTTGACAGCGGGCAGGCGCGACCTCAGTGCCAATGCGATCCCGGATGACAGGCCGCCACCGCCGCAGGGAATCAGTACTTGCGTCGGCGCGAACTTCTTATCGGCCACATCGGCCGCGATCTCCAAACCAATGGTCCCCTGCCCGGCAATAATGTGATCATGATCATAGGAAGGCACAATCGCGGCGTCGCGCTCCGTGGCAATCGTCCGCGCGATTACCTCACGGTCACCGGTGTACCGATCGTAGGTGATGACCTCGCCACCCAGCCGAATCGTGTTTTCGAGCTTCGCCCTCGGCGCGTCCTCAGGCATGACAATGGTCGTTGCAATACCGAGCATGCGACCGGCCGCCGCAACACCTTGCGCGTGATTACCGGATGACCAGGCGACGGCCCCGTTTCTGGCCTGCTCGGCTGAAAGCTGACTGAGTCGATTGTAGGCGCCGCGAATCTTGAAGGAGCCGGTGACCTGCAGGCACTCCGGTTTAATGAGCACTTTGCCGCCACAACGATCATCGAGCTCGAAGCTTTCGAGCAAGGGCGTATGAAGACTGATACCGGACAAGCGCTCGGCAGCGCGCTCAATCTGCGCCACCGAAACCATCAAATGTGTTCTTCGGCCAGGCGATCGGTTTTGGCGGCGCAGATGAAATCATTGTCCGACAGTCCGTTGACTGCATGCGTTGTATAACTGACCGCACAAGCGCCGTAACTCAGCGTCAACACAGGGTGATGGCCTTCGACGATAGCGATCCAGGCGGCCGCATTGGCGAAGCCCAAACTGCGGCTATAACTCGGAAACCTGAAGGTTCGAACGATCTCCAGACCGTCGTCACTGAGGCGCCAATCGCTGTGCAGGGCCGCGATCAATTCTTCGGCTTGCTCGCGCGTCAGCGGCTCTGTGCCGCCCTCGCACGGTTTGCAGTGTCGGCTGGAAAGATCTTTATTCATCATTGACTCCTTGACCCAACGTTACGTTTCTTGTGTCAATTACACAGCCTTTCGACGCGCAATACCAGCAACGAAAAAAGGCCGACCCATTACAGGCCGGCCAGGCGGAGGCTCCATTAATAAAGGGGAGGAGCCACGAGGAAGGAGTTACGTCGTAGATGCGCGACTAGCGCGGATTGGACGCCAGTGACGGCGCGTCGCCAATGAAGAGCTTCACGCTGACACGACGTTCAAGTGCATAGCTATCGACGTCGGGATTTTGCGCAACGGACTCGCCGTGGGCCGCCATGCTGATCCGGGCGGGGTGCACGCCAGCATTGATGAACAGGCTGCGCACAAACTCCACGCGCTGCTCGGACAAGGCCAGGTTATAGGCGGAATCACCACGCTCGTCGGCGAAGCCGTCGAGTTGCACCTGAATTTCAGGCATGCCCGCCAATGTCGCGGCCATTTGATGCAGTCGCTCGCCGGTCGAATCGGTTAACGCGGTTTCATCGGTGCGGAACAACAGGTCCATATCGATCCCGGCCTGCATGAGTGCGACCAGCTCAGGGCGCGCCATGTTCTTAAGATCCTCTACTTTTCGACTGAGATCATCAACGCCGTTTTCGAGCGCAACAACCTCGTGTTCAGAGGCCTCCAAGGACGCCTGAAGACTGTCGATTCGCTCAGACTTTTTGTGCATTGAATCGCCGAGCTTCGCGCCAATCGCTGCGCCAATAATCAGGCCGACCGGTCCACCGGCGGCGACGCCAATAATGGCACCACTGCCCACGCCGATATGTTCTTCCTTGGACGGAGCTGCAGAAGCACCCTGAGATGCAAGGGCGAGTACGGTGAAAAGTGCAATTGAAGTTTTGATACGCATGATGAATTCCTCTTGAATGTTTCGGCCCGTAGTGGCCGGCTTCGGAATTCATTACACCGCCACAATGCGGTCGCAACGCGCCGCTCAAATGGCAAGCTCACGATCAATTGTGACGAATAGTGGCGCGGACAATCCTGTCCGAAATTGTCGGGCTGGATCTAGCGATTGCTTAGCGCGACGAATGTCCCGCCGTGTACCGCACAGACGGCGCGCATGAACGTGGCGAAACTCGATGCCGAATCCGGGACGGAGGCGCTACCGAAGCGACCGGGGAAACCAACACCGTGAATGCGCACCAGGCGCTCGCCGTCCGGGCCAGGCCTGTTCAGTTTATCAATGGCCGCCATGGCTTTGTCGATACTGCGAACGCCCTGATAGTCATCGCCGAAAACATAGATGCTGATTTTTTTGTCATTGTCACGAAAATCACGAATGGCCGTTTCGATGCCATTCACCGGGTTACTGTCACTGGTCGCGTTCCAGGTGCGCATCCGATTAACAATCGCCTGGCGTCGCCCGGGCGAGTCCGGCATCCAGCGTGCCGTGTAGTCCTTGAACATGTACATGCCGTCATCATTCATAACCTGAATGCCTTTGACCGTCGGATAGGCCTGTAAGGTTTGCTGCAACATGCGCTGCGCAAGGATCCAACTCGCATCGAGCATACTGCCCGACGTATCGATGACGAAAATAATGTATTCGCTGTCAACCGGAATACCTGCCACCGCGTCCTGATCGGGCCGACGGTAATAAGGTTGCAGCCGCTTCTGTTCTTCACTGAGTCGCTGCCGGGCAACTTGCAGCTCGCCGATATCGACGGTTTCGTCTTCAAGATCAAAACTGGCTTTGTGCTTGCCCTCAATGCTGCTTAAGTCGCCTTCGAGCTGCCCAAGCTCAAGCTTGGTTGCCATGGTTTCTTCTTTAACTTCTTTTAGCGTGCGATCCAGAATCGTTGTCGTACCGCGAATTTCAAACAGTTCCTCTTGCAGCAATGCAATCAGTTTTTTGAGGTTCTCGTCCGCCTCTTCAACCACGACTGGCTCGTAGATCTTGCTCAATACCAGCAGCAGAATGATTGCCCCGAAACCGCAACAAATACAGTCAAGAAATGACAGGCTAAACCCTTGTGTATCTCTGCGACGTCTGCGTGCCATGATCTAGGGCCAGTCCCGGCTGACGCTGATAAACGAGCCGCGTGTTTTGAGTGACAGGGCCCACAGCGACGTGGCGGCCCGGGCATCGCCTTCCATCGGATAGAGCATGATATTGACCGGAATGCCGCTCGGAATCTGCTGCGTCGCCGCGGTGAAGAGATTCAAGCGTTCACCGGGACCGATGACGGCCTTGCTTGATGTCGCGGCGTCCATCGTCGGCATTGAGTCAATCAGCAAAATGACGTTATCGGGACGCGGATTCATGTCTTTAATCATCTTGAAAGCGGAATACAAATTCGTGCCGTTCTTGGGAGGCGTTCGGCGCAGCGTCTGAATCGCTGACTCGATTTGCGATGCATCATCCGCCTTTAGCCACAAGCCGTCAGTACCCTTGATGACAGGCTGGGTGACGTTATTGAACATGTAAATCTGATATTCGCTGCCGGACTTGAACTGCGTTGTTAGCCACTCGACGCTCGCCACGACCTGACGCCATTTGCGGGACAGTAATTGTTGTGACTCCGGCATTGCCTTGCGACGAATGATATTGACGATCGTCTCGTGCAGCATACTGGCCGACCGGTCGACCAGGATCAGGGTCCTGTCGCCGCCCAGCTTCAGACCCGTCAGGTATTGGCGATCACCGTCTCCCTTGAACGATCGAACCTGCTGACCGGCCGCTTCTTCCTCGCGCTCCAACGCGAGCAAGCGTTTAACCTCGTCTTCGAGTGACTTGATGTCCGAGTTCAGCTTCTCTATCGACTCAATTTTTGCCAGAGTATCCTTGTCATGTTTGGCAAGCTCGGCCTGTAACTCGGCGATCAACGCCTTGATAATCGATATCTGATCTTTAGCTTCTACTTCTTCGGTTTCCAGTTTCTGGATCGATGTTCGCGCCAGAGCGAGATTCTTTCGACCCTCGAGAACTTCGATTTCCAATCGATTGGTTTCTGCCTGCAGCGCCATGGACTGATCGGATGTAACGTCACTCTGCGAATTGATGATCATGAAGAACAGAATCACCGCGCCGAAGCCACAACTCATACAGTCCAGGAAGGACATGCTGAACATTTCGCCGGAACGCCGCCTCCTACGCGCCATGCCCATCCTCCACGGCGATCAGGCGTAGCTCGAAGCCCGGGGTGCCGATGCGGATGAGGTCGCCCGTCTGCAGAACAGCGGACCCATCGATACGATGCCCGTTAAGGAATGTGCCGTAGCGACTGAAGTCGGAGACCACGGCCTGTCCGTTCTCTGCGCCAACAGCACAGTGGCGCCGAGAAACACCCGGCATTTCCTCGAGCAAATCAAAACTGCGCTCGCCCGCTTCAACCTGCGTGCCGAGCACCAATGGCTGACCATCCAGGCTGAACGCGTTGTGTCCAAACAGCAGGTGGGTCGGCCGTCCCGCTGCACCAGCCCCCTTCGGTTTAACGGTCGTCGCCGACTGATCCCAGGGCAAATGACGCGACAATGCAATGCCACCGGGTTTTGGCTCGCCTGCGCAGCGCTTCACGAGCCCACGGGCAGTCGCCCCGGGCTCCAGCAGGAAGACGTCGCCACCGACCCGTGATCGCAAGGTTTCGGCGAGGCCCGGCAATCGGGCGGCCCGGTCCGAAAATTGAATAGCGGGCGTTTCCTCAGCCTTGAAAAGCGCCCGCATGCTGCTCACGATACTTTGATAAATCGGCGCAGCAGCCGCCACCAATTCAAGCGATTCAATCTCAGCCTTATGGACGACGCCTTTGAACGCAACTTCCAGCGGAATCGTCGTACCGCGCTCGGCCATTGCCAGCCATTCGGGCATAGAGTCCTGCAAAGCCTGTTCGGTTTCGGCGGTGTGCAAAGGGTCGAATCGCGATTGCTGCACGAATGCTTCGGCAATCACTTTCAGCCAGACCTCATACAGCCGCAATAAACCGTTGTCCTCAATGACGACTGATCGATCAACCTGAACCTGCTCTTCCTGTAGCAGCTTCGTCAGGACTGTCGAGTGCAAACTTACGTCGATGTGCACCGGCACAGCATGCTCGTACTGCCGCCGAGTGGCGCAAACCGCCGCGTCTACCATCGCTACGATCGGAATATTGAGTTCGCCGGCAATGCCCAGAAACAGACCAAGATTCTCATTCGACATATACGGCGGTACAGCCACGGCCAGCCTGTCACCGTGCGGTGAGACTTTTTGCCACATTTGCTCGAGTTGGCTGCTGACGAGATCGGCCGCACTCAGCTGATGGAAACGGCGATCCGGGAGCGGTTCCGTCTGTAGTTGCGACCAATAATGGTTGTGAATGCGCCGCGGATTCAGCCGAGCGCTTGCATACGCGGCGCTGCCCGTTACAAGCTTGTCATCTTCCAGGAGCGCAAATCCGGGCTCGCAATACAGAATCCTGTCGTTGTCGACAACGACAATTCCCGCATCATTCAAATGTGCCGCTAGTAGTCCCATAGTCGCTCAGACTAGTCCGCCTTCAAATGACGAATGACTTTCTCGTCACAATAGTTTTCGCTATCGAAAACCAGACGCTCCTGCATCAACTGCAGCTGGTGCACGAGGAACATCAGAAAAATACTGATCAACAAGGCGATAAAGGTCGAGTTAAAAGCCACACCCAGGCTCTGCGTTACACCGGCAATGTCACCCTGCACGGCTTTATCCGCCTGTGCGAGCGCCTCGCCGATACCGCGGACCGTGCCGATAAATCCAATCGATGGGATAGCCCAGGAAATATAGCGAATCATCGACAGCTCCGACTCCAGTCGCTCCGCCTCAGATTCACAAATCGTATGCGTCGAACTGGATACGTCCTGGATGTTGCGGGTCGAACTAAAGCGTCGCAGTGCGTTGAGCAATGCCCTGGGCAAGAGCATCTTTTGCCGATCATCGGGCAGCGCCTGAATCTGACGCGAGAATTCTCGCGTGTCTTCGGGAAGGATTCGCATGCCCTCGGCGACGGGGACCAGGTCAACCTCCAGCAACCGTCGTTCATTGCTGAGTGTGACGGCCTTGAAGCCCATGATCGCAAGTGCCCAGAACATCAGAATAAAGCACGACTCCTGCTCCAGGTCCTTGATCAACACCCACGGGCTCCGCTCACGGACGAAATCCGGATCAGCCTTTGCCTGCATATTTTGCTCTTCAATGACCTGCGCGGCTGTCGGTCGCACCACCGACACGTAAAAAGCGTGCACAACAATAATGGCGATAATCAGTGCAAACAGCTGAAACACAAATTCGACTGGAATATTTTTCTTTTTCATAGGTAGCAACTCAAGGTCGAAACGGTTTAGATATCGACAGGAAAATTGACAGACTGCTGATAGGAAACAGCATCCGTGGGTCTGAAGACGTCTTCGTCCTCTTCGGTATAGTCCGTCGAGTCGGTGCTATCGATATCCTCGAGTTCTTCCTCGGTCAGACCCTCAACCGTGTCAGTCTCGCTTTCGACAACAGCCGTATCTTCCTCTTCAGCATCTTGCGCCCAAACCGCTGCTGTCATTACAAGCGCGACGAGCAAAACCAATCGTTTCATTTCGAACCTCCAAGCGGGTCGATTATCCTGATCATAAGAATCTGACCCATTTATTCGAGAAAAGTCTCGGCCAATTCTAATCGACATTTCGAGCGATACGGAATCCGACGTCGACCCGGGCTTCGTTGCCGTAGTCACGGTAGCTCAGGCGCATCTCTGTAAAGCCTGCATGGCGCCAGCTGGAGCCACGAATGACATGACTGGTGCCACGTTGCGGGCCGGTCGGATCAACGACAGGTGTTGTAATACCCGGAGTCGGCACCGTGTACCAATCGTTGACCCACTCCGCAACGTTACCACCACCATCGAAAATACCGATCGAATTGGCCTTGAAGGTGCCCACCGGCGCTGTCGAGGCGTAGCCATCATTGAACTTCGGAATGATGGAGGGCACCAATTCGCGCGCCGAGAGATCTGAGAAATTGCCGCTATCCTTGGGTGGCGGCCAATCCTTGCCCCAGGGGTATTTGCGCGGCGCCGGCTGCTCGCCATAGCGAATAGCCCAGGTCCATTCCGCTTCGGTCGGAAGCCGGTAACCGTCAGCCACTGGATAAACCGCAACCCATTTCCCGAATTCCTGTTTGTAGACAGGTGTTCGGCCTTCCTTCTTGCTCAGCCAGTTGCAGTATTGCACCGCATCTTCCCAGGTCACATTGGCGACGGGGTTGTTGTCGGCCGCCAGGGAGACATGCACATCCGCGCCCGAATCATGGTTCGGGCGGAATTCGGCAAATTGTTTATTGGTCACCTCATGCACGCCAATCATGAAGGGCGATGCAATGGTGACTGGACGAATCACCTCGTTCGCCCGTCGACCGTTCTCAGCCCGCGACGCACCCATTGAAAACGTCCCGGCCTCGACGCGCCGCAGCGTCTGCCCCGCCGCCGTCTGCATGGTACGTGCAATAGAGTCGCGAGCAATCGCCTCCAGCGAACGCAGGTTGGCCGTCAAGGTCTGCGGATAACCGGGCCGTGGCGTAATCGTGCGCGTCCAGGGCCGAAACCCCTGTCGCTTGACTTCAATCGTATGCGGCGCAGAACTTAATCGCACGACCATATCGCCGGTGCCGCGGGCGCGGCCGTCAACGTAGACCGTCGCATCGCCGGGCTGCACTTTGACGGTAACCGTGCCAACTCTTGCTGAGAGGTCTACTGTGATCGACTCACTGGCCGCCGACTGCAATCGTATGTTGCGCGTCGTCACGCCGTAACCTGCTCTCGACATACCGATTTGATAGTCAACGTCCGGTGTCAATGACAACGTCAAAGGCGATTGTCCGCGATACCGCCCGTTGACCGTCACGTTCGCACCGCGCGGAATCGTGTTGACGATCAAGCGCGCATCGGCCGGTTGCAGACGTACCAGGGGCAGTTCCTGCGCGACGTTGGGAACAGTGGTGACGTTGCCATCCCATGCCGCGAAGCCATCTTTGCTAATCGTGATGTCGTGCGTGCCTTCAATCAGCTGCACAACGGCCGGTGTTACGCCGACCTCAGCATCATTTGAGTAGATGGTCGCACCAGACGGCTCCGACTGGATCTGGACATCCGCCCATCGCGGCGTCAATTGCACGTGCAATTGCTCCAGCTGTTCGAGGCCCGTCACCGCAACGACGTCCGAAAACGGCAGGTAGCGTTCGGCCTCTACTTCGACCGTATGCACACCCGGTTCCAGCTCGACCGGACCGTACGGTGCTTTGCCGATCAACGAACCGTCAATGGTGACGATTGCATCGCTCTCCGGCTCTGTCATCACGCGCAGCTTGCCCGGCTTCTTGCGCATCCTGAGGCGCACCGTCATCGATGGCTCGTCCCCGACGACAAAGGTCTGGGAGACGTCGTAATAGCCTTTTTTCTCGACGTTGACCGTGTGGTTGCCGGTTCGGAGCAACATGCGGTCGCCAATTGGCAATCGAAACCAGCCGCCTTTGATGCTAAACGCGTCTGGCTCAGCCGGACTAATTTCAAACTCGATCGACTTTGCGGTGAAGAGCAAAAAGGACATCACCAACAATACCGCGAGGCCACCGGCAACGATGTATCGCAGCGGCCCCTGTTTATCATCCACCTCCAGTGCGCGAGTCTCCGCGGCACGACTAAATGCCGTCGGTGCAATCGCTTCGTCTTCCTGAGCGCCACCGCTGGCTTGGATCTCCGGCGGTCGTGTGACATAGGCACTGTCTTCCAGGCGTATGTCCAGAACAATGCCAGTGCCATCCACGGATACGCGGACTTCGCTACCGTAGAAATGCAGCACGTCGCCGTTCTTAAGACGTCGGCTCGTGTCGAGATCCGCGCCGTTGATGCGCAATGACCGGCTCGCCCCGACAGGCTGCACGATTGGCTGACCGTCCAGCAGATCCAGCATGGCCACCGCTGCTCCACCCGGCCCCGGCAAGCGCAACTCGCACTCCGCACCCGTGCCAACGCGCAGTGGCAGCTGATCTGTCCCGAATCGGCGCTCACCGGCGACATCCCTGATTACCAGGTCTTCAATGCTCAAATCGGTTCCTCACACTGCACAACGACCGGCTCCATTTCTATTTCCGGCGCCACACGAAACTCCAGCCGAACATCCCGATACCCGGGCCGTGACCCGACCACAACGTAGGTGCCCGGCCTGAGATTCAGTTCTTTGCGCATAAACTGACCCATGCGCCCCACTTTATAGACAAACACATCGGTGGCGTTGTCGGAAACGAGCGGCACCGTCAGCGGCGTTGCGGCGCGCTTTAGCAAGCGCGACAAATCGTCTCGCTGCGCGGCGAGCCTCGGGCCGATATCCTCACGCATCGTTATATCAAGAATCAGCTTCGTTGCTTCCTGCATCGTACGCGGCTGGCTTAATTTATCCGGCTCGATAATCAATTTGTCCAGTCGACCGTGCAACGCGCTCATTTTGCGGGCCTTCTCAAGGCCGCTGGTTGCGAACGCCAAGGAACTATCAACCTTCAGAATCTCTTCATAGGTTTGCACGACTGCATCCCAGTGCTCATCTCGCTCCAGGGACAGCGCTTCCTGCTCCAGCGTGGTGATATCCTGCAACCTGAGTCCCTGATCGACCTGCAACAAACCGTCTGCAGGTTCGTTCGACTCGGGCATCAGTTTCTCGGCAACGCGGAAAGCGGCCCGTGCCGCCAGATAGTCGCCGTTTGCCAAGGCGTCAAAACCTTCGCTCATGCGGGAATCAAATTCGATATCGATGCGCGTCAGGCGTACGCGTTCGATGCCGTCTCGCGCAGGCTGCCAGAGCGGATCCAGCTCAATCGCCTGACGGAAACTGCGGTCCGCGGCATCGAGATCGAGGTCCTCTTCATACTCAATACCTTGCTCAACAAGTCCGAGAACGGCCTCCTGGTTCCTGGCGCGCGCGTATCCCTCAATCGCTTCCGGATTCGTCGGCGTTACCGCAACCGCGAGTTCGAATTGCTGGATGGCTTCCATGCGGTCGCCCGCTTCGAAGGCCGCCTTGCCGGCGGCCAGCGCGGCGTCGAATACTGGTTCGATTCTCACGAACAGTGGGTCAATCACGGTCAGCGCACCCAGATAGAGTTCGTCAGCGTATTCAAAATCACGTTCAAGATAAGCCTCATCACCCTTCTTGTAGAGGTCTCGTGCTTGCGCATGCTCGCGCGGCGCCCATAAATGCACGCCTCGATTCTCCAGGACCTCGAGGCCCGACAACAGCTCGCCGAGCGTAGCCTCAGCGTTGAAGCGCGCTCTGCCCTCCACGTCCAGACCACTATAGTCTGCACGATTCTCTGAAAACGTAATGTCATCATCACCTTCCAGCACTTGTGTCGGGGCAACACTGAATCCTTTGACGCGCCGCCGTACTTCCGGATCAACATAGACCTCCATGCGATCGGCTCTACTTCGATCGATGGGAACATCGGCTGTTTTCGCTGACTCGTCGATCTCCACAATCTTCGGTGCGTCACGGGTATCAGGAGGCCGGTCGGAAACATTCTTCGGCAATATGAAAACGACACCGACCAACAACACAACGAGGCCTGCCAGAGCGATAGCGACGGTCTTCGGCTTGATGCCACCTGAATCGGTCGCATTCGTGAGCTCCGGCGTTTCGCTTGCCCGCGACACCGAGCTGACCGATGCCACCTTTTCGATCGCCTCTTCGACGACAGCATCAGGTCTGTAGCCAGCTATCGACGCAACGCGTTTCTCAAAACCGGCTGCCTCGAGTTCGGCAACGATTTGTTCGGCCGTCG
>Ga0316189_10002568_pt1 | contig 17768 bp, 18 predicted proteins | sample LowCovwburrow_MG_FD_204930 | JGI IMG/M metagenome (GOLD analysis project Ga0316189, IMG submission 204930) | Coastal sediment microbial communities from Maine, United States - Lowes Cove worm burrow | ecosystem: Environmental > Aquatic > Marine > Coastal > Sediment | place: USA: Maine...
GTCTGCCGACACCCGACCAGGCCGCCCTGGATGAGTTTTTGCGCCAGTTGGGTGGCGCTGCGGTGTCGGGCAGGCCCCGCCTGCAGTGCAGTGCCTACACCCTGCAGCGCTATCGGGAAGGGGTCTATCTGCTGCCCGGTTTCCAGGAGGAGGCCGGTGGGGATGTTTCCCTGTCGCTGGCGGCTGGCGGTAACCTGGAATTGCCGGGTGGTGGGCGTTTATCACTGGCGCCCTCGCAAGCCGAAGGGCTCAGGCTGGCACCCGGGGAGCGCGTGCAGGTGAGCTGGCGTCGCGGTGGTGAGCGCTGTTGCCCACAGGGTCGTGGCGGTAGTGCCAGCCTGAAGAAACTCCTGCAGGAGTGGGCTATACCGCCCTGGTGGCGCGACCGGATACCGCTGCTGGTGCTTGAAGGCGAGCTGCTGGCCGTCGGTGATCTCTGGCTGTGTGATTCCGGTCGCTGGGCGGCGACAGCTGCGCCCGGCGAAGACCTCTGGCGGCCGCGCTGGGAGCGCAACTTCACCGCTGCTTTCGATTGAGCTGGCTGCGGCTTTCTGGTAGCCTGACTTCCCATCTTTTCGCAGGACTCGCACCCGTCGATTTCGCTCCCTACGGGAGCTGAGTGCGCGTTTTTTATCTGGCAATACAGCATAGTAAAAAGGCTAATATGGCGCGTTACGTCTTCGTCACAGGTGGTGTGGTTTCGTCTCTGGGTAAAGGGATTGCCGCGGCGTCTCTCGCAGCAGTGCTGGAGGCGCGCGGAATCAAGGTTACCCTGCTCAAGCTGGACCCCTACATCAACGTTGACCCGGGTACCATGAGCCCGTTTCAGCACGGCGAGGTGTTCGTGACCGAGGACGGCGCCGAAACCGATCTCGACCTGGGGCACTACGAACGTTTTACCCACACCACCATGAAACGCACCAACAATTTCACCACCGGCCGGGTATACAACACCGTGCTGCGCAAAGAGCGCAGGGGTGATTACCTGGGGGGCACGGTGCAGGTGATTCCCCATATTACCGACGAAATCAAACGCCGGGTGATCCTGGGCGCGGGCGATGCTGAAGTGGCGATTGTTGAGATCGGTGGCACCGTCGGTGACATTGAGGGTTTGCCATTTCTGGAGGCCGCCAGGCAGCTGAAAGTGGAACTGGGCTCCAACCGCGCGCTTTTGATGCACCTCACCCTGGTCCCTTACATTGCCACGGCGGGGGAAATCAAGACCAAGCCCACCCAGCACTCGGTAAAAGAACTGCGTTCCATTGGCCTGCAGCCGGACATCCTGCTGTGCCGCTGCGCGGTCGAAATAGAGGAAAGCGCGCGCAAGAAGATCTCCCTGTTTACCAATGTAGAGGAGCGGGCGGTAATCCCCTTGCTCGACGCCGATTCCATCTACCTGATTCCAGGGATGTTGCGTGGGCATCATCTTGATGACTTTGTGGTGGAGCGTTTCGGTATCGACTGCAAGCCCGAAGCTGACCTGTCTGACTGGGACGATGTGCTGGAGCGGGAGTTCAGCGAAACTACCGGTCAGGTACGTGTCGCCATGGTGGGCAAGTATGTCGACCTGCTCGACGCTTACAAGTCACTGAATGAGGCACTCAAGCACGCGGGGCTGCAGAACCTCACCGAGGTCAAGGTCGAGTATATCGACGCGGAGGATATTGAACTCAAGGGCACGGGCTTGTTGGAGGGCATGGATGCGATCCTGGTTCCCGGGGGGTTCGGTGACCGCGGGGTTGAGGGCAAGATTACCGCGGTGCGTTACGCCCGGGAGAATAATATACCGTTCCTGGGCATATGCCTGGGCATGCACGTGGCGCTGGTGGAGTACGCGCGCAATGTGTGTGGCCTGGAAGGTGCTGACTCCACCGAGATGAACGCTGCGACGCCCCACCCGATTGTGGCGCTGATTACCGAGTGGATGAACGTAGACGGCAAGACCGAGTCCCGTGATGAAAGCTCGGACAAGGGCGGTACCATGCGCCTGGGCGCGCAGCCCTGCCACCTTGACGAAGGCAGCCAGGTGCGCGAGATCTACGGTGCCGAGACCATCATGGAGCGCCACCGTCATCGCTATGAAATCAACAATAATTACCTGGACCAGTTGCGCGATTCCGGCATGGGTATCGTGGGCTGGTCGGCGGACCGTTCTCTGGTGGAGATGGTCGAGCTACCGAAACACCCGTGGTTCATCGCCTGCCAGTTTCACCCTGAGTTCACGTCCAATCCGCGGGGAGGGCACCCCCTTTTCACCAGCTATATCGAAGCTGCCATGGCCCATGCCCGGGTCAGAGCCGCCTAGGCGGAGCGCTGTCTTTGATACGCATATTGAGGTTCGGCCATGACTGACCAGACTGTCTCGTTAGATGGTATACGCTTTGACAACACGGCGCCGTTTGTCTTGCTGGGCGGCGTCAACGTCCTGGAGAGCCGGGATTTTGCGCTGCAGGTTGCGGAACACTATGCGCAGGTTTGCTCCCGGCTCGGTATTCCCTATGTCTTCAAGGCTTCCTTTGACAAGGCCAACCGCTCGTCCATCCATTCTTACCGGGGGCCGGGGCTGGAAGAGGGGCTCTCGATCCTGGCCGAGGTAAAATCCACCTACGGTGTGCCGGTGATCACCGATGTGCACAGCCCCGAACAGGCGGCACCCACGGCCGAGGTCTGCGACATCCTGCAGTTGCCGGCGTTCCTGGCTCGCCAGACTGACCTGGTTGAGGCAATGGCGGCCACCGGAGCGATAATCAACATCAAGAAACCACAGTTCCTCAGCCCGTCACAGATGGCGAATGTGGCGGAAAAGTTCGCCGAGTGCGGCAATAACCGGATACTGCTGTGCGAGCGTGGCAGTAACTTCGGCTACGATAATCTGGTAGTCGATATGCTGGGGTTCGGTGTAATGAAGCAAGCCTGCAACAATGCCCCGCTCATCTTCGACGTCACGCACGCGCTGCAGTGCCGGGACCCCGGTGGCGCCGCCTCGGGCGGGCGCCGCTCCCAGGTGACTGACCTGGCACGGTCGGGGATGGCTGTCGGCCTGGCAGGCCTGTTCCTGGAGGCTCACCCAGAGCCGGACAAGGCATTATGTGATGGCCCCAGCGCATTGCCGCTGGCGCAGCTGGAGCCGTTTCTTGCCCAGGTAAAAGCGGTGGATGACCTGGTGAAGTCCTTGCCGCCGCTAGAGATTGCCTAGTTACAAGCCCGTTAAATGGAGTTGGATCAATGAGTAACATCGAAAATATACAGGCGTTCGAGGTCATGGACTCCCGTGGCAATCCCACGGTGATGGCCGAGGTGACGCTGGCGTCGGGACATATTGGTACTGCCTGCGCTCCCTCCGGAGCGTCTACCGGGTCGCGTGAGGCGCTGGAGTTGCGTGACGGCGATGCTGCCCGGTACCTCGGCAAGGGCGTATTGCAGGCCGTGGGTAACGTCAACGGCCCGATACGAGACCTGTTACTGGGCCGGGATGCCACGGTTCAACGGGAACTGGATGCGGTAATGATCGCGGCCGACGGTACCGATAACAAAGCCCAGTTCGGCGCCAACGCGATCCTGGCAGTATCACTGGCGTCCGCCAAGGCCGCGGCCCTGTCCCAGGGCATTCCGCTATACCAGCACATTGCGAATCTCAACGGCAGCAGCGAGCTCAGCATGCCGGTGCCGATGATGAATATTCTCAACGGCGGCGAGCACGCGGACAATAACGTGGATATCCAGGAGTTCATGATCCAGCCGGTGGCGGCACCCACCTTCAGCGAGGCCCTGCGCGCGGGGGCCGAGATCTTCCACCAGTTAAAGAAAGTATTGAGCGGGCGCGGTCTGAGCACGGCGGTGGGTGACGAGGGCGGCTTTGCTCCCAACCTGCCCTCCAACGAGGCCGCCCTCGAGGTAATCGCCGAAGCCGTAAGTAAAGCGGGTTACACCCTGGGCAGTGACATCACCCTGGCCCTGGATTGTGCGGCCTCGGAGTTCTACCGCGATGGTGTCTATGACCTTGCGGGTGAGGGCAAGCAGTTTAGCAGCGAGGCCTTTGCCGATTACCTGGCGGCCCTGGCCGCCGGCCACCCCATCATTTCCATAGAGGACGGGCTGGATGAATCTGACTGGGCCGGCTGGAAAATACTCACTGACAAGATCGGCGACAAGGTGCAACTGGTAGGCGATGACCTGTTCGTTACCAACACCCGCATTCTGCAGGAAGGCATCGACAAGGGGGTCGCGAACTCAATCCTTATCAAGTTCAACCAGATAGGGAGCCTGTCCGAAACACTGGACGCCATCGCCATGGCCAAGGCGGCCGGGTATACCGCGGTCATCTCCCACCGCTCGGGCGAAACCGAGGACACCACCATTGCAGACCTGGCGGTTGCCACGGCAGCTGGCCAGATCAAAACGGGCTCCCTGTGCCGCTCGGACAGGGTGGCCAAGTACAATCGCCTGCTGCGTATTGAGGCGGAATTGGCCGGCCGGGCACCCTACCGGGGTCTGGCGGAATTCTCGCGCCGGGGCTGATCTTGCGCTGGCTGCTGGCGGGATTGGTGCTGCTGCTCGTTGTGCTGCAGTATCGATTGTGGATTGCCGAGGGCAGCCTGGCTGAATACAGCCGGCTGGAGCGGCAGATTGATGAGCAGACGCGTATAAACCAGGAATTGGAAGTGCGCAACGCTGCCCTGGAGCGGGAAGTGCTGGACCTGCAGACGGGTAACAAGGGTCTGGAACAGCGCGCGCGGGAGCAGTTGGGCCTGATTCGTGACGGTGAAACCTTCTTCCAGTTTGTGGATGCGCCCGCGGGAGAGTTGACCCCCGGTAGTGCCGCAAGCCAGGCTGCAACATTACCCGACTCCGGCTCGGAGACAACGCCATCGCCCACCCCGGGGCCTACGCCCTGATGCAGCAGCAACAACGCTGCTGGGGCGTGGTTCCGGCTGCCGGCATAGGCAGTCGCATGAACGCGGGTATGCCAAAGCAGTACCTGGAACTCGCGGGAAAAACCATTCTGGAACACAGTGTAAATGCCCTGCTGGCCAATACCCGCATTGCCGGTGTTGTCGTCGCGCTGCATCCTGGTGATACCCGGGCTATGCAGTTGCCGGTGTTCGACGATACCCGCATAGAGCACGTGGAGGGTGGGGAGCAGCGCAGCGATTCGGTGCTGGCCGCGCTGGTGGCATTGCTGGCCAGGGGCGAGCCCCGCGATTGGGTACTCGTGCACGACGCGGCCCGGCCCTGCCTGCCGGCGGATGACCTGGCCCTGCTCATTGACAGGGTTATCAGCCGGGAAATGGGGGGTATCCTGGCGGCTGCGATCGCGGACACAGTCAAGCTGGCGGACGAGGAGGGCCTGGTAGAGCGCACTCTCGATCGGGCGCGCTTGTGGCGAGCCCAGACACCCCAGATGTTCCGCTTGGGAGAGCTGCATGGCGCGATCATGAGTGCACAGCGACAGGGTGTCGCCATTACGGATGAGGCGTCCGCCATGGAACTTGCCGGCCACCAGGTGCAGCTCGTGCCGGGCTCGCAGCGCAATCTGAAAATTACCCAGCCGGGGGACCTGCCGCTTGCGTCCTGGTATCTGGGCGAGGAGGGCGTCGATTCGTGAGCGAGACAGCAAGACGGAACAGGCAGTTATGCGAATAGGACACGGTTACGATGTACACCGCTTTGGCGCGGGAGATGCTGTCGTGCTGGGCGGTGTGCACATACCCCATCACCGCGGCCTGGAAGCCCACTCCGACGGGGATGTCCTGATTCATGCGATTTGCGACGCTATGCTCGGCGCGATCGGACAGGGCGATATCGGCAGGCATTTTCCAGATACCGACCCGGCCAATGCCGGTATAGACAGCCGCTTGTTGCTGCGCAAGGTGGTGGCTCTGGTGGGCGCGTCGGGTTGGCAGCTGGGCAACCTGGACGCCACGCTGGTGGCGCAGGCCCCGCGCATGGCGCCCCATATAGAGACGATGCGTGCGAACCTGGCGGCGGACCTTCAGGCCGGTATTGATCAGGTGAACGTGAAGGCCACGACGACTGAAAAGCTTGGTTTCGCGGGTCGGGAAGAGGGCATCGCGGCCCATGCCGTGGTGCTGCTGCAAGCTGCCGGCGCATGACCCCCGCCTGGCCCCGCGCCTGGGGTGAACCGGTTGGCAGTGCCGTGATTCGTAGCGTCCCCGAGGACTTTACTGTCAGCGAGGAGTTGGGCTTTGAGTTGTCGGGAGAGGGTGAACATGTCTTCCTCTACCTCCAGAAACGGAAACTCAACACCCTTGAGCTGGTGCAGCGACTGGCCGCGCTCAGTGGTGTGCCAGAGCGGGACATAGGCCTGTGCGGCCTGAAGGACCGCAACGCCGTAACCCGGCAGTGGTTCAGTCTCGGCATGGCCGGGGCGCGCGAGCCGGACTGGCAGCTGCTGGAAAGTGAGGGCGATGTGCAGTTGCTGGCCAGTGGCCGGCACAGCCGCAAGCTCAGGCGGGGAGTGCACCGTGCGAACCGCTTCAGCCTTCGCCTGCGCGGTATCAGTGGCGAGCGCGCGGCGCTGGAGGAGCGCCTGCTGCAGGTGGCACAGCAGGGCGTGCCCAACTATTTTGGCGAGCAGCGCTTCGGGCGCGGTGGCGCCACGCTGGAACAGGCGCGTCGCTGGGCGTTGGGTGGCAGTCGCCGGTTGACCAGGGCCAAACGGGGCTTGTATTTGTCGGCGCTGCGATCACTTCTGTTTAATACGGCCCTGGCGGCGCGGGTTAAGGCGGGCAACTGGAACAGCATCTGCAATGGCGATGTCTGTATGCTGCGCGGTAGTCGCAGCCTTTTTACCTGCGAGTTGGTCGACGACGAGATACGCGAGCGGGCCGGCAACGGGGACATTCACCCGGGTTTGCCCCTGTGGGGGAGCGGTGCCTGTGCAGCCTCGCCCCAGCGGGCCCGGCAGCTGCGCGAAACGCTGGCGGAACAGCGTGCGGTATGTGAGTTTCTGGAGCAGCAAGGCCTGGAGCTGGCATGGCGGCCTGCCCGCCTGATGGCGGATGACTTTTGCTGGCAGTTTTGTGATGATGACGTCCTGCAACTGGACTTTGCCCTCGGTGCCGGCGCTTATGCCACCGCGCTGCTGGCGGAGATTGTCCAGTACAAGCAAGGGGCGCAAACAGGGGAATGAAGGGGTGGTAAGGGCGGTAAATAGTGTCGATGTAAACGGCATAGGCATGACCTCGCGGCGCACACGGGAGCGCCTGATCCAGCGCCTGGTCGAACAGGGTATCTCCGACGTCAGGGTGCTGGATGTGGTTCGCAGTACGCCGCGCCACCTGTTTCTCGATGAAGCCATGGCCCATCGTGCCTACGAAGATGTGGCCCTGCCGATTGGCTACCAGCAGACCCTCTCGCAACCGTATATCGTGGCCAGAATGACCGAGCTGTTGCTGGCTGCCGGTCCCCGTGAGCGGGTGCTGGAGATAGGGACGGGCTCGGGGTACCAGACCGCCATCCTGGCCAGGCTGGTAACCGAAGTTTACAGCGTTGAACGTATCAAGCCCCTGCAACTGAAGGCCAGGCAGCGCATGCGCCAATTGAAACTGCGCAATGTCCACATGAACCACGCTGATGGGGGCATGGGCTGGGAGGAGCGGGGGCCTTTCGACGGGATTCTTGCCACCGCGGCTCCTGAACGAATCCCGGAAGACCTGTTATTGCAGCTGGCTCCGGGCGGCCGACTGGTCATTCCTGTGGGTAATGAAAACCAGCACCTGCAGGTTGTCACCCGGACCCACGAGGGCTTTGAGACCCAGATTGTGGAGGCAGTGAATTTTGTGCCGCTGCGTCCCGGCACCGTCAAGTGACGCCAGTGAATCGATAATGGGGCAACAATGAATAGTCTCGGGGTATTCCTGCGCGGCATGTTGATGGGTGCGGCGGATATTGTGCCGGGAGTGTCCGGTGGCACCATGGCCTTCATCACCGGTATATACGATACGCTGCTGGGGAGCCTGCGCTCCTTCGATCTCGACTTTCTGGGGCGATTATTCCGCCTGGATATTCGTGGGGCCTGGCAGCATGTGAATGGTGGATTCCTGCTGGCGTTGTTGCTGGGTATCGGCACCAGCATTTTCTCCCTGGCGCGATTGATTTCCTGGATCCTGGCCAACCACCCGGTACCCCTCTGGGCTTTTTTCTTTGGTCTGATTCTGGCATCCGCGGTGGTGTTATTGCGCCAGGTCGAGGGTTGGAACCTGCCTCGGGCACTGTGCCTGGTTGCCGGGGCGACTACCGCCGGCACGATCGCTTTCTCGCCGGCGGCAAACATGGATTTTGGCCTGGCCGGGGTGTTCCTGTCGGGATTCCTGGCGATATGCGCGATGATACTGCCGGGTATTTCGGGCAGTTTCATTTTGGTGCTATTGGGTATGTACGGCACGGTTCTGGTTGCGGTCAAATCACTGGACCTGGTTTTTTTACTGGTATTTATTGCCGGTGCGGCGGCGGGTCTGTTGTGTTTTTCCCGCCTGTTGTATTGGCTCCTGAACCGGTTTCACCAGGCGACAATGGCGGTGCTGACCGGGTTCCTTTTTGGCTCTTTGGTCATTGTCTGGCCCTGGAAGCATGTCCTGGATTGGGTTCAGGGCAGTCATGGCCAACTCAAGGCCGCCCGGCAGGTTCCGGTATCACCGGCCGAATATGCAGCTCTGACCGGGCAGGAACCGGCCATTTTCCTATGCGTTGCGCTGATGGTTCTGGGGTTTGCCGTGGTATGGCTGATCGATTACAGCTGGGGGAGGGACTAGTCGCGACATCCCCCATCGGGTCGCGCGGTCGAGGACGAATGTGTTTACTCGGATAATCATCACGCTATTGCTGTGTGGCCTGGCCGGCTGCGGCACCAGCGGCAGGGCGCCGGTCGAGGACCGCCATGGCAAAGGCAGCTCGGCCGTGTCGGTCTATGTCGTGCAGAGCGGTGACACCCTCTATTCGATAGCGTTCCGGTATGGCCTGGACTACCGCAAGGTGGCCGAGGTAAACAGCATTCCCGACCCCTATACCATTTACCCGGGGCAGGACATTTACCTTTGGCAGACAGGTCCGTCGCCGGTGTATGTCGCACCGGCCCGGGCGGCGACCACCCCCGCGGCGGCGTCGAGCGGGGTGCCGGTCGTACCGGCTGTTACCGGTACCGCTGGTGCCACGGGCGCTGCCGTGTCCGGGGCAGCCTCCACCGCGGCGGGCTCTTCCGGCGTGATAGTGACAGCGGTTCCGGGTATATCCGCCGCCCCGGTCAGTGAGGTCGTGACGCCACCAACGCCCGTCTACCAGGCACCGGCGACGCCAACCCCGGGTGTTTATCACCCGAGTACCGGGATCAGCCGCGCCCCGGTTACCGCGAGCCCGCCGGCAACCTCTTCGACAGGGCCGGCGGACACGGGCACCGAAGCGGTCTCAAAGCCTGTCACTCCCGAGACTACTGCCAGCCCTCCCGTCGCCACGGTAGCCCAAAATACCGCAGCGGCGCCTGCACCCACCAGGGCAGCTCCTCCTGCCAGGGCCCCGACGCCCGGCGCGAAGGTCACCTCGTGGCGCTGGCCGGCAAGTGGCCGGGTCAGTCGGGGATACTCGACCAGTGTGCACAAGGGTATTGATATCGCAGGTAACCGGGGCGATCCGATATACGCGGTGGCCGACGGCACTGTGGTCTATGCGGGTACGGGTATCGTCGGCTTCGGTGAGCTGGTTATCATCAAACACAACGAGATCTATATCAGCGCCTACGGCCACAATGATCGGCTGCTGGTCAGGGAAAATGAAGTTGTCGGTGCGGGACAGATTATCGCCGAGAAGGGCAGTTCCGGCACGGATACTGTGAAACTTCATTTCGAAATTCGCAAGGAGGGCAAACCGGTAGATCCGGTCAAATTGCTACCGAGGCGCTGAGGCCCGCTCAAGTCGGGAACGGGGGCTCTATTCGCAGGCGAGCCACTGCTAACCCAAAATAGCCAGTCGACTGCCTTGTAATTAATAATCCGTCTGGGTTAATCTGATCGACCCATCGAGAAAAGTCGCCATTTCTCGTAGACAAGAAAAAGAGGGTCGCGTCAGTGCAGGTTACCCGCGTGAAACGGAATTCGAAAACAGGCAAGAGCGCGGACGCAATGAAGTCCCGCGGCAAAGGCACCTCAGAGCCACCCCAGGCTCCCCGAAATGATGCCGCAGATAAGCGTGTAGAGTCTGCCCGGGGTCCCGAGTTAACTGCCGGGGACCAGGAGGAGCAAGAGCTCTTCGACCAGGCCAGGGCTCGCACGGCAAGCCGTGTAGAGACTTCGCTGGACGCTACCCAGCTGTATCTCAATGAGATCGGTTACTCACCACTGTTAACCGCCGATGAAGAAAAATATTTCTCGCGCCTCGCCCTGAAGGGCGATATGAGCGCCAGGCAGCGCATGATAGAGAGCAATCTGCGCCTGGTGGTCAAGATTTCCCGCCGTTATATCAACCGTGGCCTGACCCTGCTGGACCTTATCGAAGAGGGCAACCTGGGGCTTATTCGCGCGGTAGAGAAGTTTGACCCGGAGCGCGGCTTCCGCTTTTCCACCTATGCTACCTGGTGGATTCGCCAGACCATAGAGCGGGGCATCATGAACCAGACCCGCACCATTCGGCTGCCCATCCACGTGGTCAAGGAACTCAATGTCTATCTCAGGGCCGCTCGTGAGCTGACTCAGCAACTGGATCATGAGCCCAGCGCCGAGGAGATTGCGGAGATGCTCGACAAGCCGGCGGCGGACGTCAAACGCCTGCTGGGATTGAATGAGCGCGTGACCTCCATGGATACCCCGGTAGGGCCGGATTCCGACCGCTCGGTGGTCGATACCGTCGCCGATACCCATGAATCGGATCCCTCCCAGCTGCTGCAGGACAGTGACATCAAGGAGAGCATTGCCGACTGGTTGGATCAGCTGTCGGAAAAACAGCGCGAAGTCCTGTCGCGTCGGTTCGGCCTGCGTGGCTATGAGAGCAGTACGCTAGAGGAAGTGGGCCGCGAGATAGGCCTGACCCGTGAGCGGGTGCGCCAGATCCAGGTGGAGGCACTGCGGCGCCTGCGCAGCATAATGGAAAGCAATGGCCTCAGCGGCGACTCCCTGTTCAGCTGAACTCACTCGCCTCCTGATCCCCGAATGATATGACCTACCGCCGCGTTGTCCTCAAGGCGTTTGGCGGCCCCGAACAACTCCATTTGGAAGACGTAGAAGAGCTGCCTGAGCCTGGCCCCGGCGAAGTGCGCGTGAAGGTGCTTGCCGCCGGCACAGGCTTTACCGACACCATTATCCGGCAAGGCCAGTATCCCGGTGTAAAGGATAAACCGCCGTTTGTTCCCGGCTATGACTGGTTTGGTGTGATCGATGAGGTGGGCCCCGGTGTCAGTGGACTGCGGGTCGGCCAGTCTGTTGCGGATATGCCGGTGATAGGCGCTTATACCCAGTACCTGTGTGTCCGCGCCGAGCGCGTGGTGCCTGCGCCCGAGGGTCTGGCGCCCTCCGAGGCAGTGGCCATGATTCTTTCCTACACCACTGCCTACCAGATGTTGACCCGGCTGAAGCAGCTGGCGCCCGGCATGTCCTGCCTGGTGCACGCCGCAGGCGGGGCGGTCGGAACGGCGCTGTTGGAGCTGGGCAGGCAGATGGGTCTTGTCATGTACGGCACCGCATCCGCAGGCAAGCATGCCGTTGTCACACGGTTTGGCGGTATTCCGATCGATTACCGCAGCGAGGACTTTGTCGAAGTGGTGATGCGTAAAACTGCCGGTGCGGGCGTGGACATCGTGTTCGACACTATCGGTGGCGCGAACTGGGCGCGCTCCTACAAGTGCCTGGGGCGTGGCGGACTGCTGGTGGGCTTCGGGGCGCTGCAGTTGACCACTGGCGAGGAAAAAGTGCCCGCCCTGGTGTGGGGCTTTGCCCGCCTGTTGGGTTTGTGGAAGCTGATTCCGGATAGTCGATCCTCAACCTTTTACAATATCCAGTCCAGGCGCGAAAAGTTACCGCAGGAGTTCAGGCAGGATGTGCAGGCGTTGTTTGCGCTGCTCGCAGAGGGCAAGCTGCACCCGGCCATCGCCGCAGAGGTGCCCCTGGAACAGGTTGCCCAGGTACACCGGCAGATAGACAACGCGGAGATTGCCGGCAAGGTCGTTTTACTGTGCAATAGGGAATGAGCCACCGGCTGGGCCAGCCTGGCCGGTGCAAAAATAATGATGCTTTAGGAGAAGCTCCATGCCGAAAATCACCCTGATCGAATACGGCGGCGCAAGCCACACTATCGACGCCGAGACCGGTAAGTCCCTTATGCAGAATGCGCTGGATAATGGTGTGCCCGGTATCGATGCTGACTGCGGCGGCGCCTGCGCCTGCGGTACCTGTCATGTTTTTGTAGATCCGGACTGGATGCCTGTCACCGGCGAGACTGACGCGATGGAGGAGGCCATGCTGGGCATGCGCCCCGATCGGGCGGAGACCTCCCGCCTCAGTTGCCAGATCGAGGTAAGCGAGGAACTTGATGGTCTGCTTGTCAGGCTGCCGGAATTCCAGATGTAGGCACTTGTGTACCGATTAACTGAGGCATAACACGATGAACGAAGCCCTTGCACTGCCCGATGCAATGACGATAGCGCTGGATGAAATGGATGTCAGCGATCCCAGACTGCTGGAACAGGACGCCTGGCGTCCCTTTTTCGCCCGACTGCGTCGGGAAGATCCGGTGCATTTTCAGGCAGACAGTCCCTTTGGACCGTTCTGGTCGATCACCCGCTTCAAGGATATCGTTGCAGTCGACAGTGACCACGAGGCGTTCTCTTCAGAGCCTGCCATATTTATAGGGGATCGGCCGGTAGATACTCCCACACAGAGTTTTATCGCCATGGATCCGCCCGAGCACGATATACAACGCCGTGCAGCGCAGCCGGTGGTGGCGCCGCAAAACCTGGCGGCGATGGAGGACCTGATACGCAGTCGGGTGGTCGAAATACTGGATGGCCTGCCGGTTGGTGAGACCTTCGACTGGGTGGATAAGGTCTCTATCAACCTGACCACCCAGATGCTGGCCACGCTGTTCGATTTCCCTTTCGAAGAGCGCCACAAGCTCACCTATTGGTCAGATGTTGCCACGGGTGCACCTGAAATAGCCGGCGGTAACGTGCCCAAAGAAGAGCGTCTGGCAGCGTTGGGTGAGTGCCTGGCCACGTTCACGCGCCTCTGGCACGAGCGCAAGCATCGGGAGCCGGGTTTTGACCTCATATCTCTGCTGCAGCGCGACCCCAACACAGCCGATATGGTGGACGACCCCAAGAACTTCCTGGGTAACCTTCTGCTATTGATTGTCGGTGGCAACGACACCACTCGCAACTCAGCCAGCGGCGGCGTTCTGGCGCTTAACCAGCATCCGGCTGAATACGACAAGTTGCGGCGAGATCCTGGGCTGATTCCCGGCATGGTGTCGGAGATCATACGTTGGCAGACGCCACTGGCCCACATGCGGCGCACTGCCTCACGGGATATAGAGTTCGGGGGTAAACGGATTCGCCGCGGCGAAAAGGTGGTGATGTGGTACCTCTCCGGCAATTACGATGACACCGTCATTGAGGACGCTGACCAGTTTATTATCGACCGGAGTAATCCGCGCCACCACATCTCCTTTGGTTTTGGTGTACATCGTTGTATGGGTAACCGCCTGGCCGAGATGCAATTGCGCATCCTCTGGGAGGAAATCATGCAGCGTTTTCACGCGGTGGAAGTCGTTGGTGAGCCGGTGCGGGTGCGGTCCAACTTTGTGCGCGGTTACAAGTCACTGCCGGCGCGGGTGCTGCCGCTTTAGGAAGCGCTAAGCTGTTTCAGTGGCCTGCCGGTACGCGTTGGGACTTGCGCCAAACCAGCGCCGGAAGGCACGGCGGAAATTGGCGCTGTCGTGATAGCCCAGCAGGGCGGCGATCGCCTCTATACTTAATTCACTCTCACGCAGATGTCGAGCGGCCAGTTCAGCGAACAGGTTGTCCCTGATCTGGCGGTACCCGCTCCCCTCTTTTTTTAGCCTGCGGGCAAGTGTGCGTTTGGAAACGAACAGCGCCCGTGCGACATCCTCTTCATTTGCCAGCCCGGCGGGCATCGATAGCAGGCGTCGCCTGACCCGGTCCGTCATGGATAGCGACGTGGCCGGCAATTGGCTCAGCAGCTGCTCGCAAAGGTCCCGCGCCATGCCGTAGGAGCCGGGGTCGCCCGCTACGTTGGGCGTCTGTGCCAGTGCTGCTGGCAATAACACCCGGCTGGTCTCACAGGAAAAGTGGGTGGGCGAGTGAAAATAGTCGGCGTAGACCGCGCGGTACGCGGGGGCATCGAACTCGAATTCAACCCTGGCATTGTCTAGAGGTCTGCCAATAATGGACTCCACCAGCGATTGCAGTACCAGGGCAAAGCACTCCGTCAGCATCCGCTTCTCTTCGGGAGGCGCTGCAATACGTATCTGCAGTGTGCACCGCAGCCAGTCCGCGGTCTGCTCAATTCCCAGCTGTACGATAGCGATGCGCAGCGGCAGGAAGTCCCTCAGGGAGAGTAGTGCGGTCAGGAGATCGGGGCTGCTCAGCGCAAGATAGCCAATGGGTCCGTGTGCGGAGGGTGTCAACTGGCGGCCAATCTGAAGACCGAGGTCGGGATCGGTGTTGATCCTCCTCGCGTTCTGGATTATGCGCACTTGCTGTGCCCCACTGATGCGCGTGTCGTCGCCGGGTAACAGGACGCTGCGCGGCAGCCCGGTACCCTGCAGCAGTTCCGGCAAGTCGCGCTCCTGCAGGTGCAGCTCGCGGGCGATGATACGCGCATAGCTGCTGGTGATGAAGGGAGTCTGGGTTGTGATGGCCATGACTTATTGTCTTTAAATGACCCCCAAATGTCAAAAAATGACCTTTGGTCGTGTCGCAGAACCTTTAGACTGGCACCATACTATTGTGAGGAGACATTACCTATGCCCGCCATTACTTTGATCGAATACAGCGGTGCCAGCCACACCATAGAGGCTGACACAGGCAAATCATTGATGCAGAACGCACTGGACAACATGGTCCCGGGAATCGACGCCGACTGTGGCGGGGCCTGCGCCTGTGGTACCTGCCACTGCTTCGTTGAGGAGCAATGGCTGCCTGCGAGTGGCGAAGTTGATGCCATGGAAGAGGCCATGCTGGGGATGCGTCCTGACCGAACCGGGCAGTCCCGCCTGAGTTGCCAGATCCAGGTCAGTGAAGACCTCGATGGCATGGTGGTACGCCTGCCCGAGTACCAGATGTAAAACCGACGATAAAATAACTCGAGGAGTGTTGAGATGAACCAGGCTATAAAATTTCCTGACGCGTTAACCATGCCGCTGGCCGATATGGATGTCAGCGATCCCCGACTGCTCGAGCAGGATGCGTGGCGTCCTTTCTTCGCCCGCCTGCGGGCCGAGGATCCGGTGCATTACCAGGCAAACAGCCCCTTTGGGCCATTCTGGTCGATTACCTGTTTTGAAGATATCGTGGCGGTGGAAAGTGATACCGCGACGTTTTCGTCTGAGCCGGCCATTGTGATCGATGACCTGCCCGAGGACCTGCCGGTGGAAATGTTCATCGCGATGGACCCGCCCAAGCACGATGTGCAGCGCCGGGCCGCCCAGCCGGTGGTGGCACCGCAAAACCTTGCCGCGATGGAGCAATTGATCCGCAGCCGGGTGGTAGACATCCTGGATGGTCTACCCGTCGGAGAAACCTTCGACTGGGTGGAACACGTGTCCATCAATCTCACCACCCAGATGCTGGCCACCCTGTTTGATTTCCCGTTCGAGGAGCGGACCAAGCTGACCTACTGGTCTGATCTCGCATCGGGTACGCCGGAAATAACCGGCGGGGAGGTCTCGGAAGAAGAGCGGCACGAAGGTCTGATGGAGTGCCTGCAGACCTTTACCCGCATCTGGCATGAGCGCAAGGGCCGAGAGCCATCCTTCGACCTGATCTCCCTGTTGCAGCGCGACCCCAATACCAGGGATATGGTCGAGCGCCCCATGGAGTACCTGGGTAATCTCATGCTGTTGATCGTGGGTGGCAACGACACCACCCGTAACTCGGCCACCGGTGGTGTGCTGGCCCTGAACCAGAATCCTGCCGAGTATGACAAGCTGCGGGCCAACCCGGGCCTGATTCCCGGTATGGTGTCCGAAATTATTCGCTGGCAGACGCCACTGGCCCATATGCGCCGCACTGCTACCTGTGATACGGAGTTCAAGGGCAAAAAAATTCGCAAGGGTGACAAGGTCGTGTTGTGGTACCTGTCCGCCAACCGTGACGAATCCGTTATTGAGAATCCCGACCAGTTCATTATCGATCGTAAAAACCCCCGCCACCACATCGCTTTTGGCTTTGGTGTGCATCGCTGTATGGGCAACAGGCTGGCGGAAATGCAGCTGCGTATCCTGTGGGAGGAAATCATGCAGCGTTTCCGCATGGTCGAGGTGATGGGTGAGCCGGAACGGGTGGTATCGAATTTCGTTCGTGGCTACAAGTCACTGCCGGTGCGTTTGCACGCGTTATAGCCGGGTCGCGGCGGGCCCTTAGATCCCGCCGGTTCAGTCGATGCTTTCCCCGCACAGCTCCAGCCAGCGTTGCAGGGCAACACCGTGAAATTTCTTGCGGTGGGTGATCAGGAACAATTCACGACTGAAGTCCCGCGCGGGAACCTCCAGCGGGACCAGGGTGCCGCGTCGAAATGCGTCAACGAGACTGATACGCGACAGGCAGCCCACACCCAGGCCTGCCTCCACAGCCCGCTTGATTGCCTCGGTATGCTGTAACTCCATTGCGATATCCAGGTCCGGCAACAGGCCGTGCATTGCCCGGTCAAAGGTCTGGCGGGTGCCGGAACCTCGTTCCCGCACAATCCACGGCAGTGAAGCCAGAGCCCGGTCATCCAGCGTCCCCGCCAGTGCCAGTGGGCTAGCGGGGGCAGCGAACACCACCAGCTCGTCATCACGCCAGTGCAGGGTGTCCAGCTCGGCGTGTTGAAACTCCCCCTCAATCATTCCCATGTCCAGCTCGAAACCGGCCACGCCCTCCGCAATGGTTTCGGTGTTCGCGACGCTCAGCGCCACATCCGAATCCGGGTAACGTCCGCGGAAGTCGGCAATCATGCTCACCGCCAGGTAGTTTCCAATGGTCATGGTGGCGCCTATGTGCAGCCGGCCCATGGCGCTTTCGCCCGCCAGGGCCTGCTCGAAGGCACGGGCCTGGGCGAGGAGGTTCTCGGCCTGGGGGCGCAGCTCGTGGCCCAGCTCACTCAGCTGCAGGCGTTTGCCCACGCGATCGAACAGCTTTACCCCGAACTGGCCTTCCAGCTCCTTCAGGGAGCCGCTGGCTGCCGACTGGGACATGGCAAGTCCAGCTGCGGCGCGGCTGATATTCTCAAGCTTTGCGGTGGCCAGAAACACTTCCAGTTGACGCAGGCTGTAGCGCATAATCCCATCCAATATCTGTAAAAACGATATATTATATCAAATAAAACTGTTTTGCCGATATCGGGGTTTGGCATACAGTCCGCTCAGTCGATTTCACTACCCGGAGCAATGCAGATGGCAACAATCATGCGCGAACAGGTCACTTCCGTGCATCACTGGACCGACCGGTTGTTCAGCTTCAAGACGACGCGTAACCAGGGCTTTCGCTTCAAGAACGGGCACTTCACCATGATCGGGCTGGAGCAGGAAGGTAAACCCCTGATGCGGGC
>Ga0316189_10002569_pt1 | contig 17763 bp, 13 predicted proteins | sample LowCovwburrow_MG_FD_204930 | JGI IMG/M metagenome (GOLD analysis project Ga0316189, IMG submission 204930) | Coastal sediment microbial communities from Maine, United States - Lowes Cove worm burrow | ecosystem: Environmental > Aquatic > Marine > Coastal > Sediment | place: USA: Maine...
CAACGAGCTGATCGTCGATCTCGCTGAGCAAAAGGTCGCGCCAGCGGCCCAGGAATAACGCGCGATCGTCAATCTGTATGGCGAGCATGTCACCCGCCTCGAAGCGGTCCTTCGCAAATAATCGATCGCGAATCTGCCCTGCGCGCGCGCCCAGGTCGTAACCGCTGTCGCCGATCATTGCCAGGGCCTCGCCATCGGCAACTCGAGCATTGGCGCTCCAGATACGACCGGACTCAGGGTTGATGATGCGCGGAACCAGTTCTGGCTCAAGCCAGCCGACCCAGCCGTCACCAGTGCTCCAATCGGCAGGCAGCAACGGGTCGTAGCCCGTCCTGACCGGAATCTGACCCGCAATCGTCCAGCCGATATTTCCATCAGCATCGCCTGCCACGAAGTTTTGTGGTGGCATGCCCAGGGTGTTCGCGATATCAAGCGCCTCAGCAACAGACTCAGCAGTTTCCAGCGCGGTCAGATTCAGATTGAGCGCCGCCACGTGATGGGCCGTCCAGCTCACGGCAACCTCGCCGTCGGGATAGTCGACACGATCATGCACCGGCCCCCAGATCGTTTCACGGATAACGTAATCGACCGGATCGGCGTCCTTAACGTCGATTCGCTCCACGTGTTCGACGAACGGCATGTCACCATTCTCGGTACGGTAGGTTCCAGCCGTGACTCCTGGCCGCAAAATGACGGCGTCCGTCCAGTCGCCATAGCTGTTCGTATTGCCCCAGGCGACCTTCGTGTTGCTGCCGGCAATAATGAACGGCGAGCCTGGCAAGACGACGCCGGTTACATCGCGCGGCTCATCGCCATCCACAACCAGTCGCGCCTGATACCAGATGCCCGGCACCGACAGTCCAAGGTGCATGTCATTGGACACGAGAGCGCGTCCCGTGGTCGTCAGCGCACCGCCGACGGCCCAGTTGTTGCTGCCGTTGATATCTGGTTTGCCGAGCTCGTTGGCTGATGCTGGCGCATCTGTCACATCGCGAACAGACATGATCTCGGCCGACGGTATCGGGCCCGTCTGACGAGCATCACCCATCAAGGGCGCGTCCCAGGAAGTTCCCTGCGGGTACATGAAGGCATATATCTCAGGCGGCAGAACCTTATGTGCCAGGCCCCGCTGCAAGTCTCTGTCAGCGCGCTCGTCATTCAGGTTCAGGTACATCGTGAAAGCCACAAGAATCGAGTCCTGGGGTTTCCAGGGCTCGGGATCAACGCCGAGCAGGTAGTACTCGAACGGATCTGCGTCGAGGCTATTGAGCGCGGCGTTGACTCCGGCCGTGTAACGCTGCAGCAGTTCCAACTCCTGCGCCGGCATGGCCGCGATATTTTCTGCAGCGCGAGCCCGGAATCGATGCCAGCGAAAACGTTTATCGGTGTCGAGCGCAATGCTGCCGAACAGCGCCGACAATTCACCGGCAGAACGTCGGCGCATGAGGTCCATCTGGAAGAAGCGGTCCTGGCCATGGGCAAAACCGGTTGCGTAGGCGACATCTGCGCGGTTGCTTGCCGTGATCGTCGCAATGCCGTCAGCATCGCGTTCGATCGTCGCAATGGTCGTGAGTCCGTCGACCGACAACTCACCGTCGAGCGTTGGCAGGCTGCCACGCAGCGTAATCCAGGCGAGCACTGCAACAATCAAAACTGCCGACACAACCAGGCCTGCTGCACGCAGTAACCACTTCTTCATAGACTATCTCTGCGCTTTGACTTCCAGAATCTTCATCGCATTGGTGCTGCCGGAGATACCTTTCAGGTCGCCCTTGGTAAAAATCACAAGGTCATCGACTTCGACCAGACCACGAGACAGGAGAGCCTCGAAAATACTGGCGTACAGGTGATCCCGCTGTGTTTCATGAATCTCGAATTGAATGGGGTACACGCCGCGATAGAGCACAACGCGTCGACTCGTTGCCGAATACGGTGTCATTGCATAGATGGGAATATCTGACCGCACACGCGACATCCAGCGTGTCGTCGATCCTGATTCAGTCAGGGCAATAATCGCTTTGACGTCCATGTGATTTGCCGTGTACATGACAGCCATCGCGATAGCCTCATCAACGAGCTCGAACATGTCGTCAGAGCGCTGCCCCATGTGACTTGCCTGGACCGGGTATTTCTCCGCACCAATACAGACATTGCTCATCGCCTCGACGGCTTCAACCGGGTACGCACCAACTGCCGTTTCGCCCGACAGCATCACTGCGTCTGTACCATCGATCACAGCGTTGGCGACATCGGACACTTCCGCACGCGTCGGAATCGGGTTTTGAATCATTGACTCCATCATTTGCGTCGCGGTGATAACGATCTTGTTCTTGGAGCGCGTCATCTGAATCAGCTTCTTTTGAATGCCGGTCAGTTCCGCGTAGCCCATCTCCACACCGAGATCGCCACGGGCAACCATCACGACATCGGCTGCTTCGATGATCGAGTCGATATTTTCTACGGCCTCGGTACGTTCTACCTTCGCGACGATTACACCCGCGCCACCGGCCTCACGAAACAAACGCCGCGCCTCTTCCACATCATCACCGCTGCGCACGAATGACACGGCAAGGAAATCCATTTTCAGTTCGGCCGCGAGCTTGATGTTGGCGCGATCGACATCAGTCAATGCCGACGCGGAGAGACCGCCTCCCTTTCTGTTAATGCCTTTGTGATCGGACAGAATGCCGCCGTTTACGACTGTGGTGTGAATCCGCGTGCCTTCTACACGATCGACTGTGAGTGTGATCATTCCATCATTGAGCAACAACACGTCACCGCCTGACAGATCTTCGTGGAGCGAATCCAGCGCAACCCCGACACCTTCCTGGTTGCCATCCTCGAGCCCGAGCGTGCTGTCGAGGAAGAAAGCATCGCCATCTCCCAGCACGACACTGCCATGCTCGAATCGCTTGATGCGAATCTTCGGTCCCTGCAGATCGCCCATCAGTCCGATGTCGCGATTGCATGCCGCAGCAGCAGATCGCAGGGCCTCGGCGCGCGCCCGGTGGTCGGCCTCATTGCCGTGGGAGAAATTCAGGCGTGCAACGTCGAGGCCGGCCTCAATCATTTTGCGCAGCGTATTCGTGTCGTCAGACGCCGGTCCCAGCGTCGCGACTATCTTGGTCCGTTTTTGCATGGCGGCGATTATTGCACAAGCAGACTGAATTGGCTGGAATGAGTCTGCGGCTATGTCTTCAAGTTGTCGCGGGAACCCGCTATGCTGCTCGTTCATGGACGCGCTTGCCAACTGCCGCATGGATCGACGCCGCTTTCTCCAGAACCTCACGATTGCGGTGTCGGTGCCGGCCCTTTCCGTACCCGGTAGAGCGGCCGATGCGAAGATTGGGCCATTGCGCCCAGATCCGGACAGGATCCTCGATCTGCCGGACGGCTACAGTTACGCCATCGTGTCCAGGGCTGGCAAACGTATGGACGATCGCCTTATCGTTCCCCATGCGCACGATGGCATGGCCGCGTTTCCGGGTGAGGACGGACGCATCATCCTGGTCTGCAACCACGAGCTGACACCCGCCTATTTTGATCACAGTGCCTTTGCGGACGGATTCAACGCACCGCCTGATTGCGTGACCGACAGGGTGTACGACCAGGGCCATGGCAAGACGCCCGGCGCAGGCGGCACAACGACGACCGTCTACAATCCCGAAACGCGAACAACTGAGCGTCAGCACCTGAGCCTGGCAGGGACAGAGCTGAACTGCGCCGGCGGACCGACACCCTGGGGTTCCTGGCTGTCCTGCGAGGAATGTTTCGAGTCACCAGGCCGAGCTGTGGACAAGGGCCGTATCGTGCGCCGCAACAAGAAACATGGCTACGTATTCGAGGTCCCGGCCGATGCGAAAGGGCTGGTCGAGCCGATTCCCATCCGGGCGATGGGCAGGTTCGAACACGAGGCCGCAGCCGTTCACGAGCCGACCGGCATTGTCTACATGACCGAAGACCGGCACCACTCACTTTTTTACCGCTATATTCCGCATGTCCCCGGCAAACTCCACGAGGGTGGAAAACTGCAGGCACTGATGATCGATGGGCAACCTGCGTTCATGACGCATAACTGGTCCAGTCAACCGCTGATTGTCCCGGGCGAAGCGTTGCCGACGCGATGGATTGATCTCGACAATGTTGACAGCAATGAGAACGATCTGCGGCTGCGGGGCGCGACTCAGGGTGCGGCCATGTTTGCTCGCGGCGAGGGTTTGTGCAACGCCAATGGCGATATGGTCTTTACGTGCACGATCGGCGGTCCAGCACGGCTCGGGCAGGTCTTTGCCTACCGGCCAAGCCCGCACGAAGGGCAACCGCTCGAAGAGGACAACCCGGGACAGCTGACACTGATTGCCGAAGCCACGCACGAATCGATATTGCGCAACGCGGACAATATTACCTTTGCGCCGTGGGGTGACCTGATCGTTTGCGAAGATACCTCCAGCCATTGCGGACTTGTCGGCATCCGACCGGATGGGTCGCAATATCAGCTCGCCGACAATGCACACACAGATTCTGAATTGGCCGGAGTGTGCTTCGCGCCGGATGGCAAGACACTGTTCGTCAATATCCAGTATCCGGGAATGACCCTCGCCATTACGGGTCCGTTCGCAGCCTAGGACTTCGCGCGCTGCTCCAGCATGGCAACAGCCGGCAGCTTCTTGCCCTCGACAAACTCGAGGAACGCGCCACCGCCGGTCGAGATATAGGAAATCCCGTCGCGTACGCCATACTTATCGATTGCGGCCAGTGTATCGCCACCACCGGCGACCGAGAACGCGTCGCTCGCGGCGATCGCTTCGGCCAGCACCCGCGTACCGTCACCGAACGCATCAAATTCGAACACACCTACCGGCCCGTTCCAGATAATCGTACCAGCTGTTGCGAGTATGCCTGCGAACTGGGTGGCGGTTTCAGGGCCGATGTCGAGAATTAATTCGTCGTCGGCTACGGCGTCGACGGTCTTGGTAGTCGGCGTCGCATCGGCTGCAAAATCCGTCGCGACGACGACATCAGTCGGCACCGGAATGGTCGCGCGTCCGTCTGCTGCTGTGGCGAGACCGCGGGCCGTATCCAGCATGTCTGCCTCATGCAGGGATTTGCCGACGTTGTGCCCTGCAGCCGCAATAAACGTATTCGCAATGCCGCCACCGACAATGAGCGTGTCGACGATGCCGGCCAGCGCATCCAGAACGGTAAGCTTCGTCGATACTTTCGAGCCACCAACGATCGCGACGAACGGACGCGCAGGTTCCTGAAGAGCCTTGCCCAGCGCTTCAAGTTCGGCTGCCAGTAACGGGCCGGCGCAAGCGACCGGCGCATATTCGGCGACACCGTAGGTGCTGGCCTGGGCGCGATGCGCCGTCCCAAAGGCGTCCATAACGAATACGTCACAGAGCGCTGCCATTTTGCGCGCCAGTGCCTCATCGCATTTCTTTTCGCCCACGAGAAAACGTACATTCTCCAGTAGCACAACCTTGCCAGGCTCGACCTCCACGCCATCGATCCAGTCATCAACCAGCGGCACATCAATGCCGAGCAATCCGGCAAGATGGCTGGCTACAGGCCGTAGCGAGAACCTGTCCTCGGGCTGCCCTTCAGTCGGGCGACCCAGGTGCGATACAAGCATGACGGCTGCGCCGGCGTCGAGCGCTGCCTGTATCGTCGGCACTGCCGCACGGATCCGGGCGTCGCTCGTCACGGCGCCATCGGCGACCGGCACATTCAGGTCTTCGCGAATCAAGACTCGCTTGCCCGACAGGTTCAGGTCGCCCATATTGATGACAGGCATTGAAGACTCTCCGTTTTTCCCTGGCTTACCTGGCGTTCATCAATGCGACGGCCGTATCCAGCATGCGGTTCGAGAATCCCCATTCGTTGTCATACCAGGAGATGACTTTGACGAGAGTGCCATCAAGGACCTTGGTCAGCCCTGCATCGTAAGTAGACGAGGCCGGATTGTGGTTGAAATCGACCGACACGAGCGGTTCATCGTTGTATGCGAGCACGCCTTTCAGCGGGCCCTCTGAGGCGGCCCGGAGAAGATCGTTGATCTCTTCAACAGAGGTCTCACGTTCAGCGACAAAACACAGGTCGACTGCCGAAACGTTGATTGTCGGCACACGCATCGAGAAACCATCGAGCTTGCCATTCAATTCCGGCAATACCAGGCCCACGGCTTTGGCGGCTCCGGTGCTCGTCGGGATCTGCGACATCGTTCCCGAACGGGCACGGCGAAGGTCCTTGTGAAAGACGTCGGTCAGCACCTGATCGTTGGTGTAAGCATGGATGGTGGTCATGATGCCGTGCTTGACACCAATAGCATTGTGCAGAGGCTGGACAAGCGGCGCGAGACAATTCGTCGTGCAAGAGGCATTTGAAATGACCTCGTCTGCAGCTGTCAGAATATTGTGATTGACGCCGTAGACAATTGTCTTCTCGATGCCGTCACCGCCTGGCGCTGAAAGGATGACCTTTTTGGCGCCCCCCTCGATATGCTTGCCGGCAGTCTCGCGAGTGCGAAACAATCCTGTACATTCGAAGACAACATCGACGCCCAGATCACCCCACGGCAGTTTGGCCGGGTCACGTTCGGCAAATACTTTGACGCGATCGCCATTAACGATGATGTCACCACCGTCGACCTCAACCGTACCGTCAAATTTGCCGTGCGTCGTGTCGTAGCGCGTAAGGTGGGCATTCGTTGCCGGGTCACCAAGGTCGTTCAGCGCCACTACGTCGAACTCGCCGGTACGGCCATACTCGTGAATTGCCCGCATCACATTGCGGCCGATGCGGCCGTAGCCGTTGATTCCAACTTTGATAGCCATGATTCTCTCCTGAATTAAATAAGTTCACGGGCAACTGCGACGACATTTTCAGTCGAGAAGCCAAAATGTTCGAAAAGCTCATTCGCCGGGGCTGATTCGCCAAAACGATCGAGACCAATTACTCGTCCAGCAGGTCCAGCGTAGCGCCACCAGCTTTCGGTAACGCCTGCTTCTATAACGACACGTGCCGTCACTGCGGCCGGCAAGACTTGCTCGCGATACGCCGCATCCTGTGCCTGGAACAGGTCCACGCAAGGCATCGAGACTACACGAACAGCGACGCCGTCGGCAGCCAGTGCGTCGGCGGCCGACATGGCCAAAGCAACTTCAGAGCCCGTCGCGATCAGAATGATCTGAGGCTCCCCGGCTGTCTCTTTCAGTACGTAACCACCGCGCGCAATCGCCGCCAGCTGGTCCGTGTCGCGGTCCTGATGCGGCAAACCCTGGCGTGTCAGCACAAGGCTCGTCGGGCCGTCTCTGCGCTCGATAGCGTCGCGCCATGCGACTGCTGTCTCCACCGTGTCGCAGGTACGCCAGACACGCATGTTCGGCATAAGCCGCAATGACGCAGTGTGCTCGACGGGCTGGTGCGTCGGGCCGTCTTCACCGAGCCCGATCGAATCATGGGTGTAGACGAAGATGTTCTGTGCCTTCATCAGCGCAGCCATGCGCAGCGCATTACGCGCATAGTCAGAAAACGTCAGGAAGGTGCCCGAGTACGGAATGACACCGCCGTGCAGCGACATACCGTTACAGAGTGCCGACATGCCGAACTCGCGCACACCGAAGTAGATATAGTTGCCGGATGCATCGTCGCCCGTGATAGCGCTCGAGCCGCTGTGCCTGGTCAGGTTGGACCCGGTCAGGTCGGCCGACCCGCCAGCCAGCTCGGGCAGCATCGGCGCAAATGCATTCAACGCGACCAGTGAAGCCTTGCGCGTCGCCATGTTCTCAGCGGCGGCGGCAATATCTGCGATCGCCTTGTCCGCAAATTCGCTCCAGCCCGCTGGCAATTCGCGCTTCATGCGGCGCAGGTACTCAGCGGCGAGATCGGGGTGCTTCGACGCGTACTCGTCGAACACTTTTTGCCACTCCTGCTCTGCGGCCGCACCACGAGACTTGCCGTCCCAGGCAGCGGCAACATCAGCCGGAATTTCGAACGGTGGCGACTCCCAACCCAGTTCCTTGCGCGCGGCAGCGATCTCATCATCGCCCAGCGGCGCGCCGTGTGTTGATGCCGTGCCCTGCTTGTTCGGCGAACCAAAACCGATGATCGTTTTGCAGCAAATCAATGATGGCCGCTCAGTTTCAGCGGCCGCTTGCTCGATCGCAGCGGCAATTGCGGCACTGTCATGACCGTCAACGTCGGCAATCACCTGCCAGCCATAAGACTCAAATCGTTTGACCGTGTCATCCGTGAACCAACCGCCGACTTCACCATCGATTGAGATATTGTTGTCATCGTACAGGGCGATCAGCTTGCCGAGTTTGAGGGTGCCAGCCAGGGAGCACGCCTCGTGCGAGATACCTTCCATGAGACAGCCATCGCCGAGGAACACCCAGGTCTTGTGGTCGACAATCTCGAGCCCAGGGCGGTTGAACTGCGCAGCCAGCATTTTCTCGGTCAGCGCCATGCCCACAGCATTTGTGATGCCCTGCCCCAGTGGTCCGGTCGTCGTCTCGATCGACAGGTCAGGGTCATACTCGGGGTGCCCCGCCGTCCGAAAGCCAAACTGCCGGAAATTTCGGATCTCGTCGATTGACAGGTTGTAACCGGTGAGGTGCAAGACGCTGTACAGCAACATCGAGGCATGGCCATTCGACAACACAAAACGGTCGCGATCGACCCAATGGGCGTTACCCGGGTTGTGCTTCAGGTAGTCGTTCCAGAGGACTTCTGCGATGTCGGCCATGCCCATCGGGGCACCGGGATGACCTGAGTTGGCGGCCTGCACGGCATCCATGGAAAGCGCCCGGACAGCATTCGCGAGTCTACGCCGACTGGGCTGGCCGGCTCTCGTTACATCTTGTGACATTAAATTAGTTCTTATTGGTGGGTAGGCGGTTTTATACTGCCTCGAACCACGTATTTTCACTGTTTCACAGCAAGGTCGCAAGGTACAATGCGCGGCTCCCAAGGCCACGACAGAAAAAAACATGAGTGACACATTTTTGTTTACCTCGGAATCGGTTTCCGAGGGGCATCCAGACAAGGTTGCCGACCAGATTTCCGATGCCGTGCTCGACGCCATGCTCGAGCAGGACAAGAGTGCGCGAGTCGCCGTAGAGACCATGGTGAAAACCGGCATGGCGATTGTCGCCGGCGAGGTCACTACGTCCGCATGGGTCGATCTCGAGGAAATCGTGCGTGGCACGATCGTCGGTATTGGCTATACGGACTCCAGCATGGGCTATGACGGCCATTCATGTGCCGTTCTGAACGCCATTGGCAAGCAATCACCGGATATTGCCCAGGGTGTGGATCGCGAAGCCGCTGAGAAACAAGGTGCTGGCGACCAGGGACTGATGTTCGGTTACGCGACCAATGAGACCGACGTCCTGATGCCGGCACCGATCACGTTTTCGCATCGACTCGTCCAGATGCAGGCCGAGGTCCGGAAGTCCGGCAAGTTGCCGTTCCTGCGACCCGACGCCAAGAGCCAGGTGACCTTCATCTACGAAGACGGCAAACCAGCGGCCATCGATGCCGTCGTGCTGTCTACGCAACACCATGCAGACGTCAAGATGTCTCATCTTGAAGAGGCTGTCATGGAGGAGATCATCAAGCCCGTGCTGCCCGCAGAGTGGATCAGTAAGGACACCAAATACCACATCAACCCGACCGGACGGTTCGAAATCGGTGGCCCGATGGGCGACTGCGGCCTGACCGGGCGCAAGATCATCGTGGACACTTACGGCGGCTCAGCTCGCCACGGCGGTGGCGCTTTCTCGGGCAAGGACCCGTCGAAAGTCGACCGCTCGGCTGCCTACGCCTGCCGCTATGTTGCGAAGAACATTGTCGCCGCCGGCCTTGCCGACCGCTGCGAGATCCAGGTTTCCTACGCCATTGGCGTCGCCAAGCCGACTTCGATCAGCGTTGAGACTTTTGGCACCGGCAAGATATCCAATGCGCAGATGACTGACCTGATCCGTGAGAATTTCGACCTTACCCCGTTCGGCATCATGCAGATGCTCGACCTGCTGCGACCGATCTATCAGCAGACTGCCGCTTACGGCCACTTTGGTCGTGAAGACCTCGACGTAAGCTGGGAAAAGACCGACAAGGCCGAAGCACTGGCCGGCTCTGTCGCAGCCTGAAATAAATAACACCAGGAGAACACTTATGAGCAGCGAACCCGTTGCCATTCAGCAAAACGACTACAAAGTTGCCGACATCTCGCTGGCAGCGTTCGGCCGCAAGGAAATTGCGATTGCCGAGACCGAAATGCCCGGCCTGATGGCGCTGCGCGAGGAATTCGGCGACTCAAAGCCGCTTGCTGGCGTGCGCCTCACCGGCTGCCTGCACATGACAATTCAGACCGCCGTTCTGATTGAGACTCTCAAAGAACTGGGTGCGGACATTCGCTGGTCTTCGTGCAATATCTTCTCCACGCAGGACCACGCCGCGGCCGCTATCGCGGCGTCGGGAGTTCCCGTGTTCGCCTGGAAAGGTGAAACCGAAGAGGAGTACTGGTGGTGCGTCGAGCAGACCATCAATGGGCCGGACGGCTGGACACCCAATATGATCCTCGATGACGGCGGTGACCTGACGCTCGTCATGCACGACAAATTTCCGGAGCTCATGAAAGACGTGAAGGGCTTGTCGGAAGAGACCACGACCGGCGTGAAGCGCCTCTACGACATGATGGCTGACGGCTCCCTGGCGTGCCCTGCCTTCAACGTCAATGACTCGGTCACCAAATCCAAATTCGACAATCTCTACGGTTGCCGGGAATCGCTGGTTGACGGCATCAAACGCGCGACGGACGTCATGATCGCCGGCAAGGTTGCGATCGTGTGCGGCTATGGTGACGTCGGCAAAGGCTGCGCCCAGTCATTGCGTGGCCTCGGTGCTACGGTCTGGATTACCGAGATCGATCCGATCAATGCGTTGCAGGCGGCGATGGAAGGCTATCGTGTGGTGCGCTTCGACGACGTTTGCGATCAGGCGGACATCATCGTCACCGCGACGGGCAACTACCATGTCGTGACGGGCGCGCAGCTCGAGCGTCTGAAGAATCAGGCCATCGTCTGCAACATCGGCCATTTCGACAACGAAATCGACGTTGCCCATCTGCAGCAGTTCGAGTGGGAAAACATCAAGCCGCAGGTCGATCACATTATTTTCCCGGACGGCAAACGCATCATCCTGCTGGCTGAAGGCCGGTTGGTTAATCTTGGTTGCGCCACGGGTCACCCGAGCTTTGTCATGTCGAATTCCTTTACCAACCAGGTGCTCGCACAGATCGAGCTCTGGCAAAACGGCGACAACTACGACAACCAGGTCTATGTATTGCCCAAGCACCTTGACGAGAAGGTCGCACGACTGCATCTTGACCGTATCGGTGCGAAGCTGACGGAACTTTCCGACGAGCAGGCCAAGTACATTGGTGTTGCCAAGGACGGTCCCTACAAGCCGGAGCACTACAGGTACTGATACAGCGCGAGGCTTGACCCTATCGATAGCGCAGCTGATTCATTGAGGATTCTGCACCTTACCGATCCTCATCTGTTTGCCGACACCGCGGGAGATCTGCGCGGCACCGTGACGCATTCGTCGCTGCGTGCGGTGCTCGATCACTATCATGATAGCGACTGGCGCGCCGACCTCATCATCGTTACCGGTGACCTGATTCATGACGACAGCCGCCGCGCGTACGATCGTTTCTGCGAAATTCTTGGATCGATCGGCGCGCCGGTGTACTGCGTACCCGGTAACCACGACGTTCGCGCACTGATGCGCGAGGCGCTGGACGCACCGCCATTTCATTACTGCGAATCCGTCGAAGCCGGTGACTGGCTAATTGTAGGCATTGATAGTTGCATCAGCGGGCACGCTGGCGGGCACCTGGAGGCCGGCGAACTCGCTCGCCTCGATAGCGAAATCGCGTCCTCTGGCGCGAACAACGTCATGGTCTGCCTGCACCATCCACCCGTAGCGATGGGCAGCAAGTGGCTGGACTCCGTCGGACTCGACAACGGCGACGAATTTCTCGAGCGCATCCAGGTATCGGGGAAAGTACGGCTTGCCATCTTCGGCCACGTACATCAGCCTTACGACGCCGATCATCGGGGCGTCAGAATTCTCGGCACACCCTCGACGTGCCGGCAATTCGCCCAGGGAAGCGACACCTTTGCAGTTGACGAAAATCCCCCGGCGTATCGTCGCATCAGTCTTCGAAGTGACGGCAACTTTCAACATGAACTTGTTTGGCTGACAACATAAGAGAACCCAACATGAGTTATTTTTCCGACGCCAGAGACGTCATCGCCGGTGGCGTGAACTCTCCCGTTCGAGCATTTGCCGGTGTGGGCGGCGAACCCGTCTTTTTCAAAAAGGCCTCAGGCGCCTGGCTGGAAAGCGAAGACGGTGACCGCTACATCGACTATGTCGGCTCATGGGGACCGATGATTCTTGGCCACGCGCATCCGGCCGTACTCGAAGCTGTCATCAAAACGGCGAAGAACGGACTCAGTTTCGGAGCGCCCTCCGTTCTGGAAACACGCATCGCCGAGAAGATTCGCGACATGGTGCCGTCCATGGAGCGTCTGCGTATGGTCAGTTCCGGCACCGAAGCCACGATGAGCGCGATCCGCCTTGCACGCGGGCATACAGGACGCGACAAGATCATCAAGTTTGAAGGGTGTTACCACGGCCATTCGGACTCACTTCTCATAAAAGCCGGCTCTGGCGCACTGACACTGGGCGTCCCGAGTTCACCCGGCGTCCCATCAGGACTTGCCGAACACACGATCACGCTGCAATACAATGATCCGGACTCCGTGCGTGCTGTATTTGCGGAGGTCGGTGACGACATCGCCTGCGTCATCGTCGAACCCATAGCAGGCAACATGAATATGGTTCGGCCCAAACCGGGATTTCTTGAAACACTGCGTGAGCAATGTACCGCGGCTGGCGCCGTGTTGATTCTCGACGAGGTCATGACCGGATTCCGTGTGGCCAAGGGTGGTGCACAGTCACTGTTCGGCATCGAGCCTGACCTGACAACGCTTGGCAAGATCGTTGGTGGCGGTATGCCTGCCGCGGCATTCGGTGGCCGCGCCGACATCATGGCCAGCATCGCGCCTGACGGACCGGTCTACCAGGCCGGCACTCTTTCGGGGAACCCGGTTGCTATGGCGGCCGGTCTTGCAACGCTCGAACTGATCGACCAGCCGGGCTTTTATGACGCGTTGGCGGAGCGCACGACACAGCTCGTCGAAGGTGTCGCCCAGGCAGCAAGCGAGACCGGGGTGCCACTTGCAACCGAGCACGCCGGCGGCATGTTCGGTTTCATTTTTACAGACGGTGGCCCGGTTAGCTCTTTCGCACAGGTTGCCGCCGCCGACGTCGAACGATTCAAGCTGTTTTTCCACGGCATGCTCGCTGAAGGCGTGTACCTGGCGCCATCAGCGTTTGAGGCCGGCTTTGTGTCGGCCGCGCACGGTGACGCCGAGATCACCCACACGATCTCGGCGGCCCGTAAAGTCATGGCATCGTTGTAGGAGCGGCGCTTGTACCCCTGGGGCATGTAATCGCCGCGACCTGAACATCGCGCCGCAAGCAGCGCTCCTGCATCAGAATGAATACACTAATCCTGCACTCAGTGTTCGTTCAACGCCGAACAGGCGCTCACCGACAGGAATGTCCGAACCCGCCGCTCGATTAATACCGGTGACGTGATTTTGATACGTCTCATCCAGCAGGTTATCCACGCGAGCCTCGACACGCAGCGACGCGAGCGGCTGCCAGGTGTAGCCGAGATTAAGCAGCCAGTATCCCGGCGTTCCCGTCTCATCATTGGTCATTGAGACACGGTTCTGATCGGCGTAACCAACAATCTCGGACTTGAGTGACCACGATTCAGCGCTGTAGGTCAGACCGACACTGCCGTTGAGTGGCGACAGTCGATACAGATCATCATTGATGTCCCGGCGCTGCCCGCGCGCAAGGCTTACGATTCCATCCAGCAGCAAGCTGTCTGACAGTGCGTAGCTCCATGCCGCGTCAAAACCCCAGATCTCCGCATCGACATTATCGAACTGCAGCGGTTCACTGCCGCTCATCATCATCGCAACCATGTTTGCGGTCATGTTGGTCGATGGAACTCCCTGGATATAGTCGTCGACCCTCCGGTAGAACGCCTGTGGCGAAAACGCAAACGTCCCAACCTGCGCGCTCACGCCAATAACGACTTCGTTCGAGCGTTCCTCGCTCAGGCCGAGGTTGCCGATGTACGTCCTGCCATCTGCAAGCCCGCCGGTCGCCTGCATCGGCAACCACAGATAGAGTTCCTGGTATGACGGCGCCCGGCTCTTGCTTCCGACCTCAAAACTCCACTCAGTCGATGCCGACATTGGCTGACGGTATTTGATGACCGCATCGAGCATGTTCCAGGTGATATTACGGTCTGCTGAATTGAACGCGGTCGCGAGCTGCCCAACCAGACCGCCCATCGCTCCCATCATGCCTGTTGCGGCGACATCGCCTGCGTCGGTGCTAACCTGGTTGTAGCGCAGGCCAAGCTCCAGTTCGCCATTCGCAACATCGATCTGTGCCTCGGCAAAAGCACCCAGCAAATCACGCTCGACATCGATGAAATTGTCGACACGGAACATCGCGTTGTTTGGATTTGTAATGACGGACTCGTGGCGCGCATCGATTCCGTCAATGCCGAAAACGAATGTCGAGCTGGCCTTCTCGAGAGTGCCTGCGAGAAAAAACTGGGAACCGGATCCGTCCGCCCTGTTGAGCCTGTGCATCATCGGTGCCGGAGCCTCACGCAGCGAGAAGTTATCCATCGCATGGGCCACGTCGTTGTAGCGCACGCGTGCTTCGACAGCCAGGTTGGATGAGACGTCGAAACCGAACTCGGCTCCATACATTTCAGTGTCGATGTAGATGATGTCCATTGGCAACGCGGGCGTGCCGGTTTCCCCGGTATCGAGCATTCCCGCAAATACGGTGAAGTACCGGCCATCGTCGGCATAGGAGTAGCTAAGATCGTAGCGGTCACGAGACAGGCGTGTCGGCCGGATCGTTCCTTCTGGTGTTCGAATATCATTACCATCATCGAGTTCGGCGATTGCCGAAACGCGATGATGCGCGTCTGCGAGGGTTAGTCTCGCAGCCGATGTGCTGATATTGCCATTGTCCGAATAGCGGGTTCCGAGCATGCCGGACAAGCCGAAGTCCTCGTTGCCGAATTCTCCGCGAGATGTGCGCGTACTGATATGTCCACCGATCGCTTCGGGTGCGAGCGACACGCTCGCGATCCCGCGTGACACGACGAGTTCCTCGGTCATCATTGGCGACATGTAGGACAGCGGTGCATCCATCGCGTTCGGTCCACCAGAAATCACGCCAAGTTGATCAATATCCACAGCGACGCGGTCGCCGTACATGCCACGGTATTGTGCAATGCCCGTAATCGGGCCATTGCGGTTCACCGAGGCGCCTGGGATATCGCGGAGTGCGGCGGCGGTATCGACGAGCAGTTCTCGTTCTACCTCCATGCGTGCCGAACTTGTCGACACCGAACGACCGACGACGACAATTTCGTCGGTGCCCTCTTCATTGCCTCGAAGTTCGTCATCTGCGAGGACCAACATCGGCAATATCGTGAGGCTGGCGACTGCCACCCCCTCTAAAATATTCATAGGTTTTGCTCCTGAAAAACACGGGCTCTCGCCGCAACAAGCGTTGCGCGATGCTCAGTTGCCGGGCGTGCAGTTCAGGCGGGTGGGTCGCGGGACCGACTATTCGCTGGCGTTCGCGATTCCGGGGTGAAGAACAGATTCTCGTTGTAGGGCGCAAGTGCCGGGGCAGTTTCTGTTGGCCAGGCACCGTCAACAGCGATGGCCGCAGACAATAGGTGGCCGATTGGACACTGTGTTGCATCGAAGTGTGAATCGCCGGATTCCGCACCGTGATGGTGATGCTGATGGCCGGATTTTGCGATGGCCATCATGAAGCCTTCCGGGACCCCGGATGGGCAGAGTTCGAACAATAGTCCGCTTCCAGCCTGGGCAGGCATGTAGCCGTCCGGTATCGCAGCACGCAATAACAGCGTGGCGAGAACCCAGACCAGTGCCGGTCGGCTTTGCGAAGTTCGACTCATGATCGTATTGATACTAGCAAACAGCCGCCTGGGCCATGGGGTGATTCCCCTATCGACCCTGCGCAGAAACCCTATCCGCCCGTTACGGGCAGTCGCGCCGCGTCGAGCAATTCCTTCACAATACGCAGACGGTCGACAGGATCGCTGCTCTCGAGCCATTGCTGTTTCTGCTCAAGGTCGATCGGCAAAATCTCGACAAAACGGCTCGTTACCCAGGACGCGTCATCCATGCGCCGCTCCAGCGATTCGTACAGTCGTCCGAGGTCGTCCAGCACACCGGCCAGTATGTTCGGCATCGACCGATACTCGTCCGGAATCTGCACCGTCGGCTCATCCGGCAAGACTTCAATATTGCCGATATTGAGTCCGTTGGTCTGGCGAAAACTCGAGATCACGCGAAACCGTTGCAGGCCAACGGCAGTGACACCGAGCAGGCCGTCACTGCCCTGGTACCAGTCGGTAATTCGCGCCAGGGTGCCAACCTCATACGTGGTGGCCGCTCCCGCCTCATGACCATCCCGAATCAGCAGTACGCCGAACGGCGAATCTGCCTTCACGCAATCGCTGACCATGGTCAGGTAGCGCGGCTCAAAAATCCGCAGCGGCAGCGGCCCGCCCGGAAACAACACGGTGTTCAATGGAAACAGCGGAACCTGCACAAGCTTTCCTGATGGCGCCTTGTGTCTAAGAGTATAGACGTTGTGCGATATTCAGCTGCGGCGCGTTCTCTGCAACACAGCCGTGAGCGTCTGCCGCGCAGACCCGAAGCCGCCATTGCTCATGAAGATGACCTGATCACCCGACAAGACCTTACCCGACATGTCAGACACGAGCTTGTCGTAATCGTCGAACAGCCGCAGCCGGTCACCGAGCGGTGCCAGGGATGCCTCGAAGTTGGCATCCATCCCGGAAGGACGGTACATCCAGACGAGATCCGCCTCGCCGAGCGATGCAGCCAGTGCATCGTTGTGCACACCGAGTTTCATCGTATTCGAACGTGGCTCGATTGCTATGACGATGCGCTGTGCGGGATAGCGTCTTTTCATCGCGGCGATCGACCTGCGAATCGCCGTCGGGTGATGCGCGAAATCGTCATATATCGCGATATCTGCAACCGTCGCCGTGCGTTCCATACGCCGTTTGACGCCCTCGAAACGTGACATCGCAGCAAGAGACTGCTCAAGTGTGACACCGGCCGAACGCGCTGCAGCCATCGCCGCCAGGGCGTTCTCAAGATTGTGACGACCACCCAGCTTCCAGCGAACCTCCCCTGACTTGCCGTCCGGATCTGTCACACTGATACGGCGCTCCGCAGCGTCTTTGAACGTCGCAGTCCAATCCGCATCTTTTCCCGTACCGAAGGTCTCGACCGGCGTCCAGCAGCCTTGCTCAATAAGTTTGGCCAGATTCTCGTCGGCATGATTGCTGATTATGCGGCCGCTGGATGGCACGGTGCGCAAGAGCTGGTGAAACTGCCACATAATCGCGTCAACATCCTTGTAGATATCTGCATGATCGAATTCGAGGTTGTTGAGCACCAGCGTTCGTGGTCCGTAGTGCACAAATTTGGCGCGTTTATCAAAAAA
>Ga0316189_10002570_pt1 | contig 17761 bp, 16 predicted proteins | sample LowCovwburrow_MG_FD_204930 | JGI IMG/M metagenome (GOLD analysis project Ga0316189, IMG submission 204930) | Coastal sediment microbial communities from Maine, United States - Lowes Cove worm burrow | ecosystem: Environmental > Aquatic > Marine > Coastal > Sediment | place: USA: Maine...
AAGATACCCAGTCCTCTTAGAGGTCTGGGTACTTTTTTGCACGCCAGTTATAAACCTTCGCTACACCGTTTGTACATGGCTACATCCTTAATCCCTTAAGTGAATAACAGACAAAAAATACCCAAGCTAACTTTATGAGCTTGGGTATTAATATTTAGGGTCTATTTTTTACTAATGACCAGGACAAGCATGCTCCTGACTTGTTGTGTCGCAGACTTTTGTATGACTAAGTAGGGTTTGCCATTCAGATAACTTTTCATCGGTGACAGGAATCTTCCAGAGCTTACGTAGGTGGTAGAAGTGGTCATTACCCATAATAGCCATTTCAATGGAAGTAATCGTCAATTTGCCGAGCTCACACGTACTTTTCCAACTAATAGCATCATAACCATTAATCATAGTTTTTTCTGCTGGACTACTGGTATGCGCTTTACATGTTCTTTGAGCAGGCTCGTCTTGCGATGCTTTAAAGCTATCAAGTGTGGTTGTTGTTTTTTCTATTTTACCAATATTAATGGCGTAATGATCAGAGAAACCGCGTTCTTTACTTTTCCATATTCTGAAATAGGTATCATGCTCGTTCATCGTGAAAGGCTGATAATTTTCATAGTCGGAAAATTCTGGCCCAAACTTTGTAATCAGGTTTTCACCTTGATCAAAGTCATTAGCGATGACAAGAGAGGGTATTAGTAGTGCGAGTGCTGCGAACTTCAGTTTCACATTAAGCTCCAAATATTATGTTTCTGATATCAGAAGACCATATTAGAGCTTAATTCATGTCTAATCAATATTTGGCTGTTGTAGGCCATTATTGCCTCATATTACAATGGTGATCACATATAAGTGCGCTAGTACTCTTAAGTAGCAGAGCATAAAAAAGCCCGCGATTGACGCAGGCTTTTAGGTCTAGTATTGAAAGCTTAAAGTATTATTCAATATAGAGTTTTTCTTCAGCGGGTTTGTAGGTCCAAGGCAGGTCTGCATTTCTCCAACCATTGACTAAACGCTGGCCCTTATGCGCACCTTCTTTAACTTTATCACCCTCATAGCCATCAACGACAGTATAAGCCTTGGTATAACCTAACTGATTAAGTAGGTTAGCTGCTTTTGAGCTACGCGTGCCAGAACGACACATTAAAAGGATAGTGGTGTCTTTGTTTAGGCCAGCCTCTTCTAACTTCTCTTCTAAAGTGACAGAAAAATTACTATTAGGTACTTTCTGATAGCGATGTTTCTCTGAATCCCATTCGCTGAGATCATTAAACATATAAGGGATATTGACGTCAGCAGTAGTCGGCATACCTAAAAACTCAACTTCTGCCTGTGTACGTACATCGACAAGGTAGACATTGTCAGGGTCTTGCGTTTTCAAATTATGCGCTTGGACTGCTGTGACATAAAGCGCTTGTGGTGTTTGTTTCTTCTCAGGCAATTGTGAAAAGTCTTCTGGGGCTTGTTGTTGAGTACAAGCAACTGAAAATAACATTAATAGAATTAAACTAAATTTATGCACGGTTAAAAGCCCTTTTCAAAGAGAATAATATAGCGTTGATACTATTTTCTTACAAATAGGGGAGTAGAGCAATGATTTAGCGATTTTAAATGTATAGTTTTATGCCAAGGCATTGTCGTCAGCGACTTTGTTTAAATAATTTTGACAATAATAACGGTAAACGATGGGTGACAGGGCAATGATTGCGTGGGTGAATAGTTGCAATTTTGACAATCTAGGGCGGCTGTATAGGTTCTGGTTATCTTGAGATGAGAGTTGTTTTAGAACTAATATTCCTGTGAGGGTGATAGTCCGTATTTCCCAACCAAGTCGACCATGCAATTGACTCGCTAACTCAAAACCCTGAACAAACAAAGTTCGAGACTTTTCATACTGTTTGCGAATAATGTCAGCATATTTACTGCTGTTTAAGTCATTTAAGTCTTGTTCCGAGAGTCCAGCTTGCTGTAATTCAACCATAGGAAGGTAGATGCGATTGTTTTCTTGCCAATCTTGTTGAATATCTTGAGTGAAGTTGACTAACTGGAGTGCAGTACAAATAGCATCTGATTGTAATAGTTGTTGTTGGCTTGGCATGCCGTAAAGTTGTAAAACTAGACGACCAATTGGGTTTGCAGAATAATGACAGTAATCGAGCACAGCAGACTCTGTCTGATAGCGTTGTTGCTGAACATCTTGTTTGAAAGCAATGAGTAAATCTTTAAATAATCCGACTGACAGATTGTGATTTCTGATGACATCATTTAAAGCGGTAAAGAGTGGGTTTTGGCCCTGGAAGGTCTTATTTTCTATTTCAATAAGTTGTTGTTGATAATCATTTAATGCTGTTAAGCGCGCCTGTTCATTTTCATTGCCTTCGTCAGCGATATCATCTGCTGTCCGAGCAAAGGCATAAATAACACTGATTGGTTTTCGTAATTGGCTCGGTAATAGATAAGAGGCTACAGGAAAGTTTTCGTAATGTTGCTGTGCTAATTGTTGGCAGTATTGATATGCCTTAGAGAGTTCAGTCACTTTGCTCATCGCTGCGTTGTCTAACTGATCTGAGTTGAGTATCAATAGGGGGAACAATATCCAATTCTTCTTTGGCGCGAATGCCCATATCTAAAAAACGTTTGCCACTGGGCAAGACCTGGCGCTCTAATGAACCGACAGTCTTGTTAAAGTGCTCGACGCTACTGTTTAAACTGCTGCCTAATTTTCCAAGGTGGCCAGTAAAGACGCTGAGACGTTTATAAAGCGTCTCACCTAGATCACGAATGGCAACCGCATTCTCAGTCAAAGCCTGTTGTTTCCAACCATAAGACACAGCGCGTAAGATGGCGATAAAGTTATTGGGTGTGGCTAAGATAATATTAGCTTGCATCGTCTCTTCAAGCAGTTGTGGTTCTAGTTCTAATGCGGCGGATAAGAAGTGTTCACCAGGAATAAACATGACGACAAACTCAGGTGATTTAGAGTATTCAGTCCAATAATTTTTAGCGGATAACTCCTTGGCACGCTTGCGAATGATTTGAGCATGACGTTTTAGCTCAGATGACTTAATGGCATCATCCGTTGTTTGAATGGATGAAAGGTACGCATCTAGTGGGGTCTTAGCATCAACAATGATTTCACGGTTGTCCGGCAACCGGACGATCATATCGGGTCGAATAATACCTGACTCTGTTTGCTGACTGGTTTGTTCGAAAAAGTCACAATGTGCGACCATGCCACTTAGCTCAGCGAGTCGCCGTAATGTCATTTCACCCCATTGACCGCGGACCTCAGGGCGACGAAGTGCTTGGACTAAATTTTGGGTTTCTTGTTTTAAGTTTTGCTGGCCTTCATGCATATGTTTGATGGTGCTATATAAATGACCGTAGGATTCTTTACGCTCTTTTTCGATCGCATTAATTTGTTGGCTGGTTTTATTGAGTGCATCATTAATGGGTTTTACAAGTTGTTCAATGGCTTGTTCACGGGTATGAAGTTCTGCTTTAGCTTCACTATGATGACGTTTTAAATTCTCTTCAGCTAATTGTAAAAATTGTTCATTATTACGATTAAGGGCATCATTTGATAATTGGCTGAAGGTATCTGCTAATTGAAATCGCGCTTGATCAAGTAATTCATCGAGTTGCTCATTGGATTGACGCTCTAGGCGAAGTGTCATTGCCAGTTCTTGATTGTGAGTCATGACACGTTTTAATGTTCGACCACGAATAAGCCAAATCACAATAGCACCGAAGGTAAAGCCAAGTGAAAACAGCATCAGCAGGCCATATTCCTGCTGTATTAAGGCGTTAATAAAGTCGCGTGCTAAAGCCATTGTAACAACTCGCTAGGATGATCGATGATGCCGTCTGCTTGCCAATCTTCAGGATCATCCTCGGCATTAATATAGCCATAACGTGCTGTTAACGTAGCCATATTGGCATTTTTACCGGCTTCAATATCGCGGACTGCATCACCGATATAGATGCAATTCTCGGGTGCATGAGAAGTCAGTTCACAGGCATATAACATGGGAGCAGGGTGAGGTTTGCTATGTGGTGTGGTATCACCACTGACAACACAGGCGGCACGTTGTGTTAAACCTAATTGTTTAAGCAGAGGATCGGTTAAAAAAGCAGGTTTATTGGTGATAATACCCCAAGGGATATGGTGATCTTCAAGTTGCTTTAATACCTCTGAGATACCTGGAAACAAGTCAGATTGACGGGCAATATTATCTTGATATATCTGAATAAACCGTCGCTGAAGTGGCAGGTAGTCAGCATCATTAGTTGTAATACCAAAGCCAAGTCCTAATAATCCGGCGCTACCATTACTGGCTTCGGGGCGAATTAATTCATGGGATAAAGAGGCGTAGCCTTCTTGTTGCAATAAGGTATTGAGTGCATAGCCTAAATCGGGTGCAGTATCGACTAATGTTCCGTCCAAATCAAAAAAGACAGCCTGATAACGAGCCATATTTAAATTGAACGTTTGCAGTGCATGAGGTAATTCACTTTCACATCATCACTTAAATGAAAATCTTTATTGAAAGGGTTATAGCTAATGCCTTTAATATCATTGACCTGCAGACCTGCTTGTCGACACCAACGAGCCATTTCAGAAGGCTTAATGAAGCGAGCATAATCATGTGTGCCTTTGGGCAACATCTTCATGACATACTCAGCACCTAAAATAGCTAAAAGGTAGGCTTTTGGATGACGGTTTAAAGTCGAAAAGAAAAGGTCTCCCCCCGGTTTGACAAGATCAGCACAAGCTTGAATGACCGATATCGGATCGGGCACATGTTCTAACATTTCCATACAGGTCACTACATCATACTGGCCCGCTGCTTTTTGAGCCTGCTGCTCAGCAGTGAGGTGTAGATAATCAATGCTAAGTTCAGCTTCAAGCGCATGGAGTTTGGCGACATTCAACGCCATTTCGCCCATATCAACACCCGCTGTATTCGCACCCGCTTTGGCTAAAGCCTCGGTCAAAATGCCACCACCACAGCCAACATCGATAGCTTGGGTATTGTCTAAGGCACAATGTTGTTGAATAAAGTCCAAGCGAATTGGGTTAATGTCATGTAAAGGTTTTGATTCGCCGTTGAGATCCCACCAACTTGCTGCCAAGGCATCAAATTTAGCGACTTCTGATGGATCTACATTGCTCGGTGTTGTCATGCGTCTTCCTGCTTGATTTTATCAGCCCAATCTTGGGCGGTTTTAATGATCTTTGATGGATTCATTGTGGTCAGTTGGCGATCTTTTAATAACTGTTTGCCTGCAACCCAAACATCACTGACCTTGTCGCGCCCAGTGCTATAAACTAATTGCGAAATGGTGTCATAACAAGGCTGTGTTTCCATTTCCCCCAAGTTAACGGCGATCATATCTGCCATTTTACCGATTTCGAGAGCGCCAATCTTATCCTCTAGGCCAAGGGACTTAGCGGCATTGATGGTGGCCATTTCCAATGCAGTATGGGCGGGTATCGCACTGGCATCTTGCGCGACCGCTTTTGCTAACAATGCCGTTTGTTTAATTTCGGCAAACATATCTAAATCATTATTAGAAGCCGCGCCATCAGTCCCAATCGTGACATTAACGCCACTTTTTTCTAATACTGCAATAGGCGCAAAGCCACTGGCTAACTTTAAGTTTGATTCAGGACAGTGGGCAATATGAACACCGGCATCGGCACACCATGTAATTTCTTCATCGGTGAGTTGCGTCATATGTACCGCCGTTAAACGCGGCGATAACAAGCCGAGATCTTTGAGCCTTTCTAATGGGCGCATACCATAGTGTTCAACACTTTGTGATATTTCCCCTGCCGTTTCATGGATATGCATATGAATGGCAACATCCATCTCTTCTGCATTCATGATGATAGATTCCAGCGTACTGTCAGAGACAGTATAAGGGGCATGTGGTGCATAAGACGTCGTGATACGGGCATGGTGGCGATAGTGATCATGCACTTGTTGACCCTTATGAAAATATTCTTCAGTATTCGCGGCCCAAGCAGTAGGGAAATCAATCACCGGCATACCTAAATTAGCCCGAATACCACTTTGATCAACCACCCGAGCAGTCGCATCGGGGAAAAAATACATATCATTGAAACAGGTTGTGCCACCACGAATCATTTCAGCAATAGCCAGAGCAGAACCGGCCTCAACAAAACTGTCACTGACCCATTTCGCTTCGGCGGGCCAGATGTGATCATTAAGCCAAGTCATTAAGGGTAAATCATCTGCTAAACCACGTAATAAAGACATTGCGGCATGTGTGTGATTATTAATCAGCCCTGGCATTAGACAATGATGCTCATACCGTTGCTCAGTCGTTGCAGTATAGCGTTGTTGCACTTGTTCTTGAGGCAATAAGGCGACAATCTGTCCTTGGTGCACCACAAGGGAGTGATGTTCTAGTACCGTATTCTTAGGCAAAATAGGTACGATCCAACGAGCATGAATAATAAGGTCAACAGTTTCCATAACGGGTGATTATACCGTCATCTTCAGCAGAACACAGTGGCTAAATCTAGGAAAGGGATACAGCTCTTTAAGGAATGAAATTTTCATTAGAACGATGGTATCCTAACACTCTCTAAATTAGGTATTGTTCATCGCAGTCTATAGCGCGATTGACTTAGAAGAGGATGGAATGATTATGAGCCAAACAGTATTAGTAACAGGAACTAACCGAGGTATCGGTTTAGAGCTGTGTCGACAATTAAAGCAACGCGGAGAACAAGTGATCGCGACCTGCCGACGAGCCTCGGATGAACTCAAAGCATTAGATGTTGAAATTATCGAAGATGTCGATGTGAGTGATCCTACAAGTTTGGCGGCATTGGCGGACAAATTAAAGGGTCGTCGAATCGATTGGTTGATTAATAATGCGGGCATTGCAGGCGGCTTAGGCTTAAGTGATATTGATGTTGATGCCATCGAAAGCTTTAAGCGCATGTATGAAGTCAACAGCTTAGGGCCGCTTCTGACAACACAAACTTTATTAAACAACCTTGGCGACGGATCAAAAGTGGGCATTATTACCAGCCGCATGGGTTCAGTAGCAGACAATGATTCAGGCGGCAGCTATGCCTATCGTATGTCGAAGTCAGCAGTAAATGCCGCAGGGAAATCGTTATCGATAGACTTAAAACCGAGAGGCATTGCGGTTGGCATATTACATCCGGGTTACGTTCGCACCGATATGACGGGTCATAATGGCTTAATGGATACTGATGAATCGGCGTCAGGCTTATTAGCAAGAATGGATGAACTCAATTTGAATAACACCGGTTCATTTTGGCACAGCAATGGTGATTCATTACCTTGGTAAGCTTAAGCTACCCGCTGTTATCACAGCAGCAGCAAAAACACTGTCCAACATTAAAACAAGCGGCTCAACCGTTGCCTGTTTTATTTGAAGATAGCACTCATCAGCTCTGGCACTGTGAAACCGTTGATGGCCCTATGGCTCTTAAAATTTGCAATCAGGAAATCATTCAACAATCCTCTTTCTGGCGAGGCATGAATAGGCTATTTAAAGCCAGCTTTCCTGATAATTTGCAGCATATAACAGCTATTTACCAACAAATAGCCGCAATAAGTCCTTTAGCTATTCCAGATGCTATTGCTGCACAAGCGAATAGTTTTGTTTTAGCTACATGGTTAGAAGGTGAAGCTGTAGCATTAGAAAATGTCAGCGATAAAATGGTGATTCAATTGGTACAACATCTAGGGCAACTGCACCAACAAACCCAAACAAGATGGGGATCATTTCATCAGCTGAGTTTATCTGCTAAGCAATGGCCCATTCGTCTGCACGACACTATCAATACATTAGCTGAAGAACATACGAGCCCCATACCAGATGACACCTTAAACTTAGCCTTACAGCAAGCTAAAGCTATTCAAGTCGATGAGTTTGTACCTATCATGCCGGATCTAAGATGGGACCAATTTCTACAACAAAATGATCAACTATCAGCCTTAGTGGATTTAGATGCTTTTGTGTACGGTCCGAAGGAACTTGATCTTGTCTTATTGGAATATTTATTATCAGAACAACAAGCAGAAATATTCAAAAAACACTACCAGCAGTATGTTGAGATACCTGATTTAACCGTACTCAGACTACCTTATCGCGTATTGCTATTCTTGATGAACGTACTGGGAGAGCAGAGCTTGGATAGCTGGTTGGCTAGAGAAGCCCGTCTGTAGTGCGCAATCCCAAGTTTGTCATATCGTAAGTTTAGAGCTAGTGAAATATTAACTCACTGGCGGTAATACAATTTCATCCAATTGATATAACCGAGAAAGGCTAAAACAAGATAAACACTGAACATCACAATGGTGGCGTAATAGCCTGTTTGGGCGTACAGCACGATGGCAGCAGCATCAATGACGATCCAATAAAGCCAGTTTTGCAGTACTTTGCGAGCCATCAGTATGGTATTGAGTACTGAAAAGACGGTAACACCTGCGTCAAGAAATGGACTTTGGGAAATGTTAGCGCTTTGTAAATAGCTGGCAGTGGTATAGGTCAATGCACTACCGATGAGTAAAAACATCATCTGATGGCGCCATGAAAACTTGCTAATTGTAAGGTCATTTTCTGCCTTGCTATGCTTTTGCCAAAGACAATAACCGTAGATGGCCATCCCCATATAATAGAAGTTGAGCAAGGCTTGCATGGGTAATTGGTCTTCCCAAAACAAAATGGTGTATATCGAAGTACTTACAAAGGCGAGTGGCCAACACCACTGGGATTCTCGAGCGGCAAAAATGACGTAACCGATTCCCAATATGGAAGCAAATACTTCCCAGCCAGATAAAGCCAATAAGCCATTAATAATGGCATTTAGCAAGGTGCTATCGATCATACATCCACAACATCAGCACGATCAGTACCAATGAATTTCATCGCAAAAACGCTGTGCGGCAATTGCTTAAAGACGACTTCCATCTCGCTGTCGATGGTATCCATTACATCACGGTATTCACCAAAGACCTGAGTGCTTAAGCTATTACGTTTTACAACCAGTTTTGGATTGTTTTCCAAGGTTAAAATAAAGGCCAAGATTGGCTCAATATAGTCTTCAGTTAAAGGGTATAAACTAATATCTACAGAAATTCGCATATTCTTTCTCTTTAATTAAAGGAAAAGGGCGTCCATTTAGACGCCCTTATTATTAGTTAGTAATCCCAAGCTACATTCAAACCAACAACACGTGGGTCACCAAACTGAACAAAGTTTTCTGGTGCATAGTTTTTTGCTGGGTTGTTACCAAAGAAGAAACCACGAGTTTCGTAGTCTTTATCAAATAAATTACGACCCCACAAAGTGACTTTCCAATCACCAGTACGATATTCCAGACTAGCGTTGGTTAGAGCATAAGAGCCTGACTTTTCGTTATGGCTATTTGAGAAATAGAACTCATCTTTACCTTCGACATTTGCTCGGAACGTCAATGCAGGTGTGAGATAGATTTCACCACCAAGATTAAAGGTATAAGCGGGTGCATGAGCCATTCGGCGCCCATCGACATCAACCGCAGCAGGATCTGGATTGTCAAATTTATCAAAAGAAGCACGAAGTAAACCGACAGCAGCAAATAAGCGGACATCATCTGTAGCTGCCCAATCCAGCTCTGCTTCAAGGCCATAGTTTGTACCCTTAGCCGCATTGGCAATAGAGTCTTCAAATGCACCAATACCGACAGGGATTGAGCTTTTAACTTGTGCATCACGACGAGAGGAATAGAAGACATTAAGGCTGGTCATTAAGTCCCCACCCAACCATAGTGATTTAAGACCGGTCTCGGCTGTCCACATATATTCGGTATCAAATTCGAGTTTAGAGACCGGTAGAGAATCATTATTATTGATACCCCCTGATTTATAGCCACGAGACAATGATGTGTATAGTAGGTGGGCATCATTAAGCTGGTAATTCAAACCTAATTTACCACCGAATAATACTTCACTGGTATCGATATCAATACCGTTAGAGTCTTGGTAGTCAGCGCTGAAATTTTCAACACGTAGGCCTGTGATAAGGGTTAATTTATCGGTGAGGTGCGTATCCAACTGTCCGAATAAAGAGACATTCTCAGTTTCATATTCATTAATGAGATCGCCAAAGTCAGAGTCTAAATTGAGATCTTCATTTTGTAAGAAGAAATTAGCACCAATCACCCATTCTGTCCGGCCATTAAACAAGCGGCCATCTTCATTAGATAAGGCTTTGACCTCAACTGAGTAATTCTCACGCTCACGCTTGAATTCTTCGGTAGCAGAATAAGGGAATAATCCCGCTGCAAATTGTCCGTCGAAGCCCCAATCAGCATCATAGCTATAAACAATGTCAGATTTTGAGTAAGTCGTTGTTGTTTGCAATTGAACGGTGCTATTCAAGCGTAAATCTGTTTTAAGTGCGATAGCATTAGTATGCTGCTTATCTTGACCTGGACTATCAGAAAGGCTGTTACGGCTATTATCTAATGTAAAGGCATCATAACCATTATCGATATTGAGGTGTAGTAGGTTTAAATCGACAGTGAGATCGTTATTAACCAGCCACTTTAACTGACCTCTTGCCGTGAGTTCATCTCTATCTTGTGTATTGTCACGGTTCAGAAACTCATTATCCATATAACCATCAGAACGGTGGCTATGAAGTGAGAAACGACCTAAAAGTGTATCCTCAACGAGTGGTCCGCCCACGGCAAGACCCAAGCTGCGGGTATCATATTCGGCTATGCCTGTTTCGACATGGATATCGAGTTCATCAGTGGGTTGTTTACTTTGAAGGCTAATAACACCTGCCAAGGCGTTAGTGCCAAAGCGCGTGCCTTGTGGCCCGCGTAGGACTTCCACTTGTTCGATATCAAATAATGTTGCTGCGCCACCGGTACGACTAAAATCAATGCCATCAATGATTAAGCCAACAGAGGGATTTAAAGGAGATGAAAATTGACTACGCTCACCCATTCCCCGGATTTGGAAAAACTGGCCGCGCGATGCACCAGCAGAAATATTGACATTGGGTGCTAAGTTTAAAATATCTTCAACATGTTGAGCGCCACGAGCGTCTATAACGTCGCTATCGATCGTCGTCAAGCTAACAGGAATATCAAGCGCGAGAGCCGGGCGAAAATCAGCACTGACGACCATTGCTGGTAAGTCATGTTCGTTTACTTTTGCAAAAGCATTAGCAGATAGCAGTGCTGCAATAGAAAGAGATAAAGTTTTGAGCTTCATTGTTATCCTTTTTTAAATAAAAAAGGACAGGGGACATACGCAAATGATATCTGCGTGATTTTGTCTCGGCCTGTCCCTACGCCAGTATTAACTGGATCAGGTTCATAGGGTTTATTCTTCAATAGAAAGTCTCAGGCCTGCTTGGCCACCCCTAGGCTAATTTTGGTGCTGAACAAAGCCACCAAAATGTGCTGCGAATTATACGACTAAAGTGTTATTTAAACAATCATCCTATTAATAGCAATTATTTTGATAGTACTTTTATAGCATCAATAGTATGAAAAAAGACTTGCCCATTCATTAAGTGGTGGTCCAAATCCATTTTCTTAAATTTATCCATGACGGGTCCTTTGACATCCGCTAAGTTGACGGTGATATCACGTTTATCTAAGCTTTGGATAAAGCTACAAAGCGCCTCGAACGCGGTAATATCAACATAACTAACAGAACCAAACTGAAGGATAATATGTTCTAGTTCGGGCTTGGCATCAGCTTGGTCAGATATGAAATCAGTAATATAAGTAATATTGGCAAAAGTGATGTTCTCATCAATACGGATCAACAATAAATTTGGCCAAGTTGTTACCTTGTGGCGCTCAACATTCCGAAACTGTTCACTGCCAGCGAGTTGGCCCGTAACAGCAATATGAGGCAGGCTGGCCCTTTGAAGATAGGCAATGATGGTGACAATCACGCCTAAAGCGATACCTTCTTCGATACCCAGGAAGAGAACAGCTAATAGAGTGATAGTTTGGGTGAGAGCATCAGCACGATCATATTTGAGTGTAGTGATGATTTCACGAAATTTAATGAGGGGTGCAATGGCGACAAGAATGATGGCTGCCAGGGCTGCTTTTGGAATATAAGTAAACTGCTCGGTAAAAGAAAGTAGGGCAATGGCTAATAAGACAACAGCGATAATCATTGCTAATTGTGTGCGTGCGCCGGCAGAAAAATTAACCATCGTACGACTGAACCCCCCCGCGACAGACATACCACCTGAAATAGCAGTGGTTATATTGGCGGCGCCTAAAGCAATAAGTTCTTGGTTGGTACTGATTTTCTCATTACGCAGGTTTGCCGTGACTAGGGCGATAGCGACGCTTTCAACATAAGCAATGAGGCTAATGAAAATGGCACTGGGGAGTAGCGCTATCCAATGTTCTTGGCTGTTTGATAAGAATGAAAAACTAAGGTCTGGCAAGCCTTTTGGAATTTCTCCAACAATGGCCACCTGTTGCATATCGTATAAATGAAAAAAACTGACGATGCTGGTGGTAAGAATGACGGTGAGTAAGGGCGCCGTTTTACTAATGCCGGTGACGAAGCTTTCTCGCAACGCCATATTTTTTAGTATACGAACTAAGGGTTTACCCATTAATAGCAACAGTATCAGGCTGAAAATGCCAAGGCCAGCAGCATAGTAATTCACTGAGCCCATTTGGCAAGCAATATCATAGCCGCATTGTTGATTATTGAGGCCCAGCAAATGAGGGAGTTGGCTAAAAATGATCAGGATAGATGCGCCTGTTGTAAATCCAGATAACACAGGGTGACTAATGAATTTAACCAAGCCACCCATGCGAAAAATGGCCATAGCCAATAAGATCAAGCCACCTTCGACGGCCAAGATAATGGCATGTTCGACGGGGCTACCAAAAGCAGCAAGTTCTGGCGCAGCTAAGGCACTGGCAATCATAATGGCCGCGATGGAGACGGGTCCAACAGATAAGGTACGGCTAGTGCCTAAAAAAGCATAAATCAGCGGCGGTAAGATGCTGGCGTAGAGGCCAACTTGGGCTGGTAAACCAGCCAGCATGGCATACGCAATACCTTGAGGTACAAATAAGATGGCGGTAATGATGCCCGCAAAAATATCACTATTAAACTCTTGGCGAGTGTACTGTCTTAACCAAGCCGTAATGGGTAAAAATTTTGAAATCCAGCTTGAATCGTGCGAATTGTGTCCAGCCATGTATTGATCAAAGCATCCTAGTAGGAGAGGGTGAAATACCGGCCTATAAGGTATGACGCTTTAAGGCCGACCGTATGATAATTAACTGTCTTTATCCACAAGCTTTTTAGCATAAGAGGCTTTATGCGGAATATCAAAGTCGTACCCTTTAATCATGACTTTCCAATATAACCATGGGAAGCCAATAAGCTTACCAATCCACCATAAACGACTGTTTTTACGCGGATCTAATATTGGGAATGAAGGGGTGACTTCTCCGCCATAAGAAAACTCAGCGAGCATCACCGTGCCTTTTGATGTTGTCAGCGGGCACGAACCATAGCCATCATAGCCCTCAACGACGGATTCACTGCTTATGAGTTTCAAAATATTATCTACAACAACAGGCACTTGCTTACGCACTGCCGCCGCTGTTTTAGCATTAGGCGTGGAGGCGGCATCACCTAAACCAAAGATATTAGTAAATTGATTATGTTGTAAGGTGAATTGGTTGACATCAACCCAGCCGGCATCATTAGATAGTGGGCTTTGCTTGATAAAGTCCGGTGCGCTTTGAGGCGGCGTGACATGAATCATGTCAAATTCTTTGACAACAGTAGATTTATTGCCGTCAGCATCGGTAACCTCAAAAGTCGCTTGTTTTTCTTCACCATTGATAGCGATTAGATTAGAACTGAAGTTGGTTTTAATACCGAAATCTTTTATAACCTTATTGAGTGCTTTGGCAAAGAAAGGAACGCCAAACATACCTGGCCCGGCATTAAAGAATTCAACATTAATATAGTTGCTATTGCCTTGATCACGAAAACGATCAGCAGCAAGATACATGATTTTCTGAGGCGCGCCTGCACATTTTATCGGCATTGGCGGCTGAGTGAATAAGGCGTTGCCTGACTGCATTTTCTGTAACGTTTCCCAAGTGTATTCAACATGGTCAACAGAATAATTACAGCAAACGCCATTTTTACCTAGGGTCTCGCTTAATCCTTCAATTTTTTCAAAGTCTAATTGCAGACCAGGACAAACAACAAGATAGTCATAGCTAATGGTTTGACCAGAACGTAAGGTAACTTGGTTTTCGTCGGGTTGAAATGTTTCAGCAAAGTCTTTTAACCAAGTGACACTTGGGTGTATCAGGTCGGCCTCATTTTTAGTCGCTCTTGGGAGGGTATAAGCGCCGCCACCAATTACTGTGAAAGCGGGTTGGTAATAGTGTTTTTCAGAAGGTTCAATTAAAGCGATAGACACATCACCTTTTTTACGACGCATATTATTGGCTATAGAAACACCTGCTGCGCCACCGCCAACAATCAATACTGAATAATTTTCTTCTGACATATTGTTCTCTTTTTTTATGTTTATTATGAGGATATGATGGCGTTCACAATAAACGCACTCAAATAATATTTAGCTATATGACTAAACCGAGTAATAGGCTCGGTCACTTCTATTTTGTCGCTTAACGAGATTGTGGGATAACGCCACAATCACGATTAGCGGGGACGGCAATATCAATTAATTTTGGATAAGGTAAATCTAAATTATCCATTATCTCGATAAACTGTGCTTTGCTTTTATTAGCGAGTCTTGAGTTACTTGTTTTTTCTTGGACAATATTGCTGACGTAATGACCGGTGTAATCATGGCCGGGGTAGACTAAGGTTTCATCAGGCAGCGTAAATAAAGATTGCGTAATACTATCATATTGTGCGGCTGCATCACCGCCTTGGAAATCTGTACGCCCGCAGCCATTGATCAGTAAGGTGTCTCCTGTAAACACCCGATCACGCCACAAGAAGCAAACGCTGCCCGCCGTATGCCCAGGTGTACTAATGGCTTCGATAGCCTCATAGTCGGACAGGCTGAAAACATCACCATCATGAATTGCAACATCTGCGTTGTTAACATGACATAAAGCACTGACAGCGGTTTGACAACCCAGCAGCCGCTTCAACAAACCGCTAGCGGTAATATGATCGGCATGTACATGGGTATCTAAAGCATATTTTAATGTCAGACGATGCTCAGCCAGTAAAGCAATATAATCATCTATATCGGTATTAACTGGATCAATTAATACCGCATTGTGTGTTTCAGTACAGGCAATAAGATAGGTATAAGTTGAGCTTTCTTCATGAAACAATTGTTTAAACAGCATGGAAGCATTGTCCTAATTTAAAATCAGGGAGCAGCCAGAGGGCTGTCCAGAATGAGCTAGTATTACTCATTCGTCGTATCACCCACAGGGGTAGCAAACGCATCAGAGATAACTTCTTCAATATTGTCACCCGTTAATGTTTTCAAAAATGCTATCAAATCGCTGGATTCTTGTTCAGTTAAACCCAAAGGTTTGATTAAAGGTGACTGTGTGACATTAGGGAAACCCCGGCCATTATCAGGGAAGCCGCCTTCATTATAGTATGCAATGACACTTTCCAAATCCAACATCGAACCGTTATGCATATAAGGTGCAGTCAAGGCGATATTACGCAAACTAGAGGTGCGGTATTTCCAACGATCATCTGGGTCTTGAGTGATCTCGTAATAGCCAGTATCACCTTCAGGTGTTTTACCATAGCTATTTTTGACCGAGGCTTTAATATCAATATAGACGCCGGGTGCAATAAGCATCCGCTCTTTTTCTGGCTCTATACCCATGGCGACAATAAAACCTAGACCGGTATTATGTAATTTGTTATCAGTAAATAAGGCGGTTTCTTCGCCAACAGTGTGACAAGCGACACAATTCGCTTTACCGCTGAATAGTTCGAACCCTCGTTTTGCTTGTTCAGAAATAGCATCGTCTTCTTTAGCAAAATACCAGCGGTCAAAAGCGGAATTAGCTGACACTAAAACACGCTCATAACTTGCAAGCGCTTGACCTATGGTCATAATGTCAGCTTGTTGACCGTCAAAAGCGGTTTCAAATAGGCCCTTATAATCCGGAATACCACGAATTTTCTCGATCACTTGACCAATAGACGTCATGCCCATTTTATTGTGACCGACTAAGGGGCCCCAAACTTGGTTTTCAAGTGATGTTTCACGGCCATCTAAGAATAAGTGTTCCAGATACGCTGTATTATAAAGCGTGGGTGCATTACGTCGGTTAGAGCGACCCTCAAAACCAACGGCTTTTTCTAACTCATTACTGGTATAGCCTTGTTCAGCGATATGACACATTGCACAAGAGAAGGTGTCATTCAAAGATAAACGACGGTCAAAGAATAATTTTTTACCGAGCTCAATTTTTTCTTCTGTGACAGGATTGTCGGCTGGAACAGGCACTTTAGGTAAACCTAAGGGTGGGTTATCAATAACGCGAATTAAGTTGGATTTAGACCCTTTACGTGCTGTAATCGCGCGCGAGTTGGTTTGATAATCATCAGAGCCATATCCAACTTTACTATCACTGGCACCAGCACGAACACCGGTATCTGCAGCAGTATGTTCTACAAGTGAAACGCCTTCTTCTGCTTCCATAATGCCGTCTTCAATCATCAGCGTCATGACATCATTTAACAATATATCTGGGTGTAAAAAAGACACACTATAGATATTGCGAATATTAAATGCTGGATCAATCAAGTAAACCCGCAAAATATGCGAGAAATTTTCTGATTGTGAACCATCCTCGTTAATTTGGTTTTGAATCGTTTGATTATAATCCTTAAGAATAGGCATCAAACTTTCGACGGAGTCAGCCGTTAAATAGGTGAGATCAATTTCATCCTTTTTCATGGCGGACATATCATGGCCTTCGTGTTGACTATGATCTTCGCCTGCAATCGCACGGAGTGTTTCCGGTGTATCATTTTCAGGGTCAAAACTCATGCTGATAAGTTGCAATTTTTCAGCAAGCTGAGGGATTTTAGCGCCCTCAGTCTGAATCCGATTGAAAACTAAGTGAGATAAGGGGCAGCCATTGACATCAGTACATCGTGTGTAAATAAAGCTTAGGAAAGTATATTTGCCTTTGAACATGTCGTGGTAGTTAACATATTCACCCTTAACATTAAGAACTTTGGCATCTTTAGCAAAACCAAAAGCAGGTAGTTTATAGCTCCCAGGTTTGGGTGCTGGATAGTCAAGCGCGCCATAACCAGGCGCAAGCATTTGTACCTGTTGCTCACGATCCCCTGCTGCTATTTCTTCTTCAGCAAAGCTATAGCTGGTAAAGAGGCCTAAGCATAAAAGTAAACTTACCTTTAAACCAGAATACGTCATTTTAAAACTCCTAACTTTTGAACACGAGTTGAATAAATTTTTAGCTGCGACATTCTATCACTTTTTTATTGTACCACTTAGTCTAGTTTGTTTGAACACTTTACAGATTGTTACGATTGGCGTTTTTGCATTGGTGCCCACACATGGTGACTAATTTTATTTTGGATGCGATAACAGATTTGATTTTGTCTAATTCACTATAGAGACATTTGGTAAAGGTATTAAATTCCGCAATGCTAATTATTGATGTCTCCATCCTTATATTTTCATGGCTCCCGTAAATTTA
>Ga0316189_10002571_pt1 | contig 17761 bp, 14 predicted proteins | sample LowCovwburrow_MG_FD_204930 | JGI IMG/M metagenome (GOLD analysis project Ga0316189, IMG submission 204930) | Coastal sediment microbial communities from Maine, United States - Lowes Cove worm burrow | ecosystem: Environmental > Aquatic > Marine > Coastal > Sediment | place: USA: Maine...
AATCGAGAACTCATAAAACAATGCGCCTTGCGCTTCTTGCTTCGGTCCCAACATAGCCATCCCCCTGCATCTATACAGATATTGAATCAGCCATCACCTCGCCAATCAGGAAGAGTTTTTCAACAGAATCGACCCAAAACTGCCGTTCGCTGCAACTTTGTCAGAGTTCAGCATTGCCAGCAAATCGGACACAAAACGAACGGCTGTTTGCAAGCGCTAGGTGGACATACCAAGCCGGTCAAAATTCGCACCGAGCCAGTCCAGTAACTGTCGCACATCAGCCTTAGATACGAATCCATGTAAAGACGCGCGAACACGGCCAGCTTCTCCCCAAAGCAAGATATTGTCTTTTGCAGCCTTATGAGCGAAAACACGAGGGTTCGAATGCCGAAATGAAATGTTCGGGCCACGGCAGCCCGGCTCTGCGGGGGTTAGAATATTGAGATCAAGCGCCTGAAGGCCGGAAAACAAAATCTTGCTCAATCCGGCGACATGGTTTTCCAACGCAGCCTCCGAGACACTGGAAAGATATTCAAGCGAAGCGCGCAAAACATACACCGACATGTGGTTGGCGTTTCCAATTTCCGCGCGACGACCATCAGGCAGTAGATTGTAAGTGCCTGACTGAGCTCCCTCTGCAGCACTGTGCCAACCGACCTGCATCGGCTCAAATTCAGGCCATGAAGTCCGGTTCCAAGCCAAGATACCCATATGGCCCCCCAACAAAAATTTGTAGGTGCTACACACCATAAAATCGCAAAGCTGGCCGTCCAACGGTACAACACCCAAAGCGTGGCTGGCATCCACCAGAAGGGCGATGCCACGCGCCCGCAGTGCGTGAGATAGGGGCACCAGATCAATTTTTTGACCGGTGTGCGCGTTCACCTGAGAGATGTAGATCAGCCGAGTCTTCGCATCACAGGCCGCAATCAACGCGTCTGTATCAACGAACATCTCGTTGGGTTGAACGAGGCGAACCTCTACACCGGTTTGCCTCAGCTTTATGAATGAAAACTTCCCCGAATTATAGTCAAGCGCCGACATGACCGCGTTGTCACCCTTTTGCCAATCAAAAGACGAAACCACGCGAGCAATTCCCTCGGATGCGTTTCCAATCAGCGCAAACTCTTCAGCCCGAAGGTTCGTTCTTTGTGACAATAGAAACTTCACTTCATCAACGACTTCCCAATGGCGTTCATAGCCCGCCATGCCAATTGATTTGTCATGCGCAAATGCTTCAAACGCTTGACGATGCGCTTTTAAGAGGGGTGGCTGCCCACCAGTGGCCAGATGAACATTGTTGTCGAGGCCGATAAAGTCATCTTTTGGAAAAAGAACCATCTTCGACCAATAGTAGGTCAGATTTGATGTGTAAATCCGAGAGGTGAGATAGTGGGGACTGTGGGCCACAAAAGTAGACGTCAATATTGGTGGCAACGGTAAATTTCCGATGCTCCGCCATCTCTGATCCACGATCCCATGTCAGCGACCGATAGAGCCCTTTTGGAAGCTTTCACGCCTGTTTGATGAGGGCCGTAATGACGCTTTAAGTGTCCTTGTTTTTCACCTTCCGCAGCACCACAAAGCGCGAATGGCGTTCAACCAGCATGGCAGTGTAGCTGTGTTGGCCCCCACATTCAAATCACCCTCCCAATGACGGGGGACAGCTCGATCCTCAATCTCTGGCGGACGTTTACTGATTGGGATCGCATCTTTGATCTTGAGCAACTTAAGTCCCTTTTGGGTGGCGCATCGCACCAAAATCGCAATTTGATCGCCGCAAAGCGAAAACGGTGAAGGCAGTTGGAAGTTATTGACCAAAGCTCTGCGAACAAGGTTTCTGTTCGACCTAAGCTAGAAAATGCCCGGCACTAGTCTCAAGGCAGGTGTGAAATTGACCTCCATCACACGCCGCTTTCGGGCCTACTAAAAACACTTTCCAAGCCATACATGCTCGCCGCAATGGCTGGACCTATTCCCAGAGCGAAAAGAACGGTTCCAATGCCAACGCTGCCACCCAAAGCCCAACCCACGACTACCACTGAAAGCTCAAGACCACTACGTACCCAGGCAATTGGCAAGTTCGTTAGCGTTTGCAGCCCTGTCATCAATCCGTCCCTTGGGCCCGCGCCCAAATTGGCAATTAAATACAGACCGCCACCAAACCCTGTCACCAGAACACCTATCATGGCTTCGCTGACTTTTAGGGTAAGGCCGTCGTAGGTAGGTAAATACGGCAACGAGAAATCCAGGACCAACGCAATAATAATGGCATTTAGTAAGGTTCCTATGCCTGGAGTTTGTCTGAGTGGAATCCAACAAAACAAAACGAACAAGCTGATTGTGAAAGTGGCGAACCCGATACTCCAACCCGTAACAATCGTTATTCCTTGGGCAAATACAATCCATGGGCTTACCCCAACACCTGCTGCAATTATCAAAGCTTCTCCAAGACCGAAAAGAATGAGGCCGATCACAAGGAAAACCACTGAAACTAGAGGAGGAGCGATTGTCAGCGCCTTAGGTGAGCTCCAAAATAGGTTGGGCACCTTTTTTATGGATAGAAAACTTAGCTTTAGTCCCACTTAACCTCTTCCAAAATGATTTTCTAAAGCTTGTGACACGCACTCAAGAATTTCAGTCGTGGAATGTCAAGCGCAGCGCATACGTTGAGCTAAAGTTGCTCAGAACAGAATCGGGTTTGAGTTAGTTCAGTGCACTGATGTTGAAATCGCTACAATTCTTAAATCCTTGAGCAAACTGCTGTTGAGCGGCCCCACTTGAGTGGTCCAGATTGAAAGTTAGTGCATGATTGGCCTTTGGTCCATCGGGATGGTGGCCTCTGGCGCAGGTGGGCTCAGATGATTGGTTTCAGCGTATCGCGATATTCCGCACCCGAAGGGTGGTTGGGAAACGGACCTTCGCAACAAGTGCGAACGAGTCGTTACCAGTTTTTGACAACAACCTCATATTCCAATTTTGAGAACTACGCCTAGCTCCACGAAAAGTTGAAGTCCGCCCGGATCGTGATTTTACGAAGTGAAGAAAAAAGGAAATGGTGGCGATGGAAAATAATGTCGTACTTGATAGTATTAAGCTGCCTGTTATCGGCGGTCGCTCAACCTGCCCAACGGTTCAACGCGAACACTGGCGCGTAAATTTCGATATGGCACCTGGCCAAGGCGACAGGGGAAGAGCCCGGGAGCGTGCGTATTCAGGACAGCGGCGGAGATTGGTTCAAAATCTGCACGGAAGTGGACGGTGCTTTTGACGGTGACGATCTGTTGCGCGGCGGGGTTGATCCCGATATGGGTGAAAATTGCCTGATCAAGGCACTGGCATCGATAGCTGGAAACCACAACACGTACATCCGAAGCATCATCCAGCACGCGTAGCAGGGCTGTCGGGCCTGTTTCGGCTACGCTGCCTGCATACATCTCTCCTGTGAAGGAAAAGCGGCCATCGCTCAGCCTTTCGACCTGCAGGCGACCGGAAAACGGGTTCGGGGCCGGACCGGATTTTCCACCCAGTGCGCCCTCGATAATGCTACCAACACCGCTCGCGTGAGCCTGCGAAGCTACTTCTGGGTCACAAAGCATGCCAAGAATAACGCCTTCCGCTCCGCCTTCAACTAACGCACGCAACAGTCCGGTTGTGTCCGAGGTGCCACCGGCACCGGGATTGTCCTGCACATCGGCAATGATGACCGGTTTGTCTGATTTTGCCGCTATGGTTTTGGCTTTTTCTACTGCTTCCTGCGACGAGAGCAGAGAACAATCAAATTCGGACTCTGCACTCAGAAGATCGGTAAAAAGACTACCGACAATCGCGTCAGCATCTTTCTGGTTGTCGGCATAGGCCAGAATAGACGGGCCGGCATCATGAATGTCTGCTGCCGGGAAGCCCGCGGCCAACTCGGCCCAGCTTTGCGGCGTAGGACCGACGGAGGCGACCTTGTCATACAAAGACTGAAAAGGCGCAACGCCCGTGTATTGCGCCTGCAAGGGGATGAGAAAAGGCGCCTGACGATAGGCCTTGAACAAGCGGCCGCCCGACATTAGATGCTGCAGCGTTTGAAAGGCACGAGCGCCAGTTTCTGCCATATCAAGATGCGGGTATGTCCTGAAAATGGTGATACAAGAGGCGAGATCGACCATTTCTCGTGTCAGATTCGCGTGCAGGTCGAGGCTTACTGATATAGGTATGTTTGGGCCCACCAAGTTGCGCAGACGTCGCAGCAACTCACCCTCGCCATCCTCGTGGCTTTCCGAAACCATCGCGCCGTGCAGGTCGAGATAGATACCGTCGATCTTTCCGGCATTCCGGACGCCTTCGAGGATCATGCCGGTGATGCTCTCAAAAGCCTCGTCGGCAACATGAGCGGAAGGCTCGGCTGAGCACCAGACTAACGGGATCAACTCTACCGATGCATCCTTGCGCGCTTCATGGACGAATCCGGCCAACGGTAGGTTGCTTTTTTTGGTGCCTGAAATCACCTCGGCGCCGCGCAATAGGCCGGGCCATGAATCGGCCATCTCGAAATCGCTCATCGTTGCGAGCGTTGCGCCAAATGTGTTTGTTTCATGCTGAAACCCGGCAATCACAATGCGTTTCATGTGAGTGTTCTTTCCCGTTGGTATACGGTTTTGCCGTTAACTATGGTTTCCTCGACCTTGATATCGCGCAGGCCCGCCGGATCGTTCAGCGGGTTGCGGGACAGGATGGCGAAATCTGCGCGCTTTCCAGGTTCGATACTACCGCGTTCGCGCTCAAGAAAGACCTGCCAGGCTGCATCAATGGTATGGGCGCGCAGCGCCTCGCGTGGGGTCAGGGCTTGTTCGGGCCCTAAAACGCTTCCGGTGGCTGAAGTGCGGTTGACCGCACACCACATCAAATGCAAGGGCCGTGTGGGGGTGACCTGAGCATCGTTGTGAATGGTGAAGCGGATACCACGATCAGCGGCCCAGCGGGTTGGGCACATGTTGCAAACCCGGGCAGGACCGAAAGTTATGTCTCGGTGAAAATCACCCCAGTAGTACAGATGCGCTGGGAAAAAACTTGCGGTCACGCCAAGGCGTGCCATGCGGTCAAGTTGGTCCTCGCGTAGAATCTGGGCATGGATCAGCGTATGCCTGTGATCGTCTCTGGGGTCGGCCTCAAGAACATCCTCCAAGGCGTCGAGCAAAATGTCCGAGGTCGCATCACCATTGGAATGTATGTGAACCTGAAAGCCTGCACAGTGGAGATGGCCGATCTTTTTCGCCATGTCCTCTCGTGTGATCGAGGGTGGGCAACGAAACCCCGGATCACCGTTGAAGGGTTTGTAATAGGGTTCGGTTATGCAGGCTGTCTGGATATGGAAAGAGCCATCGCCAAAAAGCTTGCGTGGCCCCAGCATTATCCGCCCTTCGGGGTTCTGGGGCGGCAGGTCGAGTCGGCCATCGCTAAAAGCTGGCTCCAAATGGCCAGCAGGCAAAACCATGCATTCAATGTCCGCACTGTTCTCAGCATCGATCCGCAGGAAATAGCCCAGCAGTTCCTCGGTTGCCCAGGCATTTTGGGCCAGCGCAACGCCATGTTCGTGATATTCACAGGCGGCTGCGACATAAGCCTCTCGAAATCGCTCGTAGGTAACCTGAAATTCTGAATCGCCCAATTCGCCCATTGCGGCCATGCCCTTTAACATGCCGTTCAGGTCACCGGTTACCGCGTCGCGCCCAATCCAGCCACCTGCAAAATCAGGCGTGTCGCGGGTGACTCCACGGGCAGCTAAGGCCCGCGAGTTTCCGACACCTGCATGGCCTGTGAAATGAATGACCCAAATTGGGTGTTTGGTCGAAACACGATCCAGTTCCAGACGTGTGGGAAAACGATTTTCGGCAAGCGCCGAGGGCTCAAAGAGTGAACCTATGACCCACTCTCCCTCAGGCGTTTTAGCAGCAAGATCGGAAAGCCGGGAAAATATCTCGTCCAAGGTCTTGCAGTTGCCAATCGGGGGGGCAGAAAGATCGGCGCGCAGACGGCCGAGATAACCCGAGTCGGGGAAATGTCCGTGCGGGTCGATGAATGCGGGAATTAAGGTGCGCCCGCTCAGATCGCGCCGTTGAGCACCTTCGCTTGCGCGACGCTCGATTTCGTCAAACGCACCCACCGAAACGATTGTTCCGTCTTCGGTCAGAACCGTTGTTGCGACATTGTCCGTATCGTCGACGGTCAGTACGGTCGCGTTAAAGTAAATAGTTTGGGTCATGGAAGAAAGGATTGCCCTAAGGGAAAGATCGGTTAAGAATGAAACATACCGGTTGGTGAATCAAGCGCGAAGACGCTATGGATCGGGCAGTTTACGAGGCGAGAAATTGGACACGGAACCGGACATGGGTCACCGGGGAGAGTGTGTTGAAGATTGTCAGTAATTTCCCTCGGGAAACCGAAATTCTAGATCCAGTATTCATTGAAATGTCCGATGGCGTGCGGTTGGCGGCCAAAATTTGGTTACCAAAGGATGCCGTTGACGCTCCAGTCCCTGCGATCCTGGAATACCTGCCCTACCGCCGAGGAGATGGCACGTCGGGGCGCGATGCGTTGACGCATCCATACTTTGCCGGGCACGGTTATGCCTGCGTACGGGTCGACATGCGCGGATCTGGCGACAGCGAAGGGGTGATGCTGGGCGAGTACCTTAAGCAAGAGCAGGATGACGCGCTTGAGGTGATCGACTGGATTGCAGGCCAACCCTGGTCTACGGGTAAGCTGGGCATGATCGGGATATCCTGGGGTGGCTTCAACGGCTTGCAAGTGGCCGCGCGCAACCCCGAACCGTTGAAAGCCATAGTGTCGATCTGTTCCACTGATGACCGCTATGCCGACGATATCCACTACATGGGTGGCTGCATGCTTACGGAGAACCCCAGCTGGAACAGCTTCATGTTCTCAATCAATACCACACCGCCTGATCCGTCGATGGTGGGAAACAAGTGGGAAGAGTTGTGGCTCGACCGGCTGAAAGGTAGCGGGTTCTGGCTGGAAGAATGGATACAGCACCAGCGGCGCGACGATTTCTGGAAACACGGATCGGTCTGTGAGAATTTTGCCGATATAAAGGCGGCGGTTTATGCGGTGGGCGGTTGGGCCGATGGATACTCCAACGCGGTGTTTCGACTGCTGGCCGGGTTGCAATCACCCTGCAAGGGGCTGGTTGGCCCCTGGGCTCACAAATACCCGCATTTCGCCAAGCCCGGGCCGGCAATCGGTTTCCTTCAGGAATGCCTGCGCTGGTGGGACCACTGGCTGAAGGACATCGACACCGGTATTATGGATGAGCCGCAACTGCGTGCCTGGATCGAAGATCCGGTTCCACCGAGCACTTATTACGAAACACGCCCGGGCAAATGGGTTGCTGAAGAGTGCTGGCCCAGCCCGCGGATCGCGCCACGCGTGATGCATCTTACCCCTGGCGGGCTAAGTGCTGACAAGGGTGCGACAACCCCGATGACAATCAATTCACCCATGACCGTTGGCATGATGTCGGGCAGCTGGTGTGCATATGGGCTTGACCCTGACTTGCCGGGCGATCAGCGGCCAGAAGCGGGCGGATCGCTGGTGTTCGACACGGCGGTTCTCGAAGAAGCGGTGGAGTTTCTCGGTGCGCCGGTGGTGACGTTGCAGGTCGCCAGCGACAAGCCGGTAGCGATGGTGGCAGCTGTCCTGTCGGACGTGTTGCCCGATGGAGCCGCGACACGGGTGAGTTATGGAATGCTGAACCTGACGCATCGTGACAGCCACGAACAACCAGAGCCGCTGGAACCGGGCAAGGCTTATACGGTGAAACTTCAACTTAACGAAGCCGGGCACCGGTTTGAGCCGGGCAACCGCATCCGCATAGCACTTTCGACCGCCTATTGGCCGACGGCCTGGCCCTCTCCGGAAAAGGTGACGCTGACCATTACCACCGGGAAAAGCTTACTGACCCTGCCAGTACGACAGGCAAGTGAGGCCGATGCTAATCTTCGCCCATTCGAAGAAGCCGAAGGTTCACCACCGCTCAACGCGACCACCCTGCGCGCGCCGGAATATGAGAATGCATTCATCACTGATATGACGACCGGTCTGGTGACTCATCGCCTCTGGGCCGATGAGGGCACCGTCACCTATGACGACCACAATGGATGGACCGTCGCGTCGACCCACGAACAAAAGATTTCGGTCCATCCTGATGACCCACTGAGCACGGAACTAGACATCACATGGACCGAAAATTTCAGCCGCGGTGCATGGGAAGTCTCGACCAGAACCCGGACACTTATGCGCTCTACCGCCACGCATTTTGTTATCCGGGGAGAGCTTGAGGCACATATGGGGGACGAGCTTGTGCACAGCGAGGTATGGGAACACGATACGCCACGCGACCTCGTGTAAGCGAAAGGGCCGCTTTGTGAAATCCCCTGCGCGGACATAGGACAAACACAAAAACATTGTTAGGGAGAAATAACATGACGAAAATTACGCAAACACGCAGGGGGTTCCTGCAGACCGCAGCCATCGCTGGTGCGGCTGGGCTGACAGGGACGTTTCCCGGCATCGCCTGGTCAGCCGAAGGTGACACGTTAACCGTGCGCTTCGACCGCGAGATGGAAAGCCTTGATCCCGGTTTTTATGTAGGAGGGCACCCGCCCAATGACGTGAACTGGTGTATCATGCCCGCGCTGGTACATTTTGGCATGGTAGATGGTCAGGCGTCCTGGGTCCCCTCACCCTATGTTGAAAGCGTCGAGGTGGTGGATTCTACGCACATTGATTTTACGCTCAAGCAGGGTCTTATGTGGTCGAACGGCTTTGGTGAGGTAACGGCCGAAGATGTGGCCTATTCCTATGACCGAATGACCGAAAGTGAATGGAAAGGCGACTATGTCGCCTACGAGCGAACTGAAGTCAAAGATAAATACAGCGGCACGATCATACTGAACCAGCCCTTCGCGCCCTTTATGAATCTGACGCTGGCGTCCGGAACGGGCATTATCCTGTGCAAGAAGGCGACTGAAGAAGCGGGCGGCAAATACACCATCGAACCACCTGCGACCTGTGGGCCTTATGTGATGGAACATAAGCAGGCGCAATATGTGAGATTGCGACCAAACCCAGACTGGACTGGCCCGATGCCGGCCTTTGCCAATATCGATTGTATTTTTGTGACCGACAGCGAGGCCGGTGCGCTGGCCTTCGAGGCTGGCGAACTGGATTGCGCCAAGATCACGTCAACCTCTTACGCTCGTTATCTCAAAGAGACCCCTCCGGGGGCGGCGCTGACCGTAGCGGGCGCACTTCAGTACATGTGGATGGGGATCAATATCGAAAATCCCAAGTTGTCCGATATTCGTGTGCGGAAGGCTATCCAACGCGCAGTCGACATCGATTCAATCGTCCAGGGTGCCTATTCAGGCACTGCCGAACCCTCTTATGGTATCATTTGTCCTGGATTGGTCGGTAAACGTGACGCAGCCGGTTACAGCTACGATCCGACCGAAGGCAAGGCGCTGATGGACGAGGCGGGCGTTTCAGGGCTCAACCTGACGCTTCGGACACTGAACAGCCCAGAACGTTTGCTGGCCGCTCAGATCATCCAGGTTAACCTTGCACAGATCGGTGTCACGGTCGAGATCATCCCGCTCGATTCAGGACCGTTCTGGGAGATGGGCCAGGAAAGCAAAGGCGATACATACAAAGATATGGAACTTTGGATCATGCGCTTTGGTGCTGGCCCAGACCCGTACGAGGCCACCCAGTGGTTCATACGCGATCAGGTCGGTGTCTGGAACTGGGAGCGCTGGAGTTCGGACGAGTTCGAAGAACTTTACAAGCAGGGCATCGGTGAAACCGATCAGGCCAAACGGCATGAAGTTTATGTCCGAATGCAGGAAATCATGGAGGAAACAGGCGGTTATGTCTGGCTAACCCATGAGCCGGAGGTTTTCATCCACCGTGATGATATCGACGCGAAATTTGCGCCATCGGGTGAGATGCAAATGGCGTACTTCGCGCCAAAGTAACGTAACACACAGCCGTGCTGCGGGCCAAATACAGACCCGCGGCATGGTAAGGAATCTGGTATGTGGTGGTATCTTTTAAAGCGTCTGGGCCTATCGGTCGTCATCGTCCTGATGGCGATTGCTGCGCTTTTCGTGATGCTGCATTCGATTCCGGGAGACCCAGTGAGCATTGCGCTCGGACCTCGGGCTACACCTGAGATTCAAGCGGCCTATGCCGAAAAGATGCATCTCGACCAGCCCCTTGCCTTTCAGTTCCTGATCTTTGTTGGCAACGTTCTTCAGGGTGATCTGGGCACTGATGTTTTTTCCAACCGCAGCGTCGGCCTGACGCTTTCAGAGCAATTGCCCTATACTATCATACTGGCAGTTGCCGCGCTGGGCTGGGCGATCGCGCTGGGCATTCCGCTGGGATGCCTTTCGGCAATCTGGCCCAACAGCTGGATCGACCGGGTTACCGGTGTCCTGTCTGTGGGTACTATTGCTGTTCCGTCCTTTCTGGTCTCGATATGGGCGATCCTTATCTTTGCCATCAGCTTGCGCTGGTTGCCTGTACTCGGCGCCGGGGACGAGGGCGATATCATTGACCAGTTACGCCACCTGATCCTGCCTGCCTTTGCTGTGGGTCTTGGCTGGGTCGGTTACCTGGCTCGCATGGTGCGGGCCTCAATGCTCGAAGTTATGGGCGAAAACTATATACGTTCGGCCCGGGCCTTCGGTCTGACCTCACGTATGGTTGTGTTCCGCTACGCGCTGCCGGTGGCAGTTCTGCCAACCATCACGCTTATTGGTGTGGGGTTCGGTGGGCTTCTTTCGGGTACCGTCTTTGCTGAAATCATCTTTTCCCGTCCGGGTATCGGGCGGATCATATACGATATGGTGCTGGCGCGAAATTTCCCTGTGGTGCAGGGCGCGGTTCTGGTGACCATCGTGCTTTACGTGGTGGTGACGCTCATCGCTGATATTATTGTTTCATGGTTGGATCCCCGTGTCCGAGACTCACTCTGATATTCCGGGCCCGGTGCCCGCCGAAACCCCTGTGCCCGAACGGGGCTATAGTATGGGGCGTGAAAAGCTTATGCTTTTCCTGCGCAACGCGATGGGTGTGTTCGGGCTTGTCCTAGTGTTATTGTTCTTTGCCAGCGCAATCTTTGCGCCGTTATTTGCCACGCATGATCCACTGGCGATGGATATACCAGCGCGCATGTCAGGGCCTTCAGCCGATCATTGGGTGGGAACCGACCAGTTGGGGCGTGATACCTTTAGTCGCGTCCTCTACGGCGGACGTGTGGCTCTGAAAATTGCCGCGATCGGTGTTACCGTTGCACTGACGACCGGGCTGATCCTGGGGATGGTGGCCGGATTCGGCCCGCGATGGCTAGACAATCTGCTGTTGCTTGTGTTTGACACGATCCGCTCTTTTCCAACTGTGGTTCTGGCATTGGCTGCGGTCGCGTTACTGGGGCCCAGTCTGGAACTGGTGTTAACCATTGTGATTGTGACCACGATCCCCGGATATGCGCGGCTTGCCCGTACTTCGACATTGGCCTTGAAGAATACCGAATTCATTCTGGCCGAGAGATCGCTGGGTGCCAGTACTGTACGTATTTTGTTTGTGCATATCATGCCGAATGTCATTGGACCGCTCTTGATTCTTGCTGCGATGGACGTGCCGGTTGTCGTGACGATCGAAGCAGGGCTGAGTTTTCTTGGGCTGGGTGTCCAGCCTCCCACTGCCAGCTGGGGAACGATCCTGAACGAAGGTTATCTGATCATAAGGGACACGCCATGGATGGTGATTGCTGGCGGCATTCCACTTGTCCTGACAACGCTGGGCTTCACATTTTTGGGTGAGGCATTGCGGGATGTCTTTGATCCAAAGCTACGGCGAGGACGATAGGCAATGAAGGATCCGCTTCTCGATATCCGAAATCTTAATGTTGACTTCCGCACTCCGCGAGGCCGGGTACACGCGTTGCGTGATGTGTCTTTCTCGGTACCGCGTGGAAAAAGTGTTGGTGTGGTGGGCGAAAGCGGTTCGGGCAAGAGCACGGTGATCTGGGCCGTTACTCAGCTTCTGGCGCGCAATGCCGTGGTCGAGAGTGGAGAGGTGTTGTTCGACGGCGAAGAGGTGCTAAGCCGGAGTGAGTCACAGATGATGGATGTGCGTGGCGAGAAGATCTCAATCGTCTTTCAGGATCCGATGACCTCGCAAGTGCCGGTGCTCAACTATGCCCAACAGATGACCGATATCCTTTACCGTCGCCGCGGGATGAGCATGGCGGAAAAGAAAAAGAAAGCCATCGAGATGATGCGGCGGGTTGGCATTCCTGACCCCGAAAGCCGCATCATTCAGTACCCACACCAGTTTAGCGGCGGCATGCGCCAAAGGGCCGGAATCGCAATGGCGCTTCTTATGGATCCGATGCTGCTGATCGCGGACGAGCCGACCACTGCTTTGGATGTAACGATGGAGGCGCAGATCATCCACCTAATGCGTGAATTGCAGCGCGAGTTTGAGGCGACGCTCATGGTCGTGTCGCACAATTTGGGCCTAATTGCCGAACTGTGTGACGAAGTGGTGGTGATGTATGCTGGCGAAGTGATCGAGAGCGGCGACGTGCGCGATATCTTTTACCGTCCGGCGCATCCTTACACACAAGCACTGTTAGAATGCGACCCGGCAAGGGAAGAAGAACGTGCGCGGTTTCTACCGGTTATCCCCGGGGATATTCCCGATCTGCATATGGCACCTCAGGGTTGCGTCTTTGCGCCACGCTGCCGGTATGCGGCTGAGAAATGCCACGACGTTGAACCCAAACCCACAACTTTGCCGGAGGCTGGGCATATCTCCCGTTGTCACCTTCTGGACGGAACAGTGACAGTACCTTCCGGCAAATCCAAGAGCGCAGAAACTCGCCGCGCCGACGACACAACGAGCCCGCGTCAGGTCGACGGTGCCGCGCTTCTCGACTTGTCAAACCTCAGCGTCCGGTTTCAGGTCATGGGCGCTGTTCATGCTCGGCTTACCGGTGTGAGCACTCCTTATGTCGATGCGGTACTGGATGCTTCGCTTTCGCTTCGCAAGGGGGAAACGCTGGGACTTGTGGGAGAAAGCGGTTCAGGCAAGACGACACTGGGTCGCGCCATTCTCGGACTGGTGCCCGCGAAAACGGGGCAAGTATTGTTCGAAGGACAGGACTTGTTGAAACTTCCGCCTGGCGCATTCAAGGCGCTCAGACGCGATATGGCGATGATGTTTCAGGATCCGGTAGGGTCGCTCAGTCCTCGGCGGACGGTCAAGTCACTAATCACTGAACCTCTGGAAATTCATGGGCGCAATGGCAAAAACATGGACGTTGAGGCCGAGCGGCTTTGCGATATGGTTCGGTTGCCCAAGAATTTCCTGTCGCGCTATCCGCACGAGCTTTCGGGCGGACAAGCAAGGCGTGTCGGCGTAGCACGCGCTTTGGCGCTCAACCCCAGCCTTGTCATCGCCGACGAACCCACTGCGGGGCTTGATGTTTCAGTCCAAGGTGAGATTCTGAACCTGATGAGCGAGTTGCAGGCCGAACATGGTCTTGGCTATCTGATCATTAGCCATAACCTGCCCGTTATCCGCCATATCAGCGACAAGCTGGCAATCATGTATTTGGGTCGACTGGTCGAACGCGGCAATTGCGAAGCGATCTTTGACAAACCCGCTCATCCCTATACCGAGGCACTGGTGCGTGGTGTACCGAAACCCGATCCTGATAAGCGCCGTACGCTTCTGTCGATCGAAGGCGAAGTCCCCAGCGTCACGAACCGCCCGCAAGGTTGCGAGTTCCACACACGCTGCAAATACGCAACTGATCTTTGCCGAACCGAAAGACCCGATGAGCAGATGCTGTCTGACGGGCGCATCCTGACTTGCCACCATCCACTGGCCATCTGAGAAAAGAGGATACTGAGATGAACGTCGTACCCCCGATCAATTTCGATCTCTACCCGATCGAAGACGCCGCGACGATGGCCAAGGTCGTTGCAAAAAGCCGTGAACAGCTTGACCGCGAGCAATATTGTTCACTGCCCGGTTTTCTGACTGATGCGGCTATCAAAGAAGCTGCAGCCGAAATAGCGTCGCTGAAAGCTCAGGCAAACCCCGCCAATTCTAAGCGAAACTGTTATCTTCAGCGGCAAGGCGATCCGTCGCTACCGCCCGACCACCCGCGCAACATCATGCATCACGCAAGTTACCGAATGATCGCGGCTGATCTGTTGCCTGCAACTTCTCATCTGAAGACCCTGTACTTCTGGGAACCGTTCCAGAAAATGGTCGCAGGAATCGTGGGCGAGGAAACGCTGTACCCCAACGAGGATCCGCTACAGCCAGTAAACGTGATCTGCTATGCCGAGGGGGACCAATCGGCCTGGCATTACGATTCCACGAATGCTTTTACCATGACACTGATGCTGCAGGCAGCAGAAGCGGGGGGAGATTTCGAGATGGCACCGAATACGCGGGTTAAGCCAGGTGACGAAGACATCCCATATATGAGAGAGGTTTTGACAGGGCAGAGCGACCAGGTGAAATCAGTAGGCCGTGCGCCGGGGGAGTTAACGATTTTCCGTGGCTGCAACTCGCTGCACCGCGTGTCCCCAGTTAAGGGTCCGCGCGACCGTTTGATGGCTGTATTCGTCTATGAGACAATGTCGGGCATCAAGGGCGACCCAGAAGTCAACATGACTGTTTATGGACGCAAAGCATAAGAAACAATTCGGCGTTCGGAGAGTTTGATCCTACAGTCCGCGCTCTGGTATTCGAGACGGCGAACTTTGTTTATTCCGTAAACCGGAAAACAGATTAACTGAAATAACAATGTAAACAGATCAAGCTGTTAGATGACACTTATTCTTTCTGCACCCGGAAGAAGCTGGTACCTAATTTGGTGTGTGAAAGCAGATCAATATGTGCGACCATCAGCGCGTGGGATGGGTTTGGGTCGTAAGCTGATGGAAAGCATTCTCAAGGATGCTCGAAACCTAGGCGCAGAAAGCGTTCTATTGGACACAGGCATCTACGACACGGCGGCGCAGGCTTTGTATCTTAAGCTTGGGTTTCGTAAAATCGAATATTATCCAGAAGGGGAGAACGATCCGTTGCTCCAGCCCTACCTTGTATACATGCAACTGGATATTTGAAAAACGGGTGGCATTGTATTTGGTTGCACGTGCTCTGCCGAAGTTGCCCTCGGCGAAAGTCCGATCTGGGCGGTCATCTGACGCTTTCACTCGGTCAAAGGTTTTAAACCCCTTGATTAGATATCAAGAGGTCTAAAGTTCATCGCCAAACGTATTGCTTATGACAGGTCAACGCCCTTTTCAGCAAATCGCCCGACAATATCCTGTGTTGTATTTCCGCTCGGATAACTGACGGCAGGGACGGAAAGGCCCAACCAGTTGCATAGCGGCTCCCATCCGTCTCCAAGAGAATGGATCAAGAGCCGCTCAGGATCGACTGTTGCGATGACCTCTTCTATGTTCCGATTATAGGTCGCAATGGCATGGTTCCGGTCGTCAGGACGCCCGTCAAAGACTTGTTCAGCGACCAATAATTTGGCCAACCCATTTGGATCGTCACCGCTCTGGATGTATTTAAGGATTGTTGCCTCGAAGCTATTCCACCAGCTCTCCGCTGACCGCATCGTCAGCAGGACTTTCGCCTCGGGATACACTTTTATCAAAGATCGCCAGTAGTGGGCTGAAGGCCAGTCCACGCAAGCGTGGTAACCCGTAAAAAGGAAGTCCCAATCCGGCTGCGAGCCCTTGGCAAGATCAAGCCATGGCTGCCTCAGCGGCGTACCTTTTTCAAGCTCAAACATATGGTGCGTGGGCCCGACGCCAAGAATGTTCAGGGCGGCGCGCATTGAATCGGTGCCAGTCCGACCGAATCCAGTTCCAATTATTTTGAGTGTCACGAAAACCTCCAGACCCATTCTTGCTTCGTTATTGAGCCGTGCGCTTGTTTCAATAGAAGCATTACAAATCTCGGTGTCAAAGTATTCCTACGGGTTTCGCAGCAGTGATAAGCTTTCGATAAAATCGTGGTCTATTTGGGCTCTAAACAGACGTTTGCTGCTCATTGCGCCAAGGTCGGCAGGGCGAGACAAAATTGCCGTTTTATTGCGGCTAGGCAGCGACAACACGAGTTTAGTTAAATGATCAAAACACACGCTCGTGGAGACGACAACCAAGTGGTTTCTCAACATGTCCGTAGGCGAAGTGGTTCAAGAACGAAGAAAACTGAATGGTCTGCCGCCCCGTCAACTCTAAGCCATCCACGTTTTGCCAGGTTCGTCCAATGCAGACGAGAACAAGTGTATGCCCAAAACGGGTTTACTGCGCTCAGCCTCTGGGACCACGCCTAATCGAATGCCAGAAGTACCCGCCAACGAATACAACGATAGCAAACCCAACTAAGATAGGAACAGGATAGTGTATACGTATGCCCAACAGGATTACGTAGACGCCACCGCCAAAGACACACAGAAAAACGATATTTCCAAACATCCAACCCAGCCATTCACTAACTTCGTAGTCAGTCCTCTTCGAAATAAGGCTACCGATCAATGCGGCAACTAACAACGCAGCAATCGCTGCTAGCGCGATCAACAAAGCTTCCATAGTTCGAAACTACATACAATTGACGGTCAAAGAAACAGTGTTCGACACGTATATATGCGGCGCAGCATTGGTAGGTATTGGCTCACTCAGGACCTTAGCTGCACGGTGCGCCAAGGTCAGAAGAGCGGGACAAAACGGTCATTCCTATTGCTCAATAATCCCGGCGCTTCCTTTGGGGGAAACGTCGCTCGCCGTTCAGGTAATTATTCCAATTGGAGGAATCCAAACAAACAGATTAACGTTCGTGTATGAGTTTCTTCTATGTGATTCGATGCTCGGCGTTTTTCCTAATTGCCATTCCCCCTTCAGTGTCGAGGGCAGACGAAAGAAATGATCCGACCCCGAGACTGGATCTGTCGGTCACCGAAATTCGTGAAACCTACACACCCTACGCATCATTCTGTGACCGCCATCCAAGTTCCTGCGATCTGTCTGGTCCGCATCTCGTTGATTTCACCTCGGACACTCTGCAACTGCTGGCATCTGCAAACGCAGAGATAAATCGAGCCATAGACTGCAGGATGAGCGACAAAGAACTCTTTGACTTAGAGGAATATTGGGCATTCCCGTCAGATGGGTTGGGAGATTGCGAGGACATCGCGCTTTTCAAGCGTGAGAGATTGGTAGAACTTGGTCTGCCCCGCGGAGCCATAACCATCGCCATTGTTCATCACCGCGTTAACATGAGTTCGCATGCTGTTTTGTTGGTTGAAACGACAGCCGGCACCTATCTCCTGAACATGTTTGCCGACGATGTCGTCCTTTGGCACAAGGCTCCGTACAACTTCGAAGCCCGCGAGCGGCCAGATGGATCTTGGGAGAGGTTTGACCAAAACACATGGTCCTATGACTAGGGCGCGGTTTTCATCTCCCTCTGGTTCTCAGACACCATGAATCCGAGTTTCTGAATGCCCAAAATGGGCTGATTTTGTTGAAAAACTGTTTCTTGATCAAAGGACAAGCTGCTGATTCAATCTGTTTATTGAACGGGGGGATTTGCGATGATGGGACCAAAGCAGGAAGCGCAGGAAGCACTGTTTTACGAGTTCTCGCTG
>Ga0316189_10002572_pt1 | contig 17759 bp, 14 predicted proteins | sample LowCovwburrow_MG_FD_204930 | JGI IMG/M metagenome (GOLD analysis project Ga0316189, IMG submission 204930) | Coastal sediment microbial communities from Maine, United States - Lowes Cove worm burrow | ecosystem: Environmental > Aquatic > Marine > Coastal > Sediment | place: USA: Maine...
GGTCTCCTCGAGGATCTGGCGGAAGTTCCCATCGATCAGTCCGACGGTTGGGAAGTTCTGGACTCCGGCGAATCCCATCCGGGCGAGTTCGGGGAGGAACGTCTGGGGGAGGAGGAATGGATCGGTTCCGTTGACGCCAGCGATCACGGGTGTGTGCTTGACGACGGGCAGTACTTCGTGGGCCATCTCCATGACGACCTCGTTCGCATTCCCATATGCCAGCAGGCCGGCGAGCGAGCCGCGTCCAGCCATCCGATAGCGGCCCGAGTTGAAGATGATGATGAGATCGACACCGCCAGCCTCTTCCCACTTGGCCGAGATCCCGGTGCCTGCGCCGCCTCCGATGATCGGTTCCCGGCGCTCGACCATGTCCCGGAATCGTTCGAGGATCTCTGATCGCGTCGTCTGCATCAGTCGCGTCCCTTCCCTGGATCGTTCAGCGTCGAGAGCGGTCGTGTTGCCTGGCCTCCGGTGCCGGAGCGGCTACTCCGCTCCGGAACCGAATCACGTTGGCTCGGTCCGCTCGAGCCTCGAGCGTAGCCAGGGCACTCTCGGTGGAAGAATCGTGGTCGGGTTCCGCTAGACCGTGAGGTGTCGATCGCAGGTGGGACAGACCACGAGAGTGGAGCGCTGGACGCGACGCTGGTGGCAGATCCCGCATCGACCGAGGGTGACGGCTTCTAGCGAGGTGCCTACCCGTCGTCGATCAGAGGTCCGTGGTCCGGGTCGCTCGGGATGCGCGAGGTGCTCCATTGCTTCGGCAATCACCAGGCCGAGACCCACCGATCCACAGCCGAGCGACGCCATGGTGAATCCGAAACCAGCGAAGCCGTCGAAGGTTCTTCCGGCCCAGAAGAACACCACCGCCAGGAAGAGAGCGGAAAGCCCGATCCGAAGGATTCGGGACGGGGTGGGTAGCGAAGGTCTGGTCATCGGGACGTTCCAATGCTTGAGCGCAGCAGGCACGGACACCGTATCAAGTCATCGCCCTGCCCGACCAGGGGAAAAGGGACCCACCTCGGCGGTGTCGGCCACGAAGTCGCGATCAGATTGACTCGGCCGTCTTGACGCCAATGGGAAGTGTGACGGTGAACACCGTTCGGTCCGGAGAGGAGTTGACGTTGATCGTTCCCGCGTGTTGGTTGACGACGATGTCATAGACGGTGTCGAGGCCGAGTCCGGTGCCTCTGCCGGGTGCTTTGGTGGTGAAGAACGCTTCGAAGACGTGGTCGCGGACCCCGTCGGGGATCTCCGGGCCATTGTTCGCTATCTCGATCCTGACGGATTCGCTGGTCGCCGTCGCCGCCACCGTGATACGGCCCGACGCGCGTCCGGCGTCGCGGATCGCGTCCGCCGCGTTGTCGATGAGGTTCGTCCACACCTGGTTGAGGCGACTGCCGTATCCAGTGATCCGTGGCAGGTTCGGGTCGATGTCGAGCATGATGTCGATGCCCGCCGTCTTCGACTTCAGGATGAGGAGGGTGTCCTTGATGCCCTTCGCCACGTCTACCTCCTGAATCGGTGCCTGATCCAGGTAGGAGTAGGACTTCAATGCTGAGACGAGTTCGCTCAGGCGCTTCGAGCCTTCTGCGACCTCGGCCACGAGGCTGGCAACCTCTGCCCGAGCGGCGATGACTTCGACCGCGGCGCTGGCGGACGATTGCTCCACATCTGCGAAGTCGGCGGCCGTGTAGCCGGCATCGACGAGAACCGGGGCAAGGCGCCACCCATCGGCGACCTCCAACCTTTCAAGAGCGGTCTCGAGATCGCTCTCGGCGTCACCGCGATCCATCGGAGTCAGCGTCCGGCTGTGGTCGCCGGGTCCCGGGATTTCGACTCCGGGCGGCACGGTGGATTCGGCAGCGACTTGGCGATTGATTGCAGACCGGAGCAGCGTCGAGCCTCTGGTGACCGCTGCTGCTGGATTGTTCATTTCGTGGGCGAGTCCGGAGGTGAGCACCCCGATCTGGGCCATGTGCTCGGATTGGCGGAGGCGTGACTGCTGCTCTCTCCATCGGGCGATGAACACATCGAACAATGCACGAACCGCTTGGGCGTCGCGTTGCAGCAGCGCGTCGAGCGAGGGCTTCGGTATCGAGAGGAGTTCGGTATCGGCAACGGCGCGGGCTGATGCGTTGCGTGGCTCTCCCGCGAGGAGGGACATCTCACCGACGACGTGGCCGGGGCCCGAGAGTGCGATGCGGACGGTGCGATCCTCCGAAGCCTTGAGGATCTCGACCTCGCCAGCGGTGATCACGTAGGCGGTGTCTCCGGCATCGCCTTCTTCAAACAACGTCTCGCCCCGGGCCAGCGAGCACGTCGTGAGGTCCCTGCTCAGGTCGGAGAGCGCGGCGTCGTCCAGTCCGGAGAACAGGTCGACCGAGCGTAGATCGAAGGAGGTCACACGGTATCGAGGTAGCGATGGACGAGCGTAACCGCCACAGCGCCCTCTCCGACTGCCGACGCAACGCGCCGTACCGCTCCTTCCCGAACGTCGCCGGCCGCGAACACCCCGGGTACCGATGTCTCGAGCGGGAATGGATCGCGGCCGAGGTTCCACACATCGGTGAGCGTCGTGACATCTGCGCCCGTGTAGATGAATCCGTGTTCGTTCATGGCCACCGTGTCGACGAGGAACGAGGAGTGTGGCACGGCACCGACGAAGACGAAGAGGGCCGACGCCGGCCTGGCTTCCTCGGTCCCGGTTGCGAGGTGCTGGAGCGTGATCGACTCCACCGATGTCGAGCCGGCAACGTCGACGACCCGCGTTCCGGTCAGCACCTCGATGTTCTCGATCGCTGCGATCTGGTCAACGAGGTACTGCGACATCTTCACTTCCAGTGAGTCGGAGCGCACAACCATCGTGACCATCGACGATGTTCGTGAGAACATGACGGCGGCTTGCCCCGCAGAGTTGGCCCCACCGATGACGTACACGTGGCGGTCCTCGTAGGTCGACGCTTCCGTTGCTGCGGCTCCGTAGTAGACACCCGCACCTTCGAATCGTGCGTAGCCGGGAACGTCGAGCTTGCGCACCGTCATTCCGCTGGCAATCACGAGTGCCCGGCACTTCACCTCGGTCCCGTCGGTCAGCACGACCGCCTTGACGGCATGGTCCGTCCGAACGGACGCTACCTCGGCGGGAGTCGTGAGCTCGGCACCGAGGCGGGTCGCCTGAGCGATGGCGCGGCGCGCGAGGTCGGCGCCGCTGACACCTTTCGGGAACCCGAGGTAGTTCTCGATCCGGGAACTCGTGCCCGCCTGTCCACCGGGCGCTTCGCGTTCGAGGAGAACGGTCGAGAGGCCTTCGGATGCACCGTAGACCGCGGCTGCGAGGCCCGCGGGGCCTCCGCCGATGATGGCGAGGTCGTAGAAGGGTGCCTCGGGCATGGAATGGATCCCAGCGGCTTCGGCCAGGTCCGCCTTCGCCGGGTTGACGAGCGAAGCGCCGTCGGGAAGGAGGACGACGGGCAGCGCTGCGCCGCCGTCTGATGCTGTCTCCACCACGTGCGCCGCTTCTGCGTCGCGCTCGATATCGATGAAACGATACGGGACCTCGTTGCGTGCCAGGAAGGCCTTGACCTCATACGTCGATGGCGACCATGTGGTGCCGAACACCCTGATTCCGTCGAACGGCACATCGGCGTTCGCCTGCCAGTCGTCGAGTACGTCATCGAGGACCGGGAATAGGTGCTCCTCGGGCGGACTCCACGGCTTGAGGAGATAGTGGTCGAGGCCGACGTCGTTGATCGCTTGGATCGCAGCTTCGGTATCGGCGTATGCCGTGAGGAGGAGTCGTTTCGCCTGTGGGAACACCTCTTGGGCAGCTATCAGGAACTCGGTACCGGTCATCCCGGGCATTCGCTGATCGATGACGAACGCGGCGACCGTCCTGGACCGTCCCTTGAGTTCGTGGACGGTCTCGAGCCCTTCGCTACCTGATGCCGCCGCGATCACCTGATAGTCGGCACCGTAGTGATTGCGAAGATCGCGGCGCACGGCCGCCAGGACCTGTGGGTCGTCGTCGACGGCCAGAATCACTGGCTTGCTCATGGGGTCCCCGGAATCGTCGCTGCATCCGATCCTATCCCAGGACGCGTCCTCCCGCCGGAAGATCGGTTCGCTACGCTCGTGGTTCCGGGGAGAGAGGTTGAGCAGTGACCGACGGATCGCGATTGGTGGTGCTCGGCACCCGCGGCTCCATTGCGGTGTCCGGGATGGATTTCGTCCGCTACGGAGGCAACACCACGGCGTTCGCGCTCGTCGTCGGTGACGAGACGGTGGCGTTTGTCGATGCAGGGACCGGCCTTCTCGCCTACCGGAACCACGGACTCTCGTTGGCGCGATCGGTGAACATCTTCCTCACGCACTATCACTGGGATCACCTTCAGGGCCTCTCGATGTTCGATGCCATATGGGCCGAAGACGGCGAGATCGTGATCCACGGTCCGGGCGGACCCGAGCATTCCCTGGTCGAGGTGATCGCTCCGCCGTGGTTCCCGGTCCCGTTGGCCGACGCAACGGCAGTGCGGTACGAGACCGTATCACGGCCGGTCGAGGTGCACGGACTGCTCATCACGCCGTTCCTCGTCGAACACCCGCAAGGAGCCTTCGGCTATCGGGTTGATGGACCGTCGGCGAGTCTGGCCATCGTGACCGACCACGAAGCCGGAACCGGACGGGATGCCGCGATCGTCGAAGCGATCCACGGCGTCGACGTCCTCATTCACGACGCGCAATACCAGCCAGACGAGATCGCACAGCGGAGAGGGTGGGGACACTCCACCTGGGTGGACGCCGTGATCGCAGCGGAGATATCAGGGGCGCGACGGTTGCTGCTGACCAGCTTGGACCCCCGTTCGACCGACGGAGACGTGGACCGCATGCTGCGCAGCGCACAGGAGCGATTTCCGGAGACCGACGTTGCCCGTCCCGGTGTCGAGGTTCGCCTGTGAGATTCGCTGCGTTCGCCCCCCCGAGGCTGAGGACCGTCGAAGAGTCGGAGCGCACCGCGACCTGGCTCGAACTCTTCTACGACCTTGTGTTCGTGGCGGCGGTCGCCATGATGGGCACCCGCCTGGCCCACGACGTCTCATGGGTCGGCGTCCTGTCGTATCTCGCCTACTTCGCCCTGGTCTGGTGGCTGTGGGCGAGTCACACGTTCTACGCCGACCGCTACGACACCGACGATCTGATCTATCGGTTCCTCGCTGGTGCGCAGATGGTTGCGGTGGCGGTGATTGCGGTCTCGCTCTCGCTCGGCGAAGCTGGATCCACCCGGGTGTTCGCCATGGGCTATGCCGGCGCCAGACTCGTTCTCCTCCTGCTCTACGCCAGGGCCTACCGCTATGTGCCGGGGACACGCGACCTGGTCCGGGGCTACCTCATCGGATTCGGCGCCGCGTCGCTGCTGTGGGTGATCTCGATCGCTGTTCCGGAACCGGCACGCTTCTGGGTGTGGGGCATCGCCTTCGCCATCGATCTCGCCACTCCGTTTGCCGTGCGCAAGATCCAGGCGGCGGCTCCGCTCGACGTGTCGCATCTCCCCGAGCGGTTCGGACTGTTCACGATCCTGGTACTTGGCGAGGCGATCGTCGCCGTCACCGTCGGACTCAGCCATGTGGCGTGGCAGACGCCGACGACGCTGGTCGGGATCTTCGGACTCGGTGCCGCCACGTGCCTCTGGTGGATCAACTTCGATCATCTCGATGGGTCGGTCGTTCGCAGGAGGGGTGAGGGAAGGAACTGGCGTCCGACGGTCTGGATCTACAGCCACCTGCCGCTTGCGGTATCACTTGCGATGTTCGGTGTCTCGGTGGAGTTGGCCATCGTGGGGGCAGACCACGGGCACAAGTACGCATCGACCGATCGCTGGTTGCTGGTCGCCTCGGTGGCTCTGGCGTTCGCGTCGATGGCGGCCATTCAGGCGGCCTCGGTGCGACCGGGGGATGAGCATCTCCAACGATGGGCCATGAGCGCCCGTCTGGTGGGGATCCCGGTCGTGCTGGCCATCGGTGTGTTCCCCGGTCTCGGCGCGGCCTGGACGATGATCTTGGTCACAACCGTGTGCAGCGCCGAAGTGGTCGCCGATCTTACTGCGGCCAACCCCACAGCGATTCGCTCCGCCGCCGATGCCGTGAAGGCGAGGACGAGGTCGTAGCAGCATCGAGCCCGCCGATCGCTTCGGATCTCACCCTCAGCGGTCGAGTCTTACCGTGACTGCCTCCGTGTCCCTCGCGAAGCGCTTCAGGACGACCCGGTTCAGGCAGTTCCAGGTGCGGGGACCGTCCTCCTCGGTTCGCAGGATGTTCGCCGCCCGGAGGATCCTCAGGTGTTCAGAGACCGTGGATTGCGCCAGGGAGAGGTGCGATGCGATCTCTCCGACCGTGTGCGGCTTGCACTCCTGGAAGTAGTCGATGATCTCCATCCGTGCCGGGTGACCCATCGCCTTCGCTATGGCGGCCATCTCGTCAACGGTCAGTGGGGTGGGATCGATCGGTGGGTCATCGTCGAGGCACGCCGGCGGCGGTTTCAGTTCCATGTGAGGGAGCGTATCAAGCCCATCGTGCCCTGCGATGGGGCCGAAAGACCGTTCATCGTGGAACGACGAATCGGCCGTTCGGTACCCCGTGGCGGACGTTCTGCCATTGGTCCATAGAGCTAGGGACTGATGGCCCTATCGTTAATCGTCGAAATGCGATGAACTGCTCCCTTGTGAACTCAATCCCGAAACGCCCCTAGGAGGCAGACATGGCAAAGCGACTCCGAACTCTCGGAATCGTCCTATCAGTAGTCGGAGTGATCTTCGTGATCTCCGGTGGAGTGGCCTACACCCAGGTGCAGGACGGCTACGGCTCGCTCCAGTCGTTCAGTGAAGCCCAGAACGTCGAACTCAGCTACAACGAAGACGGACAGCTCGTCGACCGCGGCACCACCGAAGGCGCAGACGCAATCATGGCGCTGTTGACCGATACGTGGGGCTACCCGGTCAAGTCGGCCGATCTGGACGCCAATGACCCGTTGGTCAATACGGCATCCGAGTACATGTTCCAGATGGCGACGATCGCCTATCACACGCTGCACGGCACGCAGACCGTGGTGCTCGCAGAAGGCACCGAGTACAACGGTGAGACGTTCGCCGCAGGGGAGTACGAGGTCGCCATTCAGGAAATCGGAAGCCCGGAGCGCGTTGGTGCCGGCCTTGGCGGCTACTGGACCGACTTCGATCGCATGCATCCACTCGAGGGTCCGGCACGCGGCCAGGCATGGAGTGGCACGGCGCACGGCCTGATCGGTGAGCTCGGCGTCGGGACCGTCACGCATTCCGCACTGCAGCTTGGTCTTGCGATCGCCGGCACGCTGGCCGCCATCGGCCTCACGGTGCTCGTTGCCGGCCTCGGTCTGGTGTGGGCCACGAAGGAAGAGAAGGCCACGAAGCCGAAGGCAACCGAGTCCGACGCGAAGAAGGATCTCGAACCGGTCAGCTGATCGAACCAACCCCCTACCGCGAAGGTAGGCGACGAAGAGACTGGGGCCCGCAGCAATGTGGGCCCCAGTCGCGTCGGCTGCGAGCTGCGAGCTGCGAGCTGCGAGCTGGCAGCCTTGTCCAATGAACAATCCCTGAACTCGCAGGCGAACACCGCATCAATCCGCCTCTTCCCCGTACGATGTCTGGATGGGAGCTTCACCTGCCACCGTGCTGGTTGTCGACGACGAGGACATGGTCCGCGAGGTCGTCTGCACCTATCTCGAGCGCGAGGGGTACGCGACGCTGCAGGCGTCGGCGGGACGAGCCGCGCAGGAACTCATCGCATCGGAGCGGCCCGACCTGATCGTGCTCGACGTGATGCTCCCCGAGATCGACGGTTACAGCATCCTTGCCGACATCCGTGAGCGCGACGACATCCCGGTGATTCTCCTGACTGCCCGGACCGAGGAGACCGATCGGCTGCTTGGCCTCAAACTCGGTGCCGACGACTACGTTGTCAAACCCTTCTCGCCACGGGAGCTTGCGGCGCGCGTCGGGACCGTCCTCCGTCGAGCAGGGAAGCCCGAGCCTCCGGCTCCGGCACCGTCGATGGAGTTCGATGGACTCGCGATCGACGGTCGCAGCAGAGAGGTCCGTGTCGACGGCCAAGTGGTCGATCTCACCGCAAGGGAGTTCGACCTTCTGGCCTTCCTTGCTGCTGCGCCGAAGCAAGTCTTCTCGCGGAGCCAGCTCCTCGAACAGGTCTGGGAGTCGTCGACGGAGTGGCAGGATGCGTCCACCGTGACGGTTCACATCCGGCGAATCCGGCGCAAGATCGAACGCGACGCGAATGAGCCCCGGTGGATCGCGACGGTATGGGGCGTCGGTTATCGGTTCGAACCATGAAGGCCGTGATCTGGCTCCTTGGCGCGGTGCTCGTCGGGTTGGTCGCGTTTGAAATCTCCATGCAGCCGACCGCAGGCGACCGGGTGCTCCTCGCGGTGATCTTCGCTCTGATCGCCGCATTCGCCGCCGTCCTTGCGTTCGGAATCCGATGGGGTGCACGCCGGTCACACTCGATCCGCCGCAGCGTTCTGATCGTGGGACTCGCGGGGCTGGCGATCGCCGCCCTCACGATCGGTATCGCAGCCCAGCAGATGTTCCTTTCCCAACACGACCTGAATCTGTTGATCGTCGTGCTGTTCTTTGCGGTGGTCACGACCGTTGCGTTCGCCGTCTCGGTCAGCGGAGACCTCACGCGTGATCTCGAAGCGACGGCGCTTGCAGCCGAGCGTGTTCAGGCGGGAGATCTCGGAGCGCGGACCGGCGTGGTTCGAGCCGACGAAGTAGGGACCGTTGCCGGCACCTTCGACCAGATGGCGGGGGAGTTGGAGCAGCGCGAGACAGAGCGCCGGGCGTACGACGACGCGAGGCGCCGGTTCCTCGCAGCAATCGGCCATGATCTGCGCACGCCGCTCGCTTCGCTGCGGGCTGCGGTCGAAGCCCTCGAAGACGGGCTTGCCCCCGACCCCGATCGGTACCTCCGTTCGATGGATCGGGACGTGGCCGTCCTCAGTTCTCTGGTCGACGACCTTTTCCTGCTCTCTCGTCTCGAGGAAGGCGTCGTTGAGATCGAGCGTGCGTCGATCGATGTCACTGAACTCGCCGACGAGGCCATCGAAGTTCTGACACCGGTGGCGTCGGCAGCGGATGTGCGGCTGGAACTCAGCGCCGACCAACGCGCCGTCGCGGTGGGTGGATCTGAGGCGGTGAGCCGTGTGCTTCGCAATCTGCTCGACAATGCGATCCGGTTCGCTCCTGCCGGATCCGCGGTTGTCGTCGAAGTTCGGGACGATGACGGCGCCGTCGTGCGCGTGCTCGACCAAGGACCCGGATTTGCCCTCGCATTTGTCGACGAAGCGTTCGAACGATTCACGCGGGACGACCCATCGCGGGAACGTTCGACGGGAGGATCCGGTCTCGGTCTTGCCATCGCCCGGGGATTCGTCGAGGCCCTTGGTGGGACGATCTGGGCAGACCCCGGCCCTGGCGGGTGTGTGGCCTTCCGCCTTCCCCGGGCTTGATCCCACGCGCCATCCCGCGTTGATTATCCGTTGGTGCCGTGGGTGATTGCATCGTTGGCGACCGACTGGTCGAATCCGCTCACTTCGCGGGCGTGGAGGTGCCACGGAGACGGAGCCCCGATGAGTTGACATCTCATCTTCGGCGGTAGTAGCGTGCACGCCTGTGCAGTGGTGCACATTCGTGCACGCGACCATATCGGCGACGGCTAGCCCCGAAACGGAGCTCCATGGAGTGACTGGCAACGAACAGCAACGCGATCACGTGGAGTGATCGAGAGCCGTATCACCGTCAGCACTCGTCGAACCCGTCACCGCGACAAGGAGGAATAGCGAGATGATGACCGTATTGAGGCGGAAGGGGATCCTGTTTCTAGCGATCCTTCTGAGCCTTGCCTTGATCGCCGCAGGGTGTTCCCAAGACACTGATGACGCGAGCGACGAATCAACGACGACCACCACGGAAGACGTCGGCACGACGGCCGCACCCGAGTCCGACGCTCCGGCGCCGTTCAACGGCGACACGCCGGTGAAGATCGCCGTCGTCCAGAACAGTGGTGCCGGCGACTACTTCCAGCAGTGGACCAATGGTGCGAAGCAGCAGCTCGACGCCATCGGCATCGAGTACCAGTGGTACGACGCGCAAGCCGACAACGGCAAGCAGGCCACCGACATGGAGACCGCAATCGGCTCCGGCGTCACCGGCATCATCGTCGACCATGGCCAGACGGACACCATGTGTCCGCTCATCAATGACGCAATCGCAGCCGGCATTCCGGTCGTGATCTACGACATCGCCGTCCAGGACTGCGCCCCCGAGGCCGTCCAGACACAGCAGTCTGATGCAAGCCTCGCCGACCTGTCCCTCGGGCAGATGCTCGCGGACATCGGCGGCGACCAGAACGTTGGCTACGTCAACGTGCTCGGCATTGCACCGCTCGACCGTCGTCACGTCGTCTGGGAAGAGTATGTTGCTGCTGCCCCGTGGACGCAGGAGTTCTTCGTCGGTGAGTTCACGAACGCTGTCGCAACCGACAACGCACAGCTCGTCGATGCAGCCCTCAAGGCCAACCCGGACATTCGGGCGATCTTCGCTCCGTACGACGAGCTGACCAAGGGCGCCGTCGCCGCGATCTACGAGAACAACATGGAAGCCGACGTGTGGGCATACGGGATCGACATCTCGAACGCCGACATTGAGGTCATGACTGAAGAAGGCAGCCCGTGGAAGGCCACGGCGACCACCGACCCGAACGCGATCGGTGCCGCCGTTGCACGCACCATGGCGCTTGAACTCGCCGGTGAGCAGGACGCTCGCCTGGTCAACTTCCCGGGCGTGCTCGTGACGCAGGACTTCCTCGTCGAGAACAGCATCACCAACATGGTTGACCTGCGGTCGCAGCTTCCGGCGTTGAACCTCGCAGAGGTGCAGTCCGCAAGCTGGATCCCGGCCGTCGAGTTCTAGGCGTACCAACAACGAGAGATACCGGGGAGAGCCACCGATGACCACCGTGATCGAGATGCGAGGCATCACCATGGCCTTCGGCGCCAATGAGGTGCTCAAGGGCATTGACCTCGACCTCGAATCCGGCAAGGTGACGGCCATGCTCGGCGCCAACGGCGCAGGCAAGTCGACCCTCATCAAGGTTCTCTCCGGTGTATACAACGGATACGGCGGCACCATCGTGATCGATGGTGCCGCCGTATCCATTGACCATCCGATGACCGCGCGAAAGTACGGCATCGAGGCGGTCCACCAGAAGATTGCAGACGGTGTCGTCCCCGGACTCAGCGTGGCCGAGAACCTCCTCTTCGACGACATCGTCAATAACGAGGTACCCCGTGCACAGTCGCTGCGCGGCCTCGTCCCTCGCGCGCGAAAGGTCGCCGCGGTCCTTGATTTGAACTGGTCGGATGAGGTCCTTCGTAGCGACGTCTACGACCTCCCGATCGCCGATCAGCAGCTCATCCTCCTCGCTCGTGCGCTCGTCCACGAGCCGAAGTTGCTCATCCTCGACGAACCAACCTCCGCCCTTTCCCAGACCGAGGCCGACCGCCTGTTCGACGTCATCCGCCAGCTTCGCGATGACGGCGTGGCCGTCCTCTATGTCTCCCACCGTTTGGGTGAGATCGAACAGATCGCGGATCGGTTGCTTGTGTTGCGAGACGGCGTCATCCGCAGCGATCACGTTCCTCCCATCGACTGGGCCGAAGCTCTTCACGACATGCTTGGGGAAGCGGAACAGGATCCACACGAACGCACCGGAGAGCTTCGCGGAACCGAGACCGTGCTCGAATTGAATGGCGTTCGCGTGCTCCCCAAGGCCTCGGCCTTCGACCTCGGAATCCGGGCCGGCGAAGTGACCGGCGTCTTCGGTCTGCTCGGTTCGGGTCAGCGCGAACTCGGGCAGGGCATCTTCGGTGCCGAACCGTTCAAGGCAGGGTCGATGACGCTCAAGGGTGAGCCCTACTCCCCGAAAGCTCCCGCCGACGCCATCGCCGATGACGTCTACATGGTCCCGGAGGACCGGGCGGCCAAGACGATGATCAAGGACTGGAGCATCACCGCAACCTCCACGTTCCCATTCCTCGGCGATGTCTCTCGCTTCGGCGTCCTCAACGCGAGCGCCGAAGACAAGGTCGGTGAGTTGGTCATCAAGGACTTCGGAGTCGTCGCCCAATCGGAGGACGACCCCGTCATTTCACTCTCAGGCGGCAACCAGCAGAAGGTCGTCGTCGGCCGGTGGCTGCGCAAACAGCCGACGGTGATGATTCTCGACGAGCCGTTCCAGGGCGTCGACGTCGGGGCGCGACACGACCTTGCGGAAAAGACCCGTGAAGTCGCCGCCGCCGGGTCCGCCGTCATCGTGATGTCCACGGACCTCGGAGAGATCATGCAGGTATCTGACCGGGTCATCGTGCTCGCCGACGGCAACCTGCAACACGATGCCTATCTGACAGATACCAGTGAAGAAGAGATTCTCGAGCGACTTTCGGAGGCGACCAAGTGAGTATCAAGCAGCCATCGTCAGGGGCGGATACCGCCCCGCCGAGCAAGCCACCGAGGGCGCCTGTGCTTGTCGCCGAGAAGCCGAAGACCGACTTCCGTGATTGGGTCGTGAAGTACGGCTTCATCGTTCTCACCGTCTTCTTCTTCATCCTATTCCTCGTGACGCTTCCATCGTTCCGCATGTCGTCGACGATGTTCTCGATGTTGAAGTTCACCTCGGTGGTCGCGATCGCCGGCCTCGGGATCACCTTCACGATGGTGGTTGGCGGTCTCGATCTCTCAGTCGGAGCCACCGCGGGCATGGCCGTTACCGTCGCCGCGATGACGATGGTCATCTATGCGCAGACCGGACCCGTCGCCGTCCTGGCAGTCCTCGGTGCCGGCGCGCTGATCGGCGTGTTCAACGCAGTCTTGATCGTGGCGCTCAAGATCCCGGATCTCCTCGCGACGCTCGCCACGATGTTCTTGATACAGGGCTTGAAGCTCGTCCCCGTTGACGGCCAGTCGGTCTCCTCCGGCCTGATCCTTCGGGATGGCTCGGTCGCACCCGGGAAGTTCACCGAGGGATTCATCGAGATCAACAAGGGTTCGCTCGGGCCGATCCCGTATCCGGTGATCATGTGGGGCGTTTTGGCAATCGCAACGTGGTTCTTCCTATCGAGGACGAAGTGGGGTCGCATCATGTACGCCGTCGGCACCAACCCGGAAGCCGCCCGCCTCGCCGGTGCCCGCGTTGGTCGCTACAAGGCGTTGGCCTACATCATCTCCGGCGTCTTCGCCTCGATCGCCGGCATGATCCTTGCCTCTCGAATCCGGCAGGGCGACATCTCGGCGGGTAACTCGCTGCTGCTCGACGCCGTAGCGGTTGCGCTGGTCGGCTACTCGGTGCTCGGAGCGAACAAGCCAAATGCTTTTGGTACGACGCTCGGTGCCCTCCTGATCGGCATTCTCCTGACCGGGACGACCATGATGAATTTCCCGTACTACTGGCAGGACGTGGTCAAGGGCCTCGTGCTCGTGGTCGCACTGATCTTCTCGTTCACTCTGTCCCGGCGCAAGCAGCGCCACGTCGCCGCCGTTCCAATATGAGCACCGGCCAAGAAACATCGACACGGACCGTCTGGATTGATCCGTCCGACGAAGAGACCGTGCTCGTCATCGAGCAGCGACTGCTCCCGTTCGAGTACGAAGAGGTCCCGATCCGCACCGCGGAGGAGATGACCGCCGCCATCGCCGACATGGTCGTGCGCGGCGCCGGTTGCATCGGTGTCTCAGCCGGATACGGGATGTATCTCGCCGCGCTCGAAGGACGCGAACTCGAGGGCGAGGCGGCCGGGTCGCGATTGGCAGCGGCCGGTGCGATGCTCGAAGCGAGCCGTCCGACGGCCGTCAACCTCACTTGGGCTGTTCAGCGCCAACTCCGTGAGCTCTCCGGCATCTCCAGCGGCGAGGCTCGTGTCGCTCGCGCTCGCGAAGTCGCGGACGAGATCGCGAACGAGGACATTGCGTACTGCGCGACCATCGGTCAGTATGGCCTCGAAGTTGTTCGTGAGATCTACGAGCGCAAGGGTTCGACGGTCAACATCATGACCCACTGCAACGCCGGGTGGCTGGCGTTCGTTTCTCACGGCACGGCGACCGCGCCCATGTATGCAGCCCACGCTGCCGGAATACCGATCCACGTCTGGGTCAGTGAGACTCGGCCACGCAACCAGGGCGCCCGCCTCACCGCGTGGGAGCTCGGCCAGGCCGGTGTGCCGCACACGCTGATCGCCGACAACAGCTCCGGCCACTTGATGCAGCATGGCCTGGTCGACATGGTCATCGTCGGAAGCGATCGCACGACGATCAACGGCGACGTGGCCAACAAGATCGGCACCTACATGAAGGCAGCGGCGGCGAGCGACAACGGCATCCCGTTCTACGCAGCGTTGCCGTCGAGCACGTTCGACCCGACGAGCCGGGATGGCCTCGCCGATATCCCGATCGAGGAACGCGATTCGACCGAAGTGACCAACGCAACGGCATGGTTCGACGGACGCCAGATCGAGCCGCGCCTCGCCGCACCGGGAACCGCGGCCGCCAACTTCGCCTTTGACGTGACACCGGCACGACTCGTGACCGGGATCATCACCGAACGGGGCATCTGCGAAGCGAGCCTGGAGTCGATCCTCGCCCGCTATCCCGAGTTCTCGTCCACATCCTGACCCGCGACTGGGGGAGTAGTGAAGAATCGATGGAACGACACGGAGGCAGCAGCCTTCGGAGGCCCGCTCGGCGAGCTCGTGTATGCCTCCCGCCTCATCGGGTCGGAGCCCTCGCTCGTGCTCCACGGCGGCGGGAATAGCTCGATCAAGCGCACCGAATCCGATGTCTTCGGTCGCGACCTCGAAGCGGTCTGGGTGAAGGCCAGCGGCTGGAACCTGGTCGATATCGAGGCCGAGGGCTTCGCCCCGGTGCGCTTGGCTGCCATCCGTCGACTCGCCGACCTGGAGACGCTCTCGGATACGGCGATGGCGAACGAACTGCGAACCGCCCTGCTCGATGCAACCGCCGCAAGCCCCTCGGTCGAGGCAATCATCCACGCCATCATCCCCGATCGCGCCGTGCTCCACACCCACGCGGACGCCCTTCTGGCGATCTCGAGCACCGCCAATGGGCGCGACCGCGTCGAGGAGTTGTATGGGGACCGGGTCGTCGTGGTGCCCTATGCACGGTCCGGGTTCCGGATCGGCCGGGCAGCCGCCGTCGAACTCGGGCGCCGCCTCACCGATGAGACGATCGGCGTCGTCCTCATGAACCACGGCCTCTTCACATTCGGTGCGAACCCACATGAGGCGTACGACAGAATGATCGATCTCGTGACCGAGGCCGAAACCTACCTTCAAGAGTCCTCCGACCGCGAAGAACCTCTCGGATCGGTTGGTGCTTCCCCCAGCGCCGACCGATCCGTCCTCGCATCGCTTCGTGCCGAGATCTCGCGCACGGCCGGAGCGCCGTTCATCATGAGCCGGCACTGCGACCACGAAAGCTGGGCGTTCAGCCGCCGCAGCGACCTGGAGGAGGTCGCGGGTCAGGGTCCGGCCACACCCGACCATGTGATCTGGACCAAGAACGTCCCGATGTTCGGTCGCGACGTCGATGCCTACGCGGACGCGTACCGCTCCTACTTCGAAGAGAATCAGCCGCGGGTCGGCCCGGTGCGGATGCTCGACCCGGCACCCCGCGTGATCTTCGATTCGGAACTCGGCATGCTGACGGCCGGCCCCGATGTGGGCGCCGCGGACACCGCCCGTGACATCTACCGTCGCACGATCTGGATCATTGAACAGGCGACCGCTCTCGGCGGATACACCGCGCTCTCGGCGGGGGACTTCTTCGACCTCGAATACTGGGAACTCGAGCAGGCCAAACTCGACCGGGTTGCCGAGACCGGCGAGTTCACCGGCGAGGTAGCTGTCGTGACGGGAGCGGCATCGGGGATCGGGCGGGCGTGCGCCCGCGAACTCCTCGACCGTGGTGCGGCGGTGGTCGGACTCGATATCAGCCCATCGGTCCGCGACGCTTCCGACGATGCTGCGTTCCTCGGGATACCGTGCGATCTCACCTCGATTGAGTCGACCTCGGAGGCGCTCGATGCAGCCGTCGATCGCTTTGGCGGTGTGGACATGCTCGTGGCGTCGGCCGGCCTCTTCCCTGAGTCCGCTCCCATCTCGGCGCACGACCCGGTGGCATGGCGCAAGGCGATGTCGGTCAACGTCGACGCCTTCGCTCAGATGCTCTCGCTCGTGCATCCGCTCCTCGTGCTTGCACCACGCGGTGGTCGCGTGGCCGTCATCGGTTCGAAGAACGTGGCCGCTCCCGGACCCGGAGCATCGGCGTATTCGGCTTCGAAGGCTGCGGCCAACCAATTGGCCCGCGTCGTTGCGCTCGAGTGGGCCCCAGACGGCATCCGCGTCAACTCGGTGCATCCCGACGCGGTGTTCGATACGGCGTTGTGGACCGACGAACTCCTCGCCGAGCGGGCCGCCCGGTACGGGTTGAGCGTCGAGGAGTACAAGCGGCGCAACCTCATGAGCATCGAAATCACGAGTGCCGATGTGGCTGGAGTGGTCGCCACGATGCTCGGCTCGACCTTCTCCAGAATCACCGGAGCGCACATCCCGATCGACGGGGGAAATGATCGGGTGATCTGAGGCCGATGTCCTGGGCTTGCCTTGCGAGCCGGAAGCAGCGGTGATACGCTAGGTGCACGAAAGTGCATTCATCGCACAGATGTGCAAATCGGCTGAGAAGCCAACCATACGACCATCTCCACGGAGAGGAAGGACGCGAATCATGGACTGGGGCATGCAGAGCAGGATGGCGAGGCTGATCCCGCCGGAGACCGGCAAGGCGTTCTTCCTCGCTATCGATCACGGCTACTTTCTTGGACCCACCCGGAGCCTCGAGCGCCCTGGTGAGACCGTCGCCGACCTGACCCCGATCGCCGACGCGCTCTTCGTGACGCGTGGCGTGCTTCGTTCTGCGATTCCCGCCGAGTCCACACCGAACGTCATCCTGCGTGCGAGCGGTGGTCCGAGCATCGTCGGTGGCACGCTCGAGAACGAGCGTCTGCTCCTGTCGGCCGAAGAGGCCATTCGCCTCGACGCTGCAGCCGTCGGCATCTCGGTATTCGTTGGCTCGAGCTACGAGACCCAGACGTTGAACAACCTTGCAATGGCGGTCAATGAGTACGAGCGCTACGGCATCCCGGTGATGGCCGTCACTGCGGTCGGCAAGGAACTCGAGAAGCGCGACTCGCGGTATCTCGCCCTCGCTTCCCGGATCGCTGCCGAATTGGGTGCCCGGGTGGTCAAGACCTACTACTGCGAGGACTTCGACAAGATCACCAGCACCTGCCCCGTCCCGGTCGTCATCGCAGGCGGCCCGAAGACCGACGACGCGCTCGAGGTGCTGACATTCGTCCGTGACGGAATCGACAAGGGCGCCGTTGGCGTCAACCTCGGTCGCAATATCTGGCAGCACTACGACCCGGTCGGGATGGCCAAGGCCCTCCGCGCCGTCATTCACGATGACGCCGCTCCGAAGGACGCTCTCGATCTTGTCGCGGCTCCGCCGAACAAGGCCTGACCCCATGGAATTCCTGGTACGCATCGAGCAGGACATCCCGCCGGACATCGATCCTGACCTCCTCGCC
>Ga0316189_10002573_pt1 | contig 17751 bp, 14 predicted proteins | sample LowCovwburrow_MG_FD_204930 | JGI IMG/M metagenome (GOLD analysis project Ga0316189, IMG submission 204930) | Coastal sediment microbial communities from Maine, United States - Lowes Cove worm burrow | ecosystem: Environmental > Aquatic > Marine > Coastal > Sediment | place: USA: Maine...
ACGCGTTAAAGAAATGCATTCCTGGAATTCTAATCACGTCATTGGAAGAATTGTGCTTTATGAACTCACAAGACATAGTGATCATCACTATAAATCTTCAAAAAAATATCAAATTCTAGATTGCCATGATGAAAGTCCACAAATGCCTTTTGGGTATCCAACCTCAATGGTATTGGCTATGGTTCCGCCTTTATGGTTTAAGATTATGAATAAGCGTGTGCCTAAGGAGATGATTTTAAAATAGTATTCAGTTTCAGTGTTCAGAATCTGTTACATGAAACTTTGAACTTTGGACTACAAAAATCTATCTTTGCAACTTCAAAATTTTATATCATGACCAAAGACGTTCGCGTGCGTTTTGCACCAAGCCCAACAGGACCTTTACATATTGGAGGCGTTAGAACAGCGCTTTTCAACTATCTATTTGCTAAAAAACATAATGGAACTTTTGTGCTTCGTATTGAAGACACAGATCAAAACCGATATGTTGAAGGTGCAGAAGATTATATCGTGGAAGCTTTGAATTGGTGCGGAATTCCCTTTGATGAAGGTGTTGGGGAAAATGAAAAATTTGGACCATACAGACAAAGTGAACGCAAGCATTTGTATAAGCAATATGCTGAGGAACTCATCGAAAAAGGTCACGCATACTATGCTTTTGACACAGCTGAAACATTAGATTTCCATAGAAAAGATCACGAAGCTAATGGAAAAACCTTTATTTATAATTGGCATAACAGATTAAAATTAAGTAATTCCTTAGCGCTTTCTGAAGCTGATGTAAAAGCAAAATTAGATGCTGGAGACGATTATGTCATTCGGTTTAAATCACCTCAAGATGAGACGCTTCATTTGAAAGATATTATTCGTGGTGATATGAAGATTGACACCAATGTTTTAGATGACAAAGTTTTGTTTAAAAGCGATGGAATGCCAACCTACCATTTAGCAAATATTGTAGATGATCATTTAATGGAAATCTCTCATGTCATTCGTGGTGAAGAGTGGTTACCATCCTTAGCATTACATTATCAATTGTATGCTGCTTTTGGTTGGGAATCACCTGAATTTGCTCACCTTCCGTTGATATTAAAACCAACAGGAAAAGGAAAATTAAGTAAGCGTGATGGCGATAAATTAGGATTTCCTGTATTTCCTTTAGAGTGGAAAGACCCAAAATCTGGAGATGTTTCGAGAGGTTATAAAGAAGATGGATATTTCCCTGATGCTATGGTAAATTTCTTAGCCTTTTTAGGTTGGAATCCAGGCACAGAACAAGAATTGTTTAATTTAGAAGAATTAATTAACGCGTTTGATTTAGAACGTGTTAATAAGTCTGGAGCACGTTTTGATCCTGATAAAATCAAATGGTTTAATCACCATTATATGCAAAATCAGAATGATCATGATCTAGCGATCGCTTTTCAAAATTCTAGAGAAGAATTAGTAGAAATTGATACCCAATATATTGAAATGGTAGTCGCTCTCATTAAAGAACGTGCCACTTTTGTAAGTGATTTTTGGGACTTGAGTCACTTTTTCTTTGTATCACCTTCGTCTTACGACGAAAAAGCGTCTAAAAAAGCAATTAAAACCGATACGGCTGATATTTTAACCAAAGTAATAGAACTTGCAGATGGTATAGAAGATTTCACCGTTGAGAACCTTCAAACTGCAATAAAAGGATGGATTACAACAAACGAGATTGGCTTCGGAAAAGTGATGATGCCATTACGTTTAGCACTTGTGGGCACTTTGCAAGGTCCTGATGTATTTGATATTATGTTTTTGATTGGTAAAGTTGAAACTTTAAAACGTATTGAAGCTTTTAGGACTACCATATAAGTATTGACAAACACTTGTCATTCAAAGCGCTACTAAAGTATCTAATACATCATAGATTCTTTAGTCATTCCTCTTTCCGAATGACATTCAAGCATTCCAAATATTATAGGGGATTGTTTTGTGTCACCAATAGGTTTCTGCCTTTGCCGAAATTTGTTGATTTATAGTGTTATCAGCAAACTAAAAGCTAACATACTCTGATTACCTTCAAATTTTTTAGAACCTGGAGTTGTGGTTAAATTGTTATCGTTCAGCTTATTGAACATATTAGTAAAGCCGTAGCTATAAGTTGCTCTGAGTTTAAAACTTCCTATTCCAGCAGATGCACCTACAACACCATTGATATTAACTTTTGAAATATCACTTATATCTTCAGCAAATAAACCATCAAATCCATCAATAATATAATTTTTTTGATTGCTGTCTTCCAGCTCTAATTCACCATTGTATTGCAATTGTGGTCCTAAGTCTAATGTTAAATTATCACCTAATAATTTAACATGGAGCAAAAAGGTAGCTTGCACAGCCATTAGCTTATACTCTATTGGCTCTTCAATTATAGTTGCTAATGAAGGTCGGCCTGTAATTTCGAGTGAATTTTGTGAGAATTGAAACCCATAACTCACCGTATACCATTTGTGAGGAATATCAACCGTTGCAATCAGTCCGCCAATAAAGCCATTTCCGCTTTTGGTTGTGAAATTATCTGTTTTTATGTCATACTGCGTTAATCCTCCAGTAATCCCAATACCGTTTTTTATCCTATATCGCTTATGCTGCGCTGATGAAATTGCAACAATACTGATACAAAATGCGACTAATAAAATAAACTGTTTTTTTTGCATGTGTTTAGTGTGTGAGTTGAACAAATATAACTTAATTTAGTAATTCATTATTTTCTTAACTATTAAAAAAAAGTGTTATGGGACAATTTATATTTATACCAATTCTATTTTTCGGCTTAATCATTTTGATTTCGTCATTCTTTGTTGTGAAGCAAAAAACGGCAGCTATCGTCGAGCGATTTGGTAAATTTCAAAGCATTAGACATTCTGGTTTACAACTTAAAATTCCTTTAGTAGACCGTATTGCAGGTAAACTAAGTTTAAAAATACAGCAATTGGATGTCATCATAGAAACAAAAACCTTAGACGATGTATTTGTGCGTTTAAAAGTCTCAGTACAGTATCGTGTAATCAGGGAAAAGGTTTATGATGCGTTTTACCAATTAGATTATCCTCACGATCAAATTACCTCTTACGTGTTTGATGTGGTTCGTGCTGAAGTACCAAAAATGAAATTAGATGATGTTTTTGTTAAAAAAGATGATATTGCATTAGCTGTAAAAGCAGAGCTTAATGATGCCATGTCAGGGTATGGTTTTGATATCATTAAAACCTTAGTTACTGACATTGATCCTGATGCACAAGTAAAAGAAGCAATGAATAGAATTAATGCAGCAGATAGAGAAAAAACAGCAGCTCAATTTGAAGGTGATGCGGCGCGTATTTTAATCGTTGAAAAAGCAAAAGCTGAAGCCGAAAGTAAGCGATTACAAGGTCAAGGTATTGCTGATCAACGTCGCGAAATTGCTCGTGGTTTGGAAGAATCTGTTGAGGTGCTAAACAAAGTGGGTATTAACTCTCAAGAGGCCTCTGCCCTTATTGTTGTAACACAGCACTACGATACTTTACAATCTATAGGTCAACATACCAATAGTAACTTGATTTTAATGCCTAATTCACCTCAAGCTGGAAGTGAGATGTTGAATGATATGGTCGCCAGTTTTACGGCGAGTAATCAAATTGGTGAAGCCATGAAAAACCAAAGAAAAGATAAAGACGAGTAATTTTATTATACTACAAAAGACAAAAGCCTTGAATTGATTTTCGAGGCTTTTTTTATGAAAATGGATGACGCTCTTCCCAATCTCTTATTGGGTTTGCATATTTTACAACGAGTTTTAAAACCGTGTTAGCAATCACATTATTAGTGTGCTTTAAATATATGTGCATATGGTGTGGCTTTGCACCAATAGAACTCTTAATTTCCATTGCTGTTCGTGCAAAGATGACCTTTTTGAATTGCTTTTCGATTCCAAAAAACGCCATATCAAACAACATATTAAGATACATTTGATGCTGATGTTGCAACTCTTGATTATAACCTAAAAAATAGGTTTCTAATTTATCATGATTAAGAATTAATGTATAAAAGCCAACAAGTTCATCGCTTAAAAAATACCCAAAGATTTTAAACTGATCTTTGAGCTGAAATTTTAAGTTATAAAAGTGGTTTTGATGTAGTTTAAATGAATTGACTCCTGCATTATCAGAAACATTTTCATACAATTGGTATAAGGTTTTAGAAAACGTACTCACCTCTTCTAAACTGAGTTCTTTGCGCTGTAAATCTGCACTTTTTTTCCTAGCCGTTTTATACCGCCTTCTGTATTTTTTATTAAATGACGCTAGGTAATCTTCAGGAGTATTCCAAGTGTTTCTTACCTCAAAAATCATGTTGGGTTGCACTTGAGCTTTATACAATTTTTCGTTTCTGAAAAAGGATTCACTTTGATGAATCTGATCATCTTCAAAATAATCTTTGAAACCTATTATTCTTATTTTTTTATTAAACTGTCGTTTTATGGTTTGCGACAATGCTCCAAGTCCCAATGATACTGTATCTAGAAATTCCTCTTGAGAGATTATTTCAGCATTAAAATAGAGTCCATGCTGACCCGTATGCATCAAGTTTCCGACGATAAGCGCATTTCCTTTAACAATTTTAGAAATTAGAATTTTTCCGCAGCGTTTAAAAAATTGGTTTGAAGTTTTTCTAAACACATCATCTAAGTACATTTCAACACGCTGAATAACGGCTATGCCAACTAATGTTTCCGAAGAAAAAATGCCTAAAAAATAACTAGAAATATTTGATGGACTCGACGCTTCAAGAGCTTTTAAAAATGGCCTTTTTAGGAAAATATCATCAACCAGGAGGTCATCCCAAGTTTGAGGTAAATCGGCAACCGAATTAAATACTTTAAAGTGTGTCAAGGCAAAGAAAAAAAGACTAATAACTTAAGTTGTCAGTCTTTTTATGTGTTTTAAATATTAATTAGATTATGCTGTCCAACCGCAAACGATTGCTCCCATAACTGTTAAACAAGTTGTCCAATAAAGACCATTAATCATGATGTATTTCCAGCTCTTACGCTCAAACATACCATTGATTGCAATTACGGGAATAAACATGAATACACCTGCAAGAGCACCATGCAATGCACCGTGTTTAAACGTTCTAAAAGCATTGCCGTAATCCGCCATAAATGCTTCATATGAAGGTTTCGCCAAAGAAGGATCGCCTCCCATTAAGCTATAAGCTCCCGTTTGATGATTAGTAAGCATTTGAATAGAAAAGGCTAGTAAAAAAGAAAGCACTAATGATCCAAGAAAAATGACAGGCATATTTCCCTTTTTCATTTTTTCTTCTGTCATTTCTGCTTCGCGCATCCAAACGTTTCCAAAAGTTTTTGGATTATACCATATAAATCCAAGAATTAATGGCACAATTGCAGCTACGAAAATTGCTAAAAAATTAAATTCCATAATATTATTGATTATAGTTAGTCTGATAAATGTACAAAAAAACCTCAAAGCGAAATTCCTTGAGATTTAAAGCTATACTATTTAACAACTATAAAGCCTTGGCTTCTGCTACTAATAACTCATTTTTATCTTCTAATGCTTTTTCAATGAATGCATCAATATCTGCATTACGCTCTTGACCATTTTTTAATAATACACTTAACGTAAGCATGACGGCAATACGTGTTCCTGCTTTTTTAGCTGAGGTATTAAATAACGGCTGTAAATCATCGTAACTGACCTCTTCTGCAAGTTTTAAGATTTCAGCTTTTGACTTCTCTTGCTTTGCTTCAGGAAGGTTAGTATACTTTTTACCAAGCTGTTGGATCACACTAATCGCAGGACGTTTTTGTTGCAGCTGTTGTGGTTTGTTCTGCTGTTGTGGCTTAGGCTTTTGTTTAGCCCAAGAATCACGTAAACCAACGGTTTTGTTGAATACTAGATGTTCGCGTGTAGAATCATCATCGACATTAAAATATCCTAAACGTTGAAACTGAAAACGCTCACCAATACTAACATCGGCTAGGCTTGGTTCAACAAAAGCTTCTATAGTTTTTAAAGAATTTGGGTTTACAAATTCCATGAAATCTTTATCCTGATGACTATCTGGCGATTCGTCCATAAATAATCTGTCATATTCTCTAATTTCTGCTTTTATAGCATGTTTAATAGATACCCAATGCAGCGTGCCTTTCACACTTTTTTCAGTATCTGTAGAATATGTACAATGAATTTCAATAATTTGACCTTCAGCATCTTTAACCACACTTTCACCTTTAATGATGTATGCGTTTTTTAATCGGACTTCACTACCCAATTTCAGTCTAAAAAATTTACTGCTTGCTTCTTCTTTGAAGTCGGCTTTCTCAATATATAATTCTCTTGAAAAAGGGACTTGACGAAATCCAGCACTGTCATCTTCAGGATTATTTTCAGCTTCCAACCATTCTTCTTCACCCTCTGGATAATTGGTGATTACTAATTTAACAGGATCCAAAACAGCCATTACTCTTGGTGCTATTTTATTCAAATCTTCTCTGATACAAAATTCTAATAACGAAACATCAATCACATTTTCACGCTTAGCCACACCTGCTTTTTCAATAAACTGACGGATCGAATCTGGAGTATAACCACGTCGTCTTAGTCCTGAAATTGTAGGCATTCTTGGATCATCCCATCCCGAAACGATACCTTCTTGAACTAATTTGAGCAACTTACGTTTACTCATAATAGTATAACTCAGGTTTAAACGTGCAAATTCACGCTGTTTTGGTTGCATTGGAAGCTTTTGTGAAGCATAACCATACACATGCTCCTTAAACCAATCGTAAAGTTCTCTATGTGGTTTAAATTCGAGTGAACAAAGCGAGTGTGAAATTTGCTCGATATAGTCACTTTCACCATGCGTCCAATCATACATTGGATAAATGCACCACTCATCACCTGTTCTATGATGTTCCTTTTTTAAGACGCGATACATAATTGGGTCACGCATCAACATATTAGGATGCTGCATATCAATTTTTGCCCGTAAAATATGTGAGCCTTCATCAAACTCACCATTTTTCATGCGCTCGAATAAATCGAGGTTTTCTTGTATGGTTCTGTTTCTATAAGGACCATCAACACCTGGTTGTGTTGGTGTTCCTTTTTGTTCTGCCATGGCTTCACTAGACTGCGAATCTACATAAGCCTTACCGTCTTTAATTAACTGAATAGTCCAATCATAAAGGGTATGGAAATAATCTGAAGAATACAATTCATTTTCCCATTTATAACCTAACCAAGCGATATCGCGTTTGATAGCATCTACATATTCTTGCTCTTCTTTTGCTGGGTTAGTATCATCGAAACGAAGATTTACAGGTGCGTTGTATTTTTCACCTAAACCAAAACTAATTCCTATAGCTTTAGTATGACCAATGTGCAAATAACCATTAGGTTCTGGTGGAAAACGGAACCGAAGTTTCTCTTTCGATAAACCGTTTTTTAAATCTTCTTCAATGATGTGCTCTATAAAATTGAGCGATTTTGTTTCTTCAGACATGCTTTTAAAAATAATAGACAAAGTTATTAAATATTTGCGTCATATATTTGTTTTAAAATAGAATGCTTTGGGAATAATTAAGGTAGAAAATATAAGGGTTTTTGCTCATCATGGATGTTTAAAAGAAGAAACTAAAATTGGTAGTGATTATCGTGTAGATTTAGAGGTTAAGGCAAATTTACAAACCTCTGCAAAAACAGACAACCTAAGTGATACCGTTGACTACGTACTATTAAACCGAATTGTTGTAGAGGAAATGCATAAGCCTTCAAAATTATTAGAAACCGTTGCAAAACGAATTTTAAATCGCATATTTACTGAAGACACTTTGGTTACAAAAGCCACTGTTAGTGTTAGTAAACTCAATCCTCCAATTGGTGGTGATGTTCAAAGTGTAACGATAAAAATGACCGAAAGACGAAAAAAGCATTAGTATATAGTAATACGTCTATATTTTTTTTACATTTGCTGACTCGCTAGAAATAACGAGTTCTTTTTTTAAAAAGAAATTATGGCATCTTGGCCGAGTGGCTAGGCAGAGGTCTGCAAAACCTTGTACAGCGGTTCGAATCCGCTAGATGCCTCTGAAACCTTCAACGTGAGTTGAAGGTTTTTTTTGTTTTATAATTTTTATAAAAAAATAATTAAAGTTTAGCAAAACCTTGAGCGTTAATTGAAACCCACTAGGTGGCTTTGTAACTTTTGAGAAAAAGTTGAAGATTGTTTCATTTTTAAAATTTAATTAAAGACAAATAGAACTTTGAATGGTTATTGAAACCCACTATGAGCCTTTAAAACCTTTGAGAAAAAGTTGAAGATTGTTTCATTTTTAAAATTTAATTAAAGACAAATAGAACTTTGAATAGTTATTGAAACCCTCTATGAACCTTTAAAACCTTTGAGAAAAAGTTGAAGGTTGTTTCGTTTTTAAAATTTAATTATAGACAAATAGAACTTTGAATGGTTATTGAAACCCACTATGAGCCTTTAAAACCTTTGAGAAAAAGTTGAAGGTTGTTTCGTTTTAAAATTTAAATTATTGAGCCGAAATTTAAATTGTACAGAAAACCTCTCTTGACTTCGAAACTTTTCGAGGTTTTAATTCAGTTTCTATTAATATACTTAAAATCAGATAAGTATATAGTTTACAGATTTTGTCATGTCACAAAATATCACGATAGGAAAACTCCTATTCCTAAAGAATTTAGCACGATTTTAAGTCTGTTTTTTTCTAAATATTTTATTCGTATCAAATTATTTTGTTTTCCGTATAAAAAGTTGATATTTGCCGACTTAAAATCAATATATAATTATGAAAACAATTAAATTATTATCAATACTCGCCATCGCTTTTTTAAGCTTTACAGTAGTATCTTGTTCTGATGACGACGATTCATCAGGAGGATCATCTTGTATTACCTTAGTTGACCAAAATGTTCAAGGAAGCTTTAGAGGGACAGACTTTGTGTCTCCTGCTGGGTTTTATACCGTGTTAACCTTTGGAGAAAACACAAATATTGGAGGTAAAATTTATGTCAAAGAAGCTATTGACTCAGATTGTATCTTTCCTGAGTTTGAAGGTACCGATGATATTATCTTATTCCCAATTCCTTCATTAGAAGAACAAACTATCACCTTAGAAGAATTTGGTGAAAATACTTTAAACTTCAACAGAATCGTCATAGAAGATGGTACTGCTGTAACAGAAGTTGAACTAGCAGAATGTGGCACTATCACCATCACAAATTACGATGCAGACAATGGAATCCTTGAGGGAACTGTTGTTGCAAGAGGACAATTTGGAAGTACTGTTAATGGAAATTTCAGGTTAGAATTATGTGAATTCTAAATTTTTAAATACCTTTTTATAATGAGACCCTTAATCAAAGATTAAGGGTTTTTTTATGATCTTTTAATTACAAAATAGTCTACAACAAGCATGAAGCTCAACAGTAAAATCCCGAAGGTAAACATGATGCTGCCATAAGGCCAATGCTGAACTTTAAATAGTGAACCAATTATTATTAATGCTAACGAAGTTATTGAAAGTCCGTAATAAAAGAATTTAATAAAGCCGTTGTCTACAAGCTTTCGCCTAATGAAATAGGTTAATCCTTCTTCAATAAACCACCATACAAACAATCCTAGAAGGACAATTTCCAAAACATATGGCATATTGAGCAGATGAAATACATTAATGATATAACTAAAAACCCAAATCAGAACGAGGCCTAATTTGATAAAATCAAGTCTTTGTTTTTCTTTTTTAAATAGAAAACGAATACTGTATAATATCAGTATTGCGATACTTCCATAAAGCATTAAGGTTTGTGCATATGGCCAATGCATCACTTTAAATAATGCGCCATATAAAAGAATGACAAGTGCTGCCCTCAATGGTAAGGTTAAGATTTTAGTTGCTTGTTTTTCCAAAAGGCTATTAGTGCTAATTGATTAATTAAACCAAACTGCATAGCGTTGTCGGCGCAGTTCTAAAGCTAGTGTTTCTTCCATTTTTAAGGCGTCTGCTCTATTGTGTAAAGGCTCAATATGATTGTAAAGGCTCGGTCTTAAATACGTTCCATATTTTTCAACAATATTAGATGATAGTTTATACCCTTTCTTGTTTCGGTAGCCGGTTTTGTGTTGTAAAAATCGCTCCTTTGGTGTTTTACTCGTCATACCAACATAAAGACATTGTAATACACCATTAAATTGGGGATTAGCTTCTCTGAATTTTCGATTTTCAGTGAATACTTTTTTAGATAATTCTACGACGTATATGTGGTATTGTGTTTTGGGCATTTATTTTTTAAGGATATTCTTGAGTTCTAAAGCCTATGCTCTATTTGTTCTTTTAGCTTTTCTTTTCCTTTCGGAAAAAAGCCCTGTACCAATAATAAAACTCCAAAACCTAATATTACTAAAGCAACGATTTTTTTTGTTTTAAAAATAAGCCGCGGTGTGAGTTTGTTTTTTAAACGTTTGGCCAATGCAATTTTAACTAAATCGGTTAAAAAATAGACGGTTAACATGGTGACGATGAACACAAAAACACCGTTTTCAGATTCGGTAATAGAGCTTCCAATGACAATAAAACCAAGCCATCCAAGAAGAACACCTATATTAATAAAATTGAGAAGAAAGCCTTTAACAAATAATTTTCCGTAGGCATTTTTTTGAATTTCGACTCTGTGATATTCTTTTACAATAGTTCGAAACGACTTTGAGGCTTTTAAAAATGAAATAAAACCATAAACCGCTAAAAGTACACCTCCAAAAATTAAGAAATTTGGATCATCTTTAATTTTACTAATTAAATTATTGGTACTGTAAAACGCAAGGGCGATAAAGACCGCATCTGCAAAAATAACACCTAAATCAAATATCAAAGCGCTCTTAAATCCTTTTGTAGCACTAGTTTCGAGCAGTACAAAAAATACTGGACCGATGGTAAATGCTAGGATAATCCCGAAGGGAATAGCTGCTAAAATATCGTCAAACATAAAGGAGTAATAGCTTTACTACAAAGCTAATAAAAAGACACGTACTTAACGAAATTGCGCTGTAGATTAATTCATGCGTTTAATGTTGCCTCCTAATGTTGTTTTTTCTTTGATATGTTCTGGATTTCCGTAGATATGGATATCTCCTCCAGCAGTCACTCGTGCATCAACAGTTTTTGAAGCGTTAACTTCAGCTTCACCTGCTGCTTTCACAGAGACAGATGTGTTTTTAGTCTCAAAAGCCTTACCTTCATAAATACCACCTGTGTTAAGAGTAATATCTTGAGAAATGGCTTTGCCTCTAGTTTCTACAATACCTCCTGAAACCGCTTTGATATCAACTTGATCGACATCTAAGCCTATTTTTAAGTGCGCTCCTTCTTGAGCTCTAAGTTCTATTTGGTTTTGCTCTATAAGTTCGTTAGAAGTGATATAAGCGCCTTCATTCCCGTCAATAATATCTAGTTTTGTATAATGAACGGATACAAATGTTCGATCTCCATTAAAGGTCTTATTTATTTTCATACGGATTTTCAACTTTCCGTCTTTATTAATAACTTCAACATCTTCAATATCATCTCCTGTGATTTCTACTTTTGACTCATTAGATTTAACAAGATTGACGACTATCAAATCGTACACTTTTACTTCATTGAAATCTCCTACGGCTTGTTCTTTAGGGTTTTGAGCTGTTAATACTGAAGTGACAACGAGTAATGCAAGGGTTAAAAAAGTTTTCATATGGACTTTGTTTTTTATAATAGTTACGTTTGTTTCTGTTATAAAGATGAGCCTGTAACTCAATTGTTACAGGCTTGACTAAAATTTCTGAAAGTTAAGCCACAGTAACTGCCGTTCCAGTAATAGAAATCATAGCGTAATTACTCGCTAATAATTCAATTTCAACTTTAATTCCAACAACGGCATTAGCGCCTGTTTTTTTTGCGTTTTCTGTAAGTGTTTGAAATGCTGTTTCTTTTGTGACATCAATACTATCCTGGAGCGCTTTGTGATACTTTGACATGCTAAAGCCCATTGATAGTTTTTGTTCATTAACAGCAACACCTGTAACGATACCTTTATACTCTATAATTTTAAATCCTTCAATCGAGTTTGTTGTCGTAAGTACCATGATGTTGTGTGTTTTAGTTGGTATTATGTTATGCTGAAATGTTACAGATGCAAAATTATGAGATGCTGAACTAAGTTAACTTCGTTGCATCTTTGATTTCAGCATGACGCTATTTAAATTTAATTCAAAAATAAGAAGTTCTACCCTAATTCGCGTTAAGGATGCCACTGCCATCCTTTTGGTTTTCCAAAAGATATAACGGACAGCCTGACCTTTAGGTAACGCCCAAAATATTATTCTTCGTGTTTACCAATCAAGGTAAAGTCTAAGTGTTTTTTAACTAAATCGGTGTTTTTAACTCTCACAACAACCTCATCACCAAGTTGGTACATGGTTTTTGAGTTTTTACCAATCAATGCATAATGGTCTTCATCAAACATATAGTGGTCATCTTTCATGTCGCGAACACTCACCATCCCTTCACATTTATTAGAGATAATTTCAATATAAATTCCCCAATCGGTGACACCAGAAATTACGCCTACAAACTCTTCGTTTTTATGATCTTCCATAAAACGTATTTGCATGTATTTAATAGAATCTCTTTCGGCTTTTGTCGCCAGATTTTCCATATTACTGGAGTGATTACATTTATCTTCATAAGCGTCTTGACTTACGGATTGTCCGCCATCTAAATAGTGCTGTAATAAACGATGTGCCATCACATCTGGATAACGACGAATAGGTGAGGTAAAGTGACTGTAATAATCAAATGCCAAACCGTAATGCCCAATATTATGTGTAGAATATTCTGCCTTACTCATCGTACGAATGGTTAAGGTATCGACTAAGTTTTGTTCCTTTTTTCCGTGCACGTCTTTCAATAAATTATTTAATGAAGAGGACACACTTTTTCGATCTTTAAAATCAAGTTTATATCCAAAGCGTCCCACAACATTTTGAAGTGCTGCTAGTTTTTCATCTTTAGGTTCGTCATGCACACGGTATACAAAGGTTTTCTTTTGTTTCCCGATAAACTCTCCTACTTTTCTATTGGCTAATAACATAAACTCTTCAATGAGTTTATTAGCATCTCTACTGGTTTTAAAGTAAACACCTACTGGATTTGCTTCTTCATCTAAATTGAATTTTACTTCCACTTTATCAAAAGAAATTGCTCCAGAACTCATCCGTTTACGACGCATAATTTTTGCAAGCTCATCTAGTTTTAATGTAGCTTGAGCAACGGCTTTTGTCGTTTTATATTCTTTTCCTGAAATTGCAACCTCCTTAGGAATCGTTAAATTAATTTTTTCTGGATTTTTAAGCACGTCAACTCCGCTCAGTGTGACATTATTCTCGATAATTGCTTGTGCTTCTTCGTATGCAAAACGCGCATCAGAATAGGTCACTGTTCTACCAAACCATTGGTCTTTAATTTCGGCTTTATCATTCATTTTAAACACTGCGGAAAAGGTGTACTTTTCTTCATGTGGTCGCAATGAACAGGCGCCATTTGATAAAATTTCGGGAAGCATTGGTACAACACGATCAACTAAATACACTGAAGTTGCTCGCTCGTAAGCTTCATCATCTAAAATAGTTCCTTCTTGTAAATAATGAGAGACATCTGCAATATGGATTCCGATTTCGAATAAACCATCATCTAAAACTTTAAATGATAGTGCATCATCAAAATCTTTAGCATCCTTTGGATCTATGGTAAAGGTTAAATCTTTACGCATATCACGACGTTTAGCGATTTCGGCTGCAGTAATTGATGTATTTATTTTATTTGCGAACTCTTCAACTTCATGAGGAAATTCTAATGGCAATCCGTATTCGGCAAGTATCGCATGGATTTCTGTATTGTGTTCTCCTGGCTTACCGAGAACTTTCAGTACTTTTCCGTGAGGAGAATCGGCTTTTTCTGGCCAATCTTCTAAGGATACAAGCACTTTATCACCATCTTCGGCATTATTGATTTTATTGATGGGTACAAAAATATCGGTGTACATTTTATTACCATCAGGAACAACAAATGCAAAATTCTTTTTTTGGTGAATTTGAATCACACCTACATACTCTGATTTAGCACGTTTAATGATGTTTGTGACTTCGCCTTCTTTCTTACCACGATTTCTGCGTTTGTAGGCGTAAAATTCGACCTCATCACCATGAAGTGCTTTATTCATGTTATTAGAAGCAATGTAAACATCGTCTTCAAAATCATCGCAGATAATATATCCAGAACCTCTGGATGCCATATCAACGCGACCTATATGATATTCGGTATTAACGATGGCTTTAAATTTACCGCGATCTACTTCTTCAATCTCTTGTTTTGCTTTGAGCTGTTGAAGTTTTTTTATGATTTGATTTCTACTACTTGAGTCATTAACACCAAGTTTAGAAGCAATTTGTTTATAGTTAAAAGTTTGGTTTCTATCTTTTTTTAAAATACTTAGAATTGTATTTGTTAGGTTTGAAATCTTATTATGTGAAGGTTTCCTGTGTTTCTTTTTTGTCATTTAATTTGTAATCATATTATGTGTATTTGTCATTCTGAACTTGATTTTGAATCTAAAAAGAATTATGGATTCCGTATCGTTGTGCGGAATGACAACTTTAATTCAAACTTAATTTAAGTGAAGAAAATCTTATTAAGTTTCTGCAAATCTACGGTTTAATTATTTAATGGTGTTTTGTTACCGTTAAATAAATGTAAAAAGTCTGTCTGAAACGTGTTAAAAACCGTCATTCTGAACTTGTTTCAGAATCACAAAAATCTGATTTACAATTATTATGAGAACCTGAAACAAGTTCAGAATGACGACAATTTAATTTTTAGTTTTCAGCTACTCTATAATCAACTTTTTTATAGCTCTTCCTTTATTGGTAATAACTTCAACAAAATAGATACCAGAAGAAAAACTGGAAGTATCAACAAGTTTTTGAGCAGTAGAATTAATATATCGGCCTAGAATGTCGTAAATATTAATACCTACTAATTCTATACCGAAGTTTAATTCAATAGTAAACTGATGTTTCGCAGGATTTGGATACATTTTAAATTGCAAAGCTTCGACTTCGTTCAATCCAAGGGTCTCTATATTGGTGAACAAGATATTGTCTAAATAGGTATTATCACCATCGCTGTCGTATGGGAAGAATGGAGAATTGTCGCCCTCATCATTTACATAGTTCCTGCTTTGGAAACAGAATTCAAAAGTACTGCCTGCCAAATTCAATTGATCTAGAGAAATAACATATGTAAGAAAGGAGTCGTCAACGTAGGTCTCTGGATGAAAGTTTTCTCCAAATTGCTCTCCATTAACCAGCATTCGCATGCCTGAGGTTAATTCGGTAGAATCCTCTCCCCAAAAGTGATTGGATAACATGGAATGGGTTTGCTTCAAATCAAAATTCACGGTTACATAGTCCCATTCTTGTGCATCCACACAAAAGCAAATTTCTGAGATCCGATCTTTTTGAGATTCGAAATTCAAAGTTGCATCTGTTGGGATTGCTCCTGGACTTGACACTCCCGATGACATGGAAAATCCATTAGAACCCGAATTCGCAGCTTCCGAAGTGATTTCCGCAACGGCTGATGCTCCTGTTCGAACGTAATAATATGTTTCTGACGCACTACCCGTTTCAAAAGTGATTTCAGTATCGGTGAGTGTCTGTTTCAAGCCAATTTCTGTTTCAAGCAACTGATTATTAAATGAAATGCCATCAGCCGCATAATCCAACCAAACCGAAAGGTTAATGGTTTCACCCACCGGAGGCAAATTGATTGGTTCTGCAAAACTGTAGAGATAAGTTTCACCTTCCACCAAGGCTTCATCAACAATCCATGTTTCTGAAATGGACGGTTCACTATCGATTTGGTAGGTGAATTCCACTTCGGTTCCCACACCTAAAACACCATTGCAACCTGTAGCGTGGTATTGAAATTCCACTTCAAGGATTTCGTTATTCATCAGATCACAATTCAAAGCAGGAGAAACAATCCGCTCGAGAGATAAGTCATTACTGTAAGTTTCTGGCCCTAATCCAACTGCATACCAGGCGTTGATGACTTGTGCCACCTCATTGGAACACTCTCCGTAAAGGTCAATGGCAGCTTGGATCGAGCCCTGACGGACGTCTGTATAATTAGTGGACGGAACGAGGTAGAGCGTTAAACTGCGATATACGATATCCGTAGACTTGTCCATTCCAATGCTCTCAACTTCATAATCATCTCCATTGTCATTGGTGCCACTGCCTCCCTCACAGAGCAAATAGTACCAATAGTCTTGCACGCCAGTATTAATGTGAACATCATATCCAGGATCATTTGCCTCCACCCAATAGTTCCCTAAATAGGTATCTGGTCTCGCAAACGGCCCCCAATTTGGATCAGACATATCATATGGTACAGTTGCGTTAAACATCCAGGTAGCTCCATCGGGATCGGCGTAAAACTCTATTGCCGTGCCCATGATATTGCAGAAAGACTCACCGAGTGAACTCCCTTCTTTTGTGCCTCCTCCTACATCAGAACTATAAGCCAAAACCCCATGGGTGTATTCATGGCCTATATGTTCTAGAGTGATACCATCACCACCAATTGTTGCATATAGCCCACTGAAAAATCCGAAAGGAACACTATTGCCATTAACACCACCATTAATATACGTCAGCATTTTGGCGCCATTATCGTCAAACGAATTCCGGCCGTATCTATCGAGATAGAAATCATAGACCATCTCCGTACACCAATGCCCGGTTCCCGCTCTCGCCACTGCACCATCCCAATAGTTGTCATTATCTATAAACTCCGTACCGGCTCCAGAACTCGGTGGGGTAAAATTTAAATTTTTTGTATGTATACCGCCACCTCTGGTGTCATCTAGCAATCGATATTCGTTGGGCCCAATTTCGTCAGTAATAATGGTTTGTTCGCCGTAGTAGAGTGTGTTTGCAGTGCCTTCTGCCGAACTATAGCAAACAGCATCACGAGAATGGCTAATACTCCCGTCCATTGCATTTACATAAACATATTCCCTTAGTTTTTCGCCATGAGCATAGATATCAAACTTCCAATAGAGTTGGTAATTCGTTCCGTCTTGAGTAAACGCTTCATCGGCAAATACGAGCTCGCCCGTTGGAAAAAAGGTCGCTTCAGAATCGTCTTTGAGCCATTTAATAAAATCCTCCTGCGCTTCATTTTCCCAATAGTATTTGGGTGCTCCTAAATAGACCATCGCGTTTAGCAAGGCTTCCGCTTCAGAAATAGCAGGAATTTCACTTGCTGTAATACCATATACGAGTCGGCCATTACCCAAAATTTTGTCACCTGAACTATGCAGAATGTATTGGGCGCCATCGATAGCCACGCCATTGTGAGTTTGCGCGTAGCGGGTGTGTTCTATCATAAGATTGTCAATTTCTTGAGACTTTAACTGCAGCGCATCCTTATCACCCAAGCCCAGTTTGGATTTATTCTCGAAAATTAAACGCTCGGATGACTCATTCTCGAAGGTCATCCAGTTAAAGTGCTTTGCGCTGGTATCTATACCTTGAGCGCTAATGACTACATGGAGTAAACTCACTAATAGTATTAAGTAATAATTT
>Ga0316189_10002574_pt1 | contig 17750 bp, 18 predicted proteins | sample LowCovwburrow_MG_FD_204930 | JGI IMG/M metagenome (GOLD analysis project Ga0316189, IMG submission 204930) | Coastal sediment microbial communities from Maine, United States - Lowes Cove worm burrow | ecosystem: Environmental > Aquatic > Marine > Coastal > Sediment | place: USA: Maine...
CTGGTCATGTTAGAGTTTATGAAAACCAATCGGGTGTTTGGATTCAAATCGGTCAAGATATTGATGGTGAAGCACCAGGTGATTTATCTGGAATGGCAGTAAGTTTATCAAGTAATGGTACTATAGTGGCTATTGGTGCTGGAAGAAATGATGATAATGGAACCGATTCAGGCCATGTGCGTGTGTATGAAAATCAATCAGGAATTTGGACACAATTAGGTCAAGATATTGATGGTGAAGCAATAGATGATCAGTCTGGCGTTTCTGTAAGTTTATCTGCTGATGGAACAATAGTAGCGATTAGTGATTTTTTAAATGATGATAATGGAGACGCATCAGGACAAGTACGTGTCTTTGAAAATATTGGAGGTACCTGGACTCAAATTGGACAAGATATTAATGGCGAAGGCGAAGGGGATTGGTCAGGGTTTCCTTTAAGTTTATCTAGCGATGGAAATATTGTTGCTATTGGTGCTCGATTTAATGATGGGAGTAATGGTATGTTTTCAGGGCATGTTCGCGTGTATGAAAATATAGGAGGCACTTGGTTACAAATTGGGAATGATATCGATGGCGAGGCAGAATTTGATGGTGCAGGACAATCAGTAAGTTTATCTAGTGATGGTACTATTGTTGCTGTTGGAGCGACAGGAAATGATGGTAATGGTTCCAATTCAGGTCATGTCCGTATCTTTGAAAATATTGGAGGTACTTGGACTCAAATTGGGAATGATATAGAAGGGGAAACAGCTATTAATCAATTAGGACTATCTGTAAGTTTATCTGGTGATGGAAATATTGTTGCTATTGGAGCAAACGGAGATGGAGGTAATGGACCAAATTCTGGACTTGTTCATATTTTTCAGAACCAATTAGGAGATTGGGTTCAAATTGGTAATAGTATCGGGGGTGAAGCAGAAGATGATAGTTCTGGTCTTTCAATAAGCTTATCTGAAGATGCTGCTGTAATAGCAATAGGAGCTCCTGGTAATGATGGAAACGGAGCATTTTCAGGTCACGTCCGTGTTTATGATACAAGTGCCGTTCTATCCACAACCGATAATACGATTTCTAAATTTAGATTATATCCAAACCCAGCTACAAACCAGCTTACTATTAAGTTAAGCAACAGATTAGAATTAGAAAATATTATTATCTACAATAGTTTAGGTCAATTTGTTAGCTCTACTACTCAAAAAATTATTGATACTTCTAATTTTTCTTCAGGCACGTATTTTGTAGAAGTAATTACTAACGAAGGTAAAACCACTAATAAACTGATTTTAAAATAACGCCTATGGGTTCAAACTTTACAAAAATGTCGGAATTAATATTTCGCGGAAAGTAAAAATAACTGGCAACAACACCGTGTATAATTAAATTCTAGGTCACTGCCGACTTACGAACATTCCTACGGAATATTCTATCTGTGATTTATTTGCTAAATTAGTTGCTTAACCACGCAACTAACCATACACAACAACGTTAGCCTTCATTATGGCCAACCATTAAACAATAATAAAATCCTTTAGAAAATCACATTACAATTCATTAAATGGAATAAAACTTTAAATTAACATGAAAACGCATAGTTTTTTGTTCTACAATACTTTAAAATATAAGGTTGGCTTAAGCCTTTCTATATCTATTTTCTTTTTCTTCTTTATTATATTTTTCTTGCCTTTTGGAGTAGATAATTACAATCCCAATCATCAATACACATTCGATTTTTTCTTAGAAATTTTTTACTTCTTTGTTCCGTTATTGGCTTTTTCTTTATTAAATGAACTCATTTTACGTCCAATTGTTTTTAAAGAAGCAACTTTTAAAAAAATAATTCTTTGGAGCATTTGGACACTATTTCTTTTAAGTACAATTATATTTGTTACATATAATTTTTTAGGAAACTGGCATAATTTTACACTAAGTAGCTATTTGGAATTTTTGATTCAAGTACCAGTAGTGTTACTCTTTCCGATAGTAGGTGCGTTTTTCTTTTTTAGATTTCGTTCATTACAACATCAAATTGAACATATTTTAACGACTAAAGAAAAAGTTCTTGATAAAAACCTGCTTATAGAATTTAGGGGTCAAGGTAGTAAAGATCAAATTATACTTTCTCTAGTCAATTTTCTTTATGGTAAATCTCAAGATAATTATGTTGAGTTGTACTATTTGGAAAATGAACAGTTAAAAATATTCCTGATACGTTCCCCTCTTAGTAAGTTATCAAAATCAATCAATAACTCAGTTATTGTAAGATGTCATAGATCTTATATGGTAAATTTATTACAAGTAACTGCCGTTAAGGGAGGAAATAATGAAATATCATTAAATATAGATCACTTTGATGCTACAATTCCTGTTTCAAAATCTTACCAAGATTCTACTTTAGAAAACCTACATAAAATTAAGAATTTCGAGTAGTTCATTTTTTCACCACAAATAAGAGAATTTCACCACAATACCTTATGAAAGTGTAACTAAAAATCAGTACCTATAGTCTCTTTACTAAAATACATTTATTAATATTTAAAACATTATTAAAATGAAAGTAAAGAAAATCACTCAAAAAAGACACTTAATTTTTTTCTACTTATTAAGTATGATTAGCATTGTAAGTATTAATGCTCAAGACAAAACCACGCAAGACATTTTACAAACTTATGCCGATAGCTATTTGAACGACCCAATGGCGCTATCAGCCACGTTTGGAATAAAAGTTGCTGAAGATTGGTGGACAGTTAGTATAGAACGTGTAGAAAAACCTTATAAAGTAGGCAAGCAAAAGCAGTATACCTTTCACAACTACGGACCACATAAAGTGACGTTAAACGCAAGTAAACCAGAGGTGGCCACATGGTATTTTCGATTTGTAGACCGACCGACCCTAGATAAGATTAATGAACAGGTTTGGACAGCAAGTACGGCAACAGCCAAATCTACACCGGCAGACGAAGTAACTCTGGATATTCTAGATATGGAAGGATTTACATCGAACCAACAAGCGACAGCCACTGCATACCAAGCTCTAGAGCATTTTTGGAAGAGAGACGTTGGCGAAGTCACACGATTTAGCCGAGACAGTTCTCTGCCGAGTCATGGAGCACAAATTGTTTCCCTCTATACCATGAAAGACAAACGAATTAGCTGGTTTACACTTGGTTCCGAAGAAGTCGCCAACGGAGATCGTGGATTAGACAAAGGACAGGTGCCAAACCTTTTTATTATAACAAATGGTAAAGGCAAGGCACAAATTGGCGATCAAGAAATAAATCTTGAGTCTGGGATGAGTTTCTTTGTTGGACCTTATGTAAAACATGTACTATATAATCCATATGAAGAACCTCTAGAGGGTATTTTGATCCTGTTTGGTGACAATATTGACTATGCGCGAGGACAATCTTATGTAGAATTTCTGCAAAAGGAATATGAGTTTTACGGTAAAAATGAAGCTACCACTCGTAGTTCAATCAAAGATTAATTTCAAGTACATTGTTCAATACTTATCAAATTCCGTGAAAGCGCATAAAGAAAAATTAAAATAAACGAAAGGCTCAGAACGTGCATAACTAATTACTGGTTCTGTGTGTACTCGGAAAATCCTACGGATTTTCCTCTGGTTGGTTTTCTTTTAGTATTTTAGACCTAGCCAACGTAACTAGACATGCACAACACGTTGTGCTTAATTAAAACAAACGAAAATGGCAAATTACAGAAATCAACTACCACAGCTTTCATCAGAGACATTTATGACAGATGGAGGATTAGAAACTGACCTTATTTTTAACAAAGGAATAGATTTACCAGAATTTGCTGCTTTCGATTTACTAAAAAGTAGTGATGGCAAACAAATACTAAAAAACTATTATCGAGATTATTTAGTTATTGCTAAAAAGAATTGCAATGGATTTGTGCTCGAAGCACCAACGTATAGAGCTAACCCAGATTGGGTAGTTAAAATAGGATATGCATTGGATGATTTACAAGACATTCACAACACAGCTGTAAAAGAACTTCTAGATTTAAGAAATGAATTTGAAGATAAAAATTTTAAAGTTCCTATTAGTGTATGTATTGGACCTCGTGGAGATGGTTATGTACCTAGTAATATTATGACTGCTGAGGAAGCCGAAGAATATCATTCTTCTCAAATTAAAGTAGTTTCCAACACTAATGCTGACCTTGTTTCAGCTTTAACTATTAACTATAACGAAGAAGCGATGGGAATAGTTAATGCTGCCAAGAAACAGCATATTCCAATTGTCATTTCATATACTGTCGAAACTGATGGAAATCTGCCTAGTGGACAATCTTTAAAAGATGCTATTTCTTCATTGGATAAGGCAACAAACAACTATGTATCATATTATATGATAAACTGTGCACATCCAGAGCATTTTAAAGATGTTTTGAACGCAAACGAATCTTGGACAAAACGAATCAAAGGACTTAGAGCAAATGCCTCTAATAAGAGCCACGCAGAACTTGATGAATCAGAAACCTTAGATATTGGAAATAAAGAAGAATTAGCACAAGATTATTGTGATTTAAAAAGCCATCTTCCGAATTTAAACATAATAGGTGGTTGCTGTGGAACAGACTCAACTCACTTAGAATCTATTTGTAAATCTTGGTTTGAAAATAACTAAGCACAACAATGTGTATAACTAGTTACTTGGTCTGTGTGTACTCGGAAAATCCTACGGATTTTCCTCTGGTTCGTTTTCTTTTAGTATTTTAGTCCTAGCCAACGTAACTAGCCATACACAACACGTTGGCAGCAATTAAAAAATCCAATTATGAAAAGAACATTGAGTATTATAATATTATCTCTTGTTATTGTTGCTAGCTTATTTTTTAATTGTCAGTCCAATCCAAATAAAACTGAATTGACCGAGAAGGTTATTGAAGAAGTAAAAACGCTAAATCCAGAAGAAAAAGAATTGAAAGCCATTGTAGAAAAGCTATTGTTTGCTGTAGGTAATTCTGATTGGCAGACTTTGGATTCCATAGTTTCAAACAAGGCAAACTTGGCAAGTGCAATAGTTCGAGATGGAGTCTCAAAAAATTCCGTCATCACAATTGGCGAATATTTTGAATCACAAAAAAAACGAGAACGGAAACCCTTTTACGAACCCGTGAATGAATACAAAATCCTTATAAATAAGGGCCAAATTGCTTTTGTTTGGGCTGATGCTACGCTACATAAATATGGTGTTCCACGTACAAATAACATCGACAATTTCACCCTAATCAAGGAAGATGGTGAATGGAAATTTATTAACATCTCATTCACAAATACACGCTTACCAGAAGAACTGCAAAAATTTGATCTAGAGGTTTTTGCCAAGAGTTATGCACAAGTATGGTGCAGCCAAAGACCCAATTTTGTCTCATACTTTTTCGCTGAAGATGGTGTTCTACAGATAAATGATGGTATACCAGCAGAAGGGACAGAAGCCATAACAAATGTTGCTAAAAGTTTTATGGAGGCTTTTCCTGATATGTTTGTTTCAATGGACAGTCTGACTACCAACAAAGGCAAAACAAAATTTCATTGGACACTTACTGGAACTAATAATGGACCAGATGGAAATGGGAACAAAGTAAGCATTAACGGATTTGAAGAATGGACTATAAATGAGGAAGGGTTAATCCAAGAATCAAAAGGCTATTTTGACAATAAAGAATACGAGAGACAACTTAAATTTGGCACAGACAAAAAATAACTGCTGCCAACAACGTGTATAACTAATTACTCGGTCTATGTGTACTCGGAAAATCCTGCGGATTTTCCTCAGGTTCGTTTTCTATTTACTAACTTAGTTCCAGCCAACGCAAATAACCATATACGTACACGTGGTAAAAGATAGCACATAAACTTGTCCGAATTCAATAACTTAACGCAACAAATCAAAATTTTAGATTTGTTGTATGAACACAAAAAAGCATAAACGATTATCACTGAAAGAACGTGTCTTTATTCAGACACGTTTGGAAGAAAATAAATCCAAGTCTTTCATTGCCAAAAAGCTCAATCGCTCGCGTTCTACAATAACCAGAGAAGTCAATAAATGGGTAACTGATCCTAACAATAAATACGATGCTTCGCTTGCCGATTGGCTCGCTAAAGATGATTATCTCAATAAACGGAATTTAGATAAAATTGTAACCTATAGTTTGCTCCGTTTTTACGTCTATAAAAGACTCTTCAAAAAACTGGTCTCCTGAACAAATAGCTGGTAGAATAAAGCTCGATTATCCCAATGACCCAATAATGACCATTTCTCATGAAGCGATCTATATGCACATCTATTCGCATCCACAAGCTAGCCTGAATAGAAAACTAATCAAGCTTCTTCCCTATCAAAAATCAAGACGTAGAAAACCTAAACCTAGACGTAAAAAAGGATTTAAGATTAGAGACCAAGTTAATATCTCTAAAAGACCAAAACACATTGAAAACAGACAGGAAATTGGTCATTGGGAAGGTGACCTGATAATTGGTAAAGCTCAAAAATCTGCCATTGGAACTATCGTCGAACGTAAGTCTAGATACACTCTTATCATTGGTCTTAAAGACAAAACCACTAAGTCAGTTACTAGAGCTTTTGCTAAAGAGTTAAATCGTTTTGACAACCACCTAACAAAGACCATGACCTATGATAATGGTATGGAAATGGCTGACCATAAATGGTTAACTAATAACACAGGAATCAAAGTCTATTTTGCTAATCCATATGCGTCTTGGGAACGAGGAACTAATGAAAATACAAACGGACTAATCAGACGATTTTTACCTAAAAAAATAGATTTTAAAAATGTAGATATGACCCAACTCAAAATGATACAATACAAACTCAATAACAGACCCAGAAAGGTCTTAGGGTACAAAACGACTCTTGAGGTTTTAGAACTGAACTCCACCTAATTTTTTCTTTCCGAAAAGCCTTCAGAAAAATCTAGGTTTTCTGGAAAGAAAAAATTAAATTGAACTATTACTAATTAGCAACCTTTGTTGCGTTAAGGCCTTGAATACACCCTTCCTCATTAGGAATATGTTAAATTAAAATTATGAAATCACTAAAAATCTTGATACTACTATTATTCATTTCTTGTAATATCGGAATCGCTCAAAATGAAAATCTGGATATCTCAAAACAAGAAGTTCTTAATGCTCAATCATTAAGAATTTCGGCAATGATTGACGCTGATATTGACAAACTAAATGACCTTTTAACCGATGACCTGACTTATGCTCATACAACTGGTTGGACTGAAACAAAGACGGGATATCTTGAAACAATAAAATCTGGAAAAATCAATTATATTTCATTCGTTCCAAAAGATATTGAGATAAGAATATATGGAGAAACAGCAGTTTTGACTGGAAAAGTAGATGTTAATTTAGGTCGAACGGATTTTACAATTAGATTTTTAGAAGTTCAGCATAAAGTAGATGGAATCTGGAAATTAACCGCTTGGCAATCTGTTTTAAATAAAGTCGATTAACTGAAAAAACAATTACGGTTTACAACAACGTGTATAATTAATGGCTAGTTCTCGCCTACTTACGAAAATCCTCACGGATTTTCTATTCGGTTTTTATTTGCTAAATTAGATGCTTAATCACGCCACTAATCATGCACAACACGTCGTGTGTCATTACATAAACTATTAATGAAGATAAAGAGAAAAATATTTTGGTTTCACTTTCTACTGGTTATTGTAATTCTCAACTTTTCGTGTAAAAACTCGGACTACAAAACTGATAACTCTGGTTCAGTCACTAATAAAACAGAAGCTAAAATTGACACAACCAAATGGTTAAAAAAAACTCGTGGTATTCGTGATATTTTAGAGGACAACGAAGGAAATCTTTGGTTTTCAAGTCCAGACTATGTAGCAAAATTTGATGGAAAAGCAATATGTTATTTTTCTGAAAATGATGGTTTAAGTATAGCTGGTAATCTTCATAAAGACATAAATGGAACTATTTGGATAGAAGATGGCTTCAACATTTTTCGATACAATGGCAAACGCTTTATAAAAGAGAAATTTCACAACAATTTAGTTTCAAATGGAAATCAAAATGGTATTTGGATTCAAAGAGGTTTAAGTCCGACTGATACTCTATATATAGAGCCAGGTATTTATAATTTGAATAGAAAAAACACAGAATTTATTCCATACCCATTAAAAAAAGACGATAATAATAAATACCTCTATTATCCAACTACTAAAGCGCTTATGGGTAAGGATAGTATTATTTGGGTTGGAACAATGGAGAAGATTTTTGGACTGAAAAACAAGTCTTTTATCTCAATTGGTCGTGAGGAAATGGGACGACAAAATGATTCAAGACAAATGGGCATTCGGGGAATTTTTGTCGATAGTAAAGGAAAACTATGGATTGCTGATAATGGAGCTGGTATTTTTGTATATGATGGTAATGAAACTATAAACTTTACGAAAAATCATAATTTAGAAAATGAAGATAGAAATTCACTTCATAGAGCATTTTCAATTGCAGAAGACTCTTTAGGGAATATGTGGTTTGGTACAGTCTATTCAGGAATTTGGAGATACAACCAAAATACTAATGAGTTTAAGAATTATACAGAAGAAAAAGGTGTAAAGAGTGAGAATATTTGGACTATTTACAAAACTAAAAAAGATGAATTGCTTTTTGCAGGCGAATCACCATCAGCTGTCTACAAATTTAATGGAAAAACATTTGATAGGATACATTAAAAAACGAACGCACAACAACGTGTATACTACTCTTATTTCTCTCTTTTGTTCTTTCTGATTATTATCTAAATGTAATAGTTTTCAAACTTAAGACGTGTATAACTAATTGCTTGATCTGTGTGTACTCGGAAAACCCTACGGATTTTCCTATGTTTCGTTTTCTTTTGCTAACTTAGTTCCTAGCCAACACAACACATCATAACACGAACACGTTGTGTGCAATTACAGCCAATACTGCCTTTTATTGGGTATTTTGTATTCTTTCGATTTTTCTTATATTTGAGCGCTATTAATCAACAAATTACAATACATGAAGAATCTAACCTTTCTTTTTGCACTATTTTTATTTTTTGGATTTACAAAAAATGACACTACTAATGAATCACCAACTTCTAACTTAACCGTTTATAAAAATCAGACCGGGGATTTTAATGCTGACGCTCTACAAGCTCAACATATCGATAACAATGAGACTCTAAACTTTTATGTTCTTTTCGATGCTGATAATAATCCAACAGCGATAAAAACATTAACATATCAAAAAACAAATAACGATACCATAGTAAATTTAATAATTGACTCGCTTACAAATAAACTAGCGTCTTCTTATACTGAAGTTAACAGAGTTAAGTCGGATATCGTGATGAAGTTTGATTATCCAAGTGCTGAAAAAAAGCGGATTTACTTCTAATAGTAAAGCGCAAATTCTTAAGCAATCATCTGTTTTAATCGAGAAAAATCATTGATTAAAAAATATCCTTTATACCTTAATAATAATGTAAAGTGTTACAGCCTTCTACTTTATATGATGCAGATAACCAACCAGAAATAAGCAATAACAAAAAACCGCCTAACTAAGTGAATAAATATACATATAGAATTATCGGAATTATCGTGGTTATTATTGCAATAATTCTAATAAGTATTTACGCTCCTATTGTTTCAATACTTCTAAATTTCATTGAAGAATATATTAGTCAGGATCATCATATTGAACCCGAGGGAATATACAATATTAAAAAACTGTTATCTTTTATAATCGTTCTATTTCTAGCCGTTGGCACACTATTACTATTCAACGGTTTTAAAAAAATCACAGTAGTACTAGAGGCATTTATAAATGTCAAAAAAGCCAAAAAAATATTCCAAACGAACGATTTAACAACTAAAGAAAATCTGCAAAAGCGTCTGTTTATTGCGGGTACTAGCATTGGAATCTTACTTCCCTTTTTGTTACCTATATTTAATCAACCAACCTCGGAAGGGTTTATAGAAGAAGGCAGTTCAGTATTATTTTTAGTTGCGGGAATTATGCTCTTCATTTCCGGCAGACATATAAATAAGAATCCATCTACTCCCGATATCAGAAAAAAAATTAGAATTATCCTAATCATTACTGCGGTAACATTCATCGGTATGTTTGGCGAAGAAATTAGTTGGGGACAAAGGATCTTTGACTGGGAAGCGGTAGGTGTTTTCAAGGAGTATAATGTTCAAAGTGAAACCAACATGCATAATTTTTTCAATGCAATATTCGACACATTTTATCCCCTTTTTGGTTTAAGCTTGTTTCTTTTCTTATGCCTTATATGGTTTTTTCCTAAAAAAAACAGAACGTATTTGTCAAGGTTGTTTTTTCCACACCCAAGCATGTTCTTTTTAGTTTTTATGATGGCCTGCCTCACTTACAATGGACATAGTGAGATCTTTGAAGAATTATTGGCAGTGTTTTGTACTTTATATAGCACTCGAATTTTCTACAGCCTGAAATTTCCTAAGATAAAGTCTTCAAATCCTTAAATAACCGACGAACATTTTTAAACTATAACATACTCGTAAGGCCATAATCATAGTTATATCCTTTCAACCCATTTGAATTGATATCATTAAGAAAAAAGGCAATATGCTCTAATTGACGGGTCTCATCGAGCTTATTTAGAACTTTTATCATTCGTTTGTCCAAATAATTCGCTCTAACCACATACACGTTTAGGTCAACTCTCCCCTGACTCAATACTAAAGTATCTGTCACTGCATTCACGGGAACTGTATCCTCAATAATAAAGTCGTAATTTGCTTTGGAATAAGCCAGTAAAGGACTTACTCAATTGCCGAATTTGAATAAGTAATACTGCAAGAGAGGACTTAATTAGAATTCATCATTACGGAGTTAAAAAATTCGGAATTACTCAAGCGTATAAATATTATAACTATTTTTTCGAGTACTTTGAAATGATTGCTCAAGGACCTTTTTCATTTGAATCAGTTGATTTTATAATAAAAGGATATCGACGCTGTGTTTGCGTATCAGTTAGTGTTTTCTTCAAAGTAAACAAAAACGTAGTTGAGATAATGACAATAATTGGAAGACAAGATTTAGATAATATCTTATAAAAATACAGTTGCCAACAACGTTGTGCTTCATTAACCAGAAAGAATTCCGAATTCAATAACTTAACGCAACAAATCAAAATTTTAGATTTGTTGTATGAAGACAAAAAACAACCCTGCCGAAAAACTTACTACAAAAAAGTAGATTTCGATTTAAAACTTGTGATTATCGATCAGATTCAAAATGGACAGATATCTGTCAATCATCCTTCAGGAAAACATCAAGTCTCTAGATCTTCTATTGATTACTGGTTAAAAAAATACAGTACCTTAGAACAAAAGAAACTTGGTACGAGCAAGAAAGACGAAATTAAAAGACTTAAAGAAAAAATTGAAGAACTAGAGTTCGTAAATGACTTCCAACAAGACATCATTGCTGATATGGAACTTATAGCAGGTGTAGATATGTCAAAAAAGTCATTGCCCGAAACATTAGAAGACGAGATCGAAAAAAAGAAATAAAACCGTTTAAAAGAAAATGGTTGATCCAATGTTTTGGGATTAGTAAACAAGCGTTCTATAAACGCTTGAAAACAGAAAAAAAACAGGGCTACCTGCACTAGTTACAGATGCCTATTCTAAGAAGATTATGGGGTATAAATTCGCCTCACATATAAAAACATCACTTTGCATAGATGCGCTCGCTATGGCCATTAAAAACCGTAAATATCCTAAAGAAAAACTCAAACATCATTCTAACAGAGGAATTCAATATTGCAACCCTGCACATACCGAGTTTGCTGAACAAAACAACATAACACTATCAATGACCCAACAGTACGATCCTTACGAAAATGCAGTAGCAGAACGAATCAATAGAACATTAAAATACGAGTACGGACTTAAACAAACCATAAAAAATAGTACTTTAGCTAACAAGATGATCAAAAGAGCAGTGAGTATTTATAACAACAAAAGAACACATTTTAGCTTAAAACTAAAGACTCCTGCTTTTGTTCATATAAACCAAAATGTAGAATACTATTCCTACAAAAAGAACTAACAAAATTTAGAATTATTGACCTTTTAATAAACGAAAAATGAACCCGAAAAAGGTCAACCTTTTTCAGTATAATACATTCTGAATAACAAAATTTTACCTTATGAAATTGTTATCAAACAATAAATATTTAATAAAGGATTTCATCATGGGCATTAGTACCGATAAAATGTCTACTAAGTTGTTGAAATTACTTTTGCTCGCTGATTTAGCCTTTATTTGTATCCATTGCTTTTACAAATTCCGTATTACATCGAATCCATTGTTTTCAATCGAAAAAGACATGGCTTATCCGGAGATTTATCAATATATTAAGGAATTTTGGATTGTGGTGTTATTGCTTATTTTGGCAAGTAATAGGCGACATATTATCTATTTATCATGGTCTCTATTATTCATATATCTATTGCTCGATGATTCTTTAAAAATACATGAAACATTTGGTGAATACTTGGTTAAATATTTTGAATTCAAGCCTATGTTCGGGTTGCGAGCAGAGGATTACGGAGAACTTTGCGTGTCTATGCTATTTGGTTCATTGTTATTTACATTTATAGGTGCATCATACTTATTTAGTGATAATCTAGAAAAAAAGATATCAAAGCATCTTTTCATACTCATAGTCTTATTAGCATTTTTTGGTGTTATAGTCGATGCGCTTCACATTGCAATTCATTGGGGTAAACCACTATGGGGATTAATCGAAGATGGAGGAGAAATGATAATAATGAGCGTTATTGTCTGGTATATCTTTGGCTTGGAAAATAGTCAAATAAATCATCCGAAAATTCAAATAGATGATTAATAATACGAATGCATTCTAACAAAAAAGCACTACTATTTGTTATTCTGTTTATTTGATGACTGTGATTTGTAGCGTTGAAAGCAATAAAGATAACACCTTGGAAACTAGAAAGACAACCAATTATTGACTTATATTGATTTTAAATATGGTTATTTATCGGATTATTCCAATAGAAAAGAATTTAAAGATTTATATTTTAAAGCAATAAAATCAGAAGTAATTTCCAGACACAATATTTTAATTGATACAACAGGTTATGGAGATGCTTTTCAAGCAGCTTTTAGTATTGAATGGCTAAAAACCAAGAACATTGAAAAGTCACTAAAAGCAGGTTCAATTGCCGCTAATAAAGTTCTAAATTTTGTAGATGGAGTTGAACAAGAATAAAAAACCACACACAACAACGTATAAAATTAATTGCTAGTTCTAGCCTACTTACGAAAATCCTACGGATTTTCCTCTGGTTCGTTTTCTTTTACTATTTTAGACCTAGCCAACGTAACTAGCCATACACAACACGTTAGCCTTCATTATGACCAACAGTTAAAGCAATGATAAAATTCTTTAGAAAAATAAGACAAAACTTACTTATGGAAAACAAAACTGGAAAGTATTTCAAGTACGCAATCGGAGAAATTGTTTTGGTCGTAATTGGAATATTAATTGCACTTCAGATTAATCAATGGAATGAAAATCGAAAGGAAAATAATGCGTTAAAAACATTAACTGAAAATCTAAATAATGAATTCCAGAAGAATTTGAAAGAACTTGAGATTGACTTATCACGTATTAAAAATGCAATTAGTGCGAGTAATACTTTATTATCATATACAGGTTTAAAAAATGTTGAGATGGATAACATAATAATTGATAGCTTAATTTATTATGCTGTCTCTAATCCTACTTGGAATCCAAGTTCTTATGTATTAAATGACATCAAAAATTCTGGTAAATTATCAACTTTGAAAAATGAAAACCTTAAACTTCTTTTATATGATTGGGATAGACTGTATGAAGATATCCTAGAATGGCATGCGGGCTCAACTACTAATACAAACCGACTAGTTTATTTTGTAGGTGAAAAAGGATCCATAGTTAATATGGACCATTATAATAAAAAAAATGAGAAAGGCACAAAGTTCGACATTGAAAATATAGACTTATTACAAGAAATACGTTTTGAAAATGAACTAGAGAACAGTTTATATTCTTTAATAGAATTGGACAAAAGGTATAATAAAGCAAGTGTTTTATTAAATAAAATTATAGAACTTTCGAATAGTAATGATATTACAAAATAAAATAACGAAAGGCTAACAACGTGTATAATTAATTGTTTGTTATGTGTGTTCTCGGAAAATCCTACGGATTTTCCTCTGGTTCGTTTTCTTTTACTATTTTAGACCTAGCCAACGTAACTAACCATACACAACACGTTAGTAATAATAAAAACCACTCAATTTTAATAACTCAATGCAAATGGATATTTTAGACTGGATACAGAAATGGTTTATGGATAATTGTGACGGAGATTGGGAACATGGTGATGGTATCCAAATAACCACTTTAGACAATCCAGGGTGGGACGTCGAAATTGATATATCAAAAACTTCAATAGCTAATGTTAATCTAAATTGGATTCTTAACGAGAAAGGAAAACAAGATTGGTATGGTGTAAAAATTGAGAACCAAAAATTTAACGCTGCAGGTGACTCCGGAAAACTAATATTTTTATTAGGCTTATTCAAAGAGATGATTGAGAAAATAGAAAATTAATACAATTGCTAACAACGTTTATAACTAATTGCTGGTTCTGTGCGTACTCGGAAAATCCTGCGGATTTTCCTCTGGTTCGTTTTCTATTTACTAATTTAGACCTAGCCAACGCAACTAGCCATAACACGAACACGTTTTGATTAATTAAAAACTATCAACTATGAAAAATATATTTAATTACATTTTGTTTTGTGTTATTTTGATTTTCACATTACATGCCAATGGACAAACCATAAATAAGAATAATCTCGAGGCAAAAATTGATGCACTTATTCCAACACAAATAAATGACTCTACTCCAGGACTTATAATTGGTGTTGTTCAAAAAGGAAAACTTATTTTTAGTAAAGGATATGGGCTTGCTAATATCTCTTATGGCATTTCAAACGATCCAAAAATGGTATATAATATTGGTTCGGTGAGTAAGCAATTTCTGGGATATGCCTTCGCTATGTTACACGTAAAGGGTGATTTAGACATTGATCAACCAGTAAATAAGTACCTTGACAATTGGCCTGAGTTTAAATACAAAGTTACATTACGACATCTACTCACTCATACGAGTGGATATCGGGAAGCATATACAATGTCTAGTTTAGCCGGTAGAATTATAGGAGTGGATCATCTCTCTAGGGAAGAATGTCTAGAAGTGGTTAGAAAGCAACCACAACTTGAATTTATACCAGGTTCTCGTTGGACATATAACAGTACAGCATGGGTTATTTTAGCTGAAGTTTTAGAAAAAGTCACTGGTCAACCAGCAGATGAATGGGTAGAAAACAATATTCTAAAACCACTAAAAATGTATGATACACAGATTGAAAGTTATGTTGGTGAAGTGATAGTTAACGCAGCAGAATCTTATTCTTACGATAATGAAAAAGGTTACATTAATCAAGAAAGTAATCGAGCGATTTTTGGTGCAGCAGAAGTTTATACCAATATTTTTGATATAGTTAATTGGATTAATAATTACCGAACTGCAGATGTTGGAGGTGAAAAAGTTAAAGATTTATTCCTCGAGCCATTTATTCTGAATGATGGATTGAATTCTGAATATGGATTAGGTATTAGCGTAAGTCTGTATCGCGGACTAAAGCGATATAGACATACAGGTGGTCATGAAGCTTTTCTAACACAACTAAGTTATTTCCCTGATCACGATTTGGGCATAATAACTATATCAAATTTTGGTGGTCCTGGATGGCTAGCAACATCAAAAATTGCAGAACTATTCCTTGAAGAACATATGACTTCGCAAGTAATTAATGAAAGTAAACAGATTAAAATTAATAAAAACAAACTTGAACAATTCACTGGTCTTTACCTAGCTTCTACTCTTAATCGAACTCAAAATTTAACAGTATCTAACGATTCATTAACAATTTATGGCGAAACGAAATTAATTCCAACATCACAAACCACTTTTCGAATAAATGGAAGTGATAGTCAATTACAATTTGAAAAAATGGCTAATGGTAAAACACAATTAACTATTACTGATGTCACAAAGGAGCTTTACACTAGAGTTAAAAAGTGGACTCCAAAGACAGAGGACTTAACAAAACTAAAAGGTGATTACTGGAGTGATGAATTGGAAACAATCTACCATTTAGATGTTAAAGATGAAAAATTAGTTATAAAACATCGTTGGCTCGATGATATCACGTTAGAACCAATAACACAAGATTTATTTAAGAGTGATAGGGGTTTCAATGTGAAATTTGTTCGTAACGAAACAAGTGAAATATTAGGATTTAGTATTTACAGTGGTCGTACTTTGAATGTTTTTTTTAGCGCAAAGAATAACTAATCACAACAAGGTGTATAATACATTGCTGTAGCTGGTTAAGACGAAGGTCCTTCCCAACTTTTTACTATATTGTTGCTGCGAAACATAAAGCGTGTACTTATCCGCAGCACATCATAACGCGAACACGTTTGTATTCATTTAGAAAAACTCTACCATCATAGTAATATGAATTGTAATAATTGTCAAAATAATTATTCTGGAAAATTTTGTCCAAACTGTGGACAAAGAGATATTGCTAATAATAGATTGAAGTTTTCCGAAGTTATTAATGACTTTTTTGATAATGCCTTTAATATCCACAAAGGTTTATTTTTCACGTTTTGGAATTTAATGATTAATCCAGGAAAAGTTGGTAAGTCCTATATTGAAGGACAAAGAAAAAAATATACTAATCCTGCTAGATATCTCATTATTGCAATTGCTATCCAAGCATTTTTAGATTATTGGTTTCTTCAGCCTGAACTTACTCAGCAGCCAGATTTTGTAAACTTTTCTTTTCTGTCAGAAACAGTAAATAAAAATATGGCATTTTGGAATCACACTTTAGCCACAAAATACTCATTGATACATAATCTTTCAATGATATTGATATTTCCAGCAACATTTATCTTTCTTTTTAAAAGATTAAAATACAACTTCACAGAACTTTTAACAATAAATTTTTATTACTTCTCTAATGGCTTAATTTTAACGCTTATCACAATATTAACTTATGCTCAGTTCATTGAAAGTGGAATGAAAACACCATTAATTATCTTGGTTACTTTTTCATATGTTATTTGGGCAAACATGAGTTTTTTTAAGGAAGTAAAGTTCTTGAATAGACTAATAAAAGTATTAATTGCAGTTTTTATTTTTATGCTTATCAGAGTCTTTTTTATGATTTATATTTTGAGTGTTCTATTCCCAATTGTTTAGTAAAAACGAAATGCCAACAACGTGTATAATTCATTGCTAATTCGCTGTGCACTTGGAAAATCCTAGCGGATTTTTTATTCGGTTTTTATTTACTAATTTTAGCCTAGACAACGCAAGTAGCCATACACAACACGCTGTGCTTCATGCCAAGCAAAGTATCGGTAAAACGAAAAACTTCCAATCCTCCCATTTTAATTACTCCTTCATTTAAACTCAAAATCCAAGTTTCGAAATTTTTAAAAAAAAGAGAAAACTGATAATTATCATTTCTAAATAGGTTTTAAATTTTA
>Ga0316189_10002575_pt1 | contig 17745 bp, 15 predicted proteins | sample LowCovwburrow_MG_FD_204930 | JGI IMG/M metagenome (GOLD analysis project Ga0316189, IMG submission 204930) | Coastal sediment microbial communities from Maine, United States - Lowes Cove worm burrow | ecosystem: Environmental > Aquatic > Marine > Coastal > Sediment | place: USA: Maine...
CTGACAGCGCTAAAGTACCTATTGATAAAGCCACAGCCGTTGTGAGGCGGTGTCGGAAAGCCACGGATCTCTCTGGCTCTGGAGGGGAGATCGCCGGGTTAGCTATAGGTTTTCCAAAGAATTGCTGGGTTAATTACATATTTTAAAATGTTATAAAATGATTCCAAGAAGGTATGATTATGAGGATACAATATGAACTCAGTAAAGAAGAAAATGCTGATATAGAAGAATTAATGAAAGAAACTAAAATCAAAACGAAAAGAGATTTTATTAATAATGCAATTACTCTTTTTGAATGGGCGATTAAGGAAAGGAGAAAAGGATATGTTATAGGATCGATAGATGAAGAAAAAGATAAGTATAGAGAACTTATGATGCCATCATTATCTAATGTTTGCAATTAAGTTTCACATTACAATACGTTCGTCAGTTACCAGGATGATTGCTCCTCCTTACAGGAAGGGAGGCCTAGTAAGATTAACTATTTTTCTTGTTCCTCCCAATATTTTTTTTTGGTGTTTCCCTGCTGCATTCTTTGGGTATTCTTTTTCTGAGTAGTTAATTCGAGTTGTATTGTTGGAAAAGATTTTGATCGGTTTTAACTTTATGACTCCTGTTGCAGGAGACACACGGAAGATGCTGCCAAACTGAATTACAAGAAAAAGAAGGGGCGACAATTTGACAGGCGAAAAAATACCCGCTTCTATACCCGCTTCATGCAGATATGTTGGCTAAGGGTCAGGGCCTAACAGTATTAACGACTCTGTTATTTCTCTAGTAAATCAGAAGTAAATCAGGGACAGACCCCGATTAACACCATCCGTTATGCAACTCCCCTTTAGAATTTATCTCCAGATCCACGGGGCAATCCGTCCTGATCCACCCCATAACCCTTTTTTTTGTGCCTTGGCTTCCTCTTCATACCTAACCCAATCATCACAAAATGACTCATCACAGGAAGGTTGATAAACCCATGCATAGCCAGCCTTTATCATCAACTCATTAATATTCTTGCCACCGGCAAACACAAGAGCAATATCTGTACCATCATCTTTTTTGTCATAGACCTTTTCTTTTATTTTTTTCTTAAAAACCTTTTTTCTAAAAAAATCTTTTGCTTCCTTCCCGAAAGGCTGATCCTCTTCTGGAGCATCAATGCCATAAAGGGATATTCTTTTATGGCCCTTTTTATTTGTTTCCAAAGTATCCGAATCCAAAATCTTTGAAACTACAGCACTTATTGTTACAGGTGATTTCTTTTTCTCCTCTTGATCTTCGAACGTGTTTGAAGAAGAAAAATTTCTTGGAGAAGTGTAACTTGCTGTTGGTGTATACGTATTTGACGATTTCTTTCTCCTAGAACGTCTTGGAGATGAATAACTAGAACGTCTCGTCGATGAATAATCAGACGAAGAGTTAGAGGAAGAGCCTGAACCAACATGGCACTCTTTCGATCTAGCTATGCATGTATTTCCGCATGCCTTACCTTTTGTGCAATTTTTAGCATAGACATTACCTCCCATCAAAAAGGACAAAATAAAGACCCAAAAAAAGCGATTTGTAATCATACCTTCTTAACCGTTTGAAATATATTTAAAATTTAAGGAGCAATATCGAAAAAGGGGACAGATTGAAAGCGCCGGGATAAACCGGCATAGAGTAGGGGATGAAAGAGCCCTACATAAAAGGAGAAGCTGCTCCATTATGGCCCCGAGTCATGCGTCGGTATTCCGTGAGGATGCGGCGAAGCGTTGACAGGGGAAGCGTAGGCCAGCCATTGAGCTCCGAAATCACCACAATCAGGGTGCCGACCGCGTGGTCTGGTTGGGAAGGCAACACGGGAAGCGGCATAAATCAGCTAGCTACTCCCCGGCCCTGCGGAGTCAGAGAACCTGTGCATGCGTGGACGCTCTATGTTCGAGAACCGGGAGATCTCAGAGACCTCCGGCAGACAATGCAGAAGCCGGAGCGGTTGGAGAAGGCCTGTGGCTATACTTCCAACATGTACGTCACTGAGAAGTCGGACACCAACATAGTACCTGAGAAGGAGCCGAACAATGCTATTTTATCCCAAGACAGCAGCGGAGGTTCTGGAGGGAAGGGCGGTGACCAAGGGGAATTTCTGAGGAGTACGCCTGTGACCTGTACTCAGAGACAGGAGCAAACATTGAGTGGACTTGACAGGATACGTGTAGCAGCAAAGGAATCAGCGGCTATGCGTCATTTGACCCGAGGTAGGAGCCGTATGAGGTAGTTCCTCACGTACGGATCTGTGCGGGGGGTGCCGGGTAACCGGTATCCCTACCGCGTTTATTTTTTCTGCCAACACACTCGTTTCTCCGTCAAATGCCAATTGAAAAAATAAATCTGTCCCCTTTTAGTGCCTTACTCCTCAACTTCTGTCACAAAAAACAAGAAAATCAAGCGGCAATTTTTATACAATCTCATGTATAAAAATCCCAGCCTTCGCGCTAATTTGTTTTGCCAGTTCAATAACTCTTCTGTGATGGGTGAAAAGAAGCACCTGGGTACTTGATGCTAACTCCGCAAGAACCTCCAAGCAGACGCAAGTACGCTTATCATCAAAGCCAATGAGAATATCGTCCACGACAAAAGGCATGGGCTCCCCCTTGCTCAAATGCTGTTCAAGCGTAGCCAGCCGTAGGGAGAGGTAAAGCTGGTCTCGTGAACCATCGCTCATGCCTTCGACAGTAACCTCTTTGTCATCGAGGCGTACTCCCAATAAGATGGGATTCCCTTTGTTATCCAATTCGTCGCGGAGTCCCGCATAGGAACCCAAGGTAAGTTTGGAGAACAATTCGCCTGCTCTTGCCAGGACCGGGGCTTGGTTTGCCTTGCGGTAGTTTTCGATTCGTTGTTCGAGGATAAGTGCGGCGGCCTGGAGACGAAGATATTGTTCGGCATTCAAAGCTATACTGGCGAGATGCTCCTCTGCCTCTTCCGATGCATTTGCAGCCAAGGCACTGCCATCCATCGCGTTGATTTCATTTTGAAGCGTCTGTCGGTGATCTCTTAACGTGTCACGTTCGCTCAGAAGCTCTTTCTGAGCATCAGAAATTATTTTAAGTTCACTCTCGATAGCATCAATCTCCGATTCTTCAGCCTCTTTTTCCAAATCTTCAATACTCAAGCCATCCCCATTTCGACTGAGCTCTTGTTCAAGCATATCCAGGCTCTTCTGGAGGTCTCGTTTGTTTTGCGATTTTTCACCAGCCGCCACCAGTTCCTCATCAATTTGAACCTTGGCCTGAGTCCTTAATGCGGCTAACTTTTCTTTGGAATTTCGGATCGTGATGTCGGTATCCTTAATTTCCTCCTCGATTTCTTTGAGTTGGGATTTTATTTCAGTTAACCTTGCGCGGGCTTCCCGTGCCGAATTCAGATCTTTATTCAATTGAGCGGCAATCGCCGATGCCTCTATCCCTTCCCGTTTGAATCCTATGTTGTCGGCAAACTCGAATACCTTTTCCTCGAATTTCTCTTTAACCTGATCCATCCCGTAAATTCGTCTGCGCAAGTCCTCGGATCTGTCGTATCTGTCAACGAAAGACTCTAGGTTCTCAAACGTTTCAATGACATGCTCAGGATGGACATCCTCAGTTAAACCTAAGCCCTCTATGGCGTTGATCCATTCCTGCTTCCATCTTGAAAGGTCTATCCCGGCTGACTTCAATTCATCCTGTTTTCTTTTGAGACGAATTTCGGATTCTTTGAGTGAATGTTCATTCCGGCGACGCTTGTCACGAATCGCTTCTTCTTCCTCAACTCGCTGCTCGCACAGCGAGATCAAGGATTCAAGGTTCATATCCTTCGTCTCTGTCGATGAATCGAATCCTGATATTTGCTCTGAAACAGTCCGCTTCAGTTGTTCGCACTCTTCGGCAAGACTTTTTTGATGTGCTGAGGAGCGTTTGGCAGTTTGGATTTTTTCGACAAGGTTCTCCGCTTTGAGATGCCACTGCTTCATCTCTCTCGGGGTTCCGGCCTCTATCTTCAACGGTTCCCAGAGAGTGGTCCACCTTACTTGGAAATCATTTTGTCTTGCCTTGACGTTTTCGAGGACTCCCAGGAGATCATCAATTCGTGATTGGAGCGTTTCTATCTTTGATTCCAGCTCTGCCCGCTTGACGACTTGGTCAGCATCCATGCGGAGACGATCAGATATATCGTCGGCAGACGCAACCTTTTTTTCGTATGAAGATGGCAAATCGTCAGCTTGGATGTATTCAGAAAGCTCGCTTTCAGCAACATCGGTTTGTTCGATATACTTGCGTTTGATCAAATCCCAACTGACATTTCGAACATCTCGCGATGTTTCCAAATCGGCTAGGGTCGGCACATCACTTTGCAGCAGAAGCACCTTTAAATTTTGTTCCGCCTGCCTTTTCTCCTCGGTGATTTCATGCTTTTTTCGAGTTGTATTTTTAGATTCTTCCAACAATGCATCATTTTCTTTTTCGAACTGATCCAACGTCTCCGATACAGGCAGGGAGAGTTGTAATACGGAATCGACCGAGCCGGTGTACCTTCCCAGCCTTGCCAGTTCGTTTCGGCATGCCTCATTTTCTTCAGCAGCCTGCTTTTGTGCTTCGGCTAACCGCTGCTCCACATTACCCGCTTTTCGAGCTGCTGCAATCGCGGCTTTAAGCGCTTTCAAGTCAATGTCGGATGCCGAGTTGTTATCTAATTCGCTTTGGAGAGATTTGCGTTCATCTTCGATATCTCTAATGGATGCTTCGGTCTGTTCCCTCTTTTGGACCAACAGGCTGTGCTTTCGGGCCAATCCTGAGATCCATTTTTTGTTATTGAGGAGAGGTCGTAAATCGTCGGCTTGCTCCAAACCGACATCCGGGCGAACGGTTTTAAGGAAAATTTCCGCTTCATTGCGCAGTAAACGCCTTTTGCCATCCTGTTGCGGACGGTCTTTAAGCGTTTTTTCGACGGCTCCAAGTTCCTTATGAAGCGCCAAAATGGCTTCCTCATTTTGGAAAAGATCGTTACGAACATTTAAAGACTCTGCTTCCTCTTGTAAACGAAGCAGTTTTGCTTCTCGTCGCTCCTTGGTTTCACGGGCCGTTTGAAGCGTGCTGCCGGCGGTTTTTCTCTTTTCCTCAAAATCTTCCGGCAGCAGGTCTACTTGACCAAGGGCTTCAATTTTTTCCAGGACACTCCGACGCTGGGCCAAGGCTCCCTTTACTCGGTTGACCCTCTCCAGGCGACTTTTCACCTTGCCTTGCGATTCAATATCTTTTTCGAGTTCCTCAATGGCCGTTTTCGTCTTTGATAGATCTTTTTGCAGTTTCTTCCAGTCAGAAACGGGCAAGGTCGCCTCTTTTATTCTCTTCTGAGCGTCCTTATAGTTGGCGATTGCTTGGTTTAAGACCGCCTTGGAACCTCGCGGTTTGAAAATTTTGTCCGCGCTGTTTTGCATCTCAGCCAAAACTTCCCGGAGATTCGTCGTCCCAACTGCTGCACTAAAAAGAGCCTGACCAAGATCTCCAGACTGTTCCAGCAGTTCACGACCTCCCGCGATCAGTCTTTCATGATCGATTCCCCAAAGCTTTGTAAAGAGGTTTTCGTCAATGCTTGCAGGAAGAAACGGTATCAGAGAACTATCATCCAGTGGGTCGTTATCACCGAATTTCAGCAAGGTGTCCTTGTTCCCCTTCTTTCTTGTAAACTCGATGGTTGCGCCATCTGAAATTCGCAATTGCCCCCCGATTCGGAGCTGCGGATTCGAATGCAAGAAATTGTCGTTGGTCCTGACAGGAATACCAAAGAGCCAAGCGATAAGGGCTCGAAGCGAAGTACTTTTACCCGCTTCGTTGTCACCGTAGATGAGATGTAATCCAGAGTTGCCCTCAGTGAGGTCTAAGGATTGCTCCGTAAATGGACCGTAAGCAAGCAGGTCGAGACGATCGATTCTCATTTCGCACCTCCTATCGTCAGAAACCTACCGATCAACATATGCTTTGCTTCATCAACAATTCTATGGACGGTTTGCTCGTCATCCAGGTTTAAAATGGAGTCATCGCCAAATGCCTCGGATGGTGCCTTTTGTCTGAGTTCGGCAATTTTATCTTTCAATCCGTCAATATCGTCAGTGCCATTGGTGATATTCAGAATCTCTTTCAGCAATCGGCCCATAGCGTTGTCATCTGCCAACGTTGATTCCAAATCGAGCTTACCGGTGGTTAAATTCTCTATTCGCTCAATCCACAGGTCGTCTCCGGCAGTCTCGGCACCAAGGGCCTTTATTTGATGCTCAAGCCGATCTGGGTAGGCAGCAAGCTTATCCGCTATTTGAGTAGCCCCCTGCAATCGTATCCTCATAGCAAGAGGCCGATCTTCTGCTAAGACAAGTTCTTGTTCAATGCTTTTTCGAACACGTTCTAGAACCTCTCGGTTCTCCTCGGCATCAGTTAGGTCAATGTTGCACAGGGACCATCGCAAGACATCTAGGGGTATCCTGTCGATTTCGGAAACGATACCATCATTAATGGAGACAAGGACACAACCCTTTGCGCCGGCTTCGCGAATATGACGTCCCTGGATGCAACCTGGAAAGATAACATATTGTTCTTCTTTGATAATTTCTTGTTTATGTATATGCCCCAAAGCCCAATATTGGTATCCCTTGGAACGAAGGTCATCCAATGAGCATGGTGCATAAGGAGCATGGCCTTCACGACCGTCGAGGCTCGTGTGTAAGAGTCCGATATTGAAAAGTCCCTTTTCGGCGGTGCAAAAACCCGCAGCCAAGTTTTTGTCAACATGTTGCGTCCGAAAGCTGCGCCCATGAATCGCCACACCGAGGTTTTCCAATGTGACCGTTTCAACTTTCATTGAGGAAAATATTTTCATATTCGAGGGGCTATCCAAGGATTTGGTCATTCGATTTGCTGCATCATGATTTCCGGACACCGCGAATACTTGGATGTTGTGCCGTCCCAATCGCCCCATCTGTTTGCTCAGAAATATGCCGGTGCTGTAATCTTTCCAGTCGCCGTCATACAGATCACCGGCCAACAAGACAAAGTCCACTTTCTCATCTATTGCGAGGTCCACCAGATTTTCAAACGCACGCCTACAGGCATCACGGATGGCTTCAGCAGGAGCAGATTCGTATCGAGATAACCCGCGTAATGGACTGTCCAAATGAATATCGGCTGCATGAATGAATTTGAACATTTACATCTCCTGGACTAAATGAAATAGAGAGAGCATCGCCTTTTTCCTCATATAACCGGAGCCTGCGAAGGCGTTATTTTTAAAAGTAAGTACCCGTGCATAGTTATGCAAATCGTGAAGCACGAAGTTACAGGGGCTTCCTGCTGGAAAATGTTAAGTTTTTTATGTACACCTACTTACGTTTTGTTCCCATGTATAGACCCCCTGTAAATCAGACCATAGTTTAAAAGATAAATTTTTCCTTAAGTCGGGATCTGGTTTATGGGGTCTATCCTGCTATACCCTGTTGCTTAAGATCGTCATCCCGGCACGGCTTGTTTGATTTTTTTATCTTCAACATGCGTATTTAGTAACAGTCAAACGGCCGAATGTAAAGGGGGATTTGTAAGATATTTTCCTTGCCAGCACTTATTGAGAAGTTACTTTTCTTGTTCCTTATTGAAAATAAATTCGGGATTTTTTTTCTGAAAAAGAATAATTAATCGCCGCTGTTGCCTTGTCAGAGAGTGAATGGTAGAATGTTTGTAGAATTCTTTCTCCCGCGAAAGAACAAACAGGATCGTTTGTCGTATGGATCAGTTTCCACGATTCCTTTCAATCCGCTAAAAAAATTGCACAAAGAGTATTTATAATGCTGCCGGATATCCTGTTGATTGCGGATGAGCCCCAACTGTGTCAACAGGTGACTGACATTTTGTATGAATATGATGTGGACTGGTGCTTCGCGTACGAGGCCTTGAACATCTGTATTCATCAACCGGTCAGAGTTGTTCTGGTCCTTCAGGATCTGCCGGGGGCCAGCGGGATAGAGCTGTTTGACAACCTGCGTGCATCCCGGCCCGGCCTGCTCGGTTTTTTGATAGTGGACAGGGAAGCTGCCGGCGGCCTTTGTCCGGCAGCAATGGACAGCGGTTTTGCCGGGCTGTTCTCCCCCCCTCTTGAGCCTGATCATGTGCGGGAGAGGATTGCTAAAGCAATGGAGTCCGCCGCCCTGCGGGAAGAGAATGCCCGGCTCCGTGCTTTGCTCCCCCTGTACGGCCTGGGGGAACATTTCATGTCCTCCACCAGTCAGCATGATGTCCTGGAAAGCCTGCTCAATGTTATCGGTGATCAGACGGCGGCAGACAGTCTGTCGGTCATGTTGTATGACAAGGAGGAAGGGGTTCTGCGCATTGCCGCTTCTCGGGGGATTCCGGAGGAGATGATTGATCAAATCAGGATAAAGCCCGGTGATAAGATTGCAGGTCGGGTTTTTCAGGAGCGCAAGCCGGTCATTCTTAATCAGGAGACACAGAATGACTCCAGATTCGCTGATTTGCTGAAACGACCGGAAATCGTTTCTGCGGTTTCCTTTCCCATGATTGTCCGCGATAAAATTCTGGGCGTCCTTAATGTCAGTTATACAGACGGTGATATCCGATTTGCTGATTCCGACATTGAAATTCTCGGTATCTTCAGCACCCAGGCCGCCTTGGCCATAGAAAACGTGTATGCCTTTGAATCGGTGGCCCAGGAAGCCAGATTGCAGGCCCTGCTGGAGCAATATGTTGCTCCGGAGGTCGCGGAGGTGCTGCTGGCCAGTGATGCCGCTCTCACTACCGGCCTCGGTGAAATAAAGGAGGCGACGGTCCTTTTCGCGGATATCCGTAACTTCACCGGGATGGTTCAGGAAATTCCTTTGGCTGTTCTGCGCGATTTTCTCAACGAGTTTTTTCAGCTTTTTACCGAAACGATTTTCGAATACCGAGGCACGGTGGACAAGTTCATGGGGGATGCTGTCCTGGCGATCTTCGGGGCACTTATAGAACTCGATAACCCATCCTTCACCGCTATAGAGACTGCTCTTGCCATCCAGGAACGCTTTACTGATCTCAAAAAGGAGTGGCAGGCAAAGGATCCTTTTTTTACCACCATTGATCTGGGATTTGCCGTGACCCGGGGGGAAATGTTTCTTGGTAATGTCGGCTCGGCCAGACGCTTGGATTATACCGTCATCGGAACCGAGGTGAATATTGCTCAGCGCCTGGCTTCAAAAGCAACTTCTTCAAGGATATATATAACCGATAAGGTTCTTGAGGATCTGGAGCGAAAACAGCCTGCTCGGAAGGTGCTGGTAAAAGATGTGGGCAAGATGGTTTTGAAGGGTGTACAGTACTCTGTCCCGACATTCAGCGTACTGGGATTAGAGAAAAAAACAAAGTAAAGAGAGGTGAAAGGTGAAAGGGGCTGAAGCTTGTTACGACATCCCTTTCCGGTGCCGAGCTGCACCGGCCAATAATTTTCTCATTATTCTTTCTTCAATATTTCTGGTAAACTCAACACCCATGATAAAATTCCGGATTTGTCCTTGCTGGAAAATATTAAACCAAAGCGGGACGGCAGTTATCTTGAAATGCTCATTGAATTGCTCGTCAGGGGCTGAAGGCAGGTCGAAAAAAATATTCAGGAAGAGAAGGTTATCTTCCTGTGTAGAGTAAAAGAGATGATATGTATCATCCATAATCTCACTCATCAGCAGGCAGGCGGCGTTTTTTGAAAGATCAAAAAGTCTTCCTCGAAGGAGGCCGGTCATAATTTTTCCGGTGTCTGCATGCTGCGCTGTAATTTCTATCGGAAGATAATTTCTGAGTGTTTTTTTCTGTCCTGCTGAGATCATTTTTTCTGCCGGCAAGAAGCCCTGAACGAATCGCTGTTTTTTAATTGTCCGGGCAACGGGAACATTAACGGCTGAAAATTTATTCTGCCGCAAGGAAAAACACACTATTGAGAATGCACTGCTTATAAGAACCCCTCTTTGATGGTTTATCATAAATTTTTCTTTTTACCAGTAAAAAGCACAAACTTGCCGGGTCACACATTGTGGCGACACTTCTGAAGTTTAAAATTTTATATTTCTTTTCATAAATTGGAGTTGTTTCGATGATTTTAAAAAATAAAGAGTTGCTGTGCAGCCGTTGTTTGATCGGCGGAAATTGGGTCTCCTCGGGAAATGAAAAAAGCATTGCCGTGTATAACCCGGCAAACGGTGAATTGGTAGGCTCTGTTCCTTCCCTGGGACGGGAAGAAACGCTTCAGGCTATAGAAGCGGCTGAAGCGGCCTGGCCTGCATGGAGAAGTAAAACCGCCCATGAACGTTCACGCCTTATTCGGCGTTGGTATGATCTGATTATTGAAAATCAGGAAGATTTAGCGAGCATCATGACCGCTGAACAGGGCAAACCGCTGGCAGAGTCACGGGGAGAGATTATCTATGCAGCCAGCTTTGTAGAATGGTTTGCCGAGGAGGCGAAACGGGTATACGGTGACACCATTCCCATGGCTCAGCCGGGGAAACGGATAATTGTCTTAAAGCAACCGATCGGTGTTTGTGCGGCCATCACACCCTGGAACTTTCCTTCCGCTATGATCACCAGAAAAGCAGCCCCGGCCCTGGCCGCTGGCTGTCCGGTGGTCGTAAAACCTGCGAGTCAGACCCCGTTGTCCGCTCTGGCCTTGGCCAAGCTTGCCGAGGAGGCAGGGATCCCGCCAGGTGTCTTTAATGTTCTGACCGGATCAGCTTCTGAAATCGGCGGGGCATTAACAGAAAGTTCGGTCGTCCGAAAGCTCAGCTTTACCGGTTCCACGGAAATAGGGAAGATGCTGATGCGGCAATGCGCAGACACGGTCAAGAAAACTTCCCTGGAACTGGGCGGTCATGCCCCATTTATCGTTTTTGATGATGCGGATCTCGATGAAGCGGTCACTAATGCCGTTGCTTCAAAATATCGAAATTCCGGGCAGACCTGTGTTTGCGCCAACCGTTTTATAGTTCAAGAGGGCGTCTATGACGCCTTTGCAGAAAAGCTCATTAAAGCCGTGCAGGAGCAGCTCAAGGTTGGCAACGGCTTTGATGAAGGGGTGAACCAAGGACCGCTTATCGACCTGAATGCTGTGCAGAAAGTGGAGCAGCAGATCCAAGATGCCTTGGGCAAAGGGGCCCGCTTAGGATCCGGGGGAAAAAGAGTCGGTGAAGCCGGTTTCTTCTTTGAACCGACCATCCTTCTTGATGTGACCACAGAGATGCAGATCGCCTATGAGGAGACCTTTGGTCCGGTGGCCCCGCTCTTTTCTTTTTCCACGGAAGAAGAGGCTGTTGCCCTGGCCAATGACACACCTTACGGTTTGGCTTCGTATTTTTTCAGCAAGGATATAGGCCGATGTTGGCGCGTGTCCGAGGCCTTGGAGTACGGCATGGTCGGCGTCAATACAGGTATCATGTCAACAGAATCCGCTCCCTTTGGCGGCATCAAGGAGTCGGGTATCGGGCGCGAGGGCTCCAAGTACGGTATTGATGAATACCTGGAACAGAAATATCTCTGTCTTGGCGGGATTGAAAAGTAGGCAAGAAGGAGATGCAAAGTTGGCATAGAGAGGGATATACCACCCCTCTCTTTTATTTTTTTTACGTTAGTCCAGGTCGTTACTGTCTACATAGGCATAAGCGCTGTGTTTGTGGATGGACTCAAAGCTCTCCACGCTGACTGAAAACCAGCCTATCGTCTCATGATTTTTTGCTTTCTGGGCGACCTTTCTCACCACATCTTCAACAAACATAGGATTGGCATAGGCTTCTTCGGTGACAAATTTTTCATCCGGTCGCTTAAGGAGAGCGTAGAGTTCACAGGAGCCGCAGCTTTCCACCAAAGAGATGAGTTCTTCCAACCAGATGAATCCCAGAGGCTTTACCGTCAGGATAACCTCGGCCCGTTGATTATGTGCGCCCTGCGTGCTGATTTCTTTAGAGCAGGGACAAAGCGTGGTCAAAGGGACGCTGACCTTTAAGAGGAGCTGATGCTCCTGGTCGTCAATACTCCCGATAAAGGAACAGTCATACTCCATCAGACTCTCTGTCCCGGTGACAGGGGCTTTTTTGGCGATAAAATAGGGAAATTGCATTTCCATTTCCGCATGTTTTGCCTGGAGGTTGCTCTGCACTTCAGTCAGGAGTTCCGGGAAGATTTTAGTGTGCATATCCTGCTGATACTTAGCCAGAATGCAGGTAAATATCTCAAGGCAGGACTGCTTAAAGCGGTGGGGCAGAGAGGCCTGCAAGTTGATCTCAGCAACAGTCTGCTGCACGCCCCCTTTTTGTTCCCGAACGGAAACAGGGCAGGTAAAATGTTTTATGCCGACGGAATGTAATTTCATGGAATTCTTTTTTCCTGCCAGAATTGGAAGAATTTTGGAAGAATTGGATCAGTATTGTTGCATATCATTGATACAGCGAGTGAGCAGTATTACCATATTTTTCCAACGAGCATAAGGCAATATTTACCGGTTTTACAAAATTGAATGTACAGTTCCCCTTGCGCTTTTTCAGAAATCCTATTATCTGATGAAGTTATAATCGTATAAAAAAGAGGGTGAAAATCACCGGAAAAATGACAAACAGAGACAATCAGGAAATCGCTGTCAGGCTGGATAAATGGTTATGGGCCGCCCGTTTTTTCAAGACACGTTCGTTGTCTTCAAAGGCGGTGAGTGGTGGGCATGTTCATCTCAACGGCAAGCGGGTGAAACCTTCTCGGATTGTGCAAGGGGGGGAGCTGCTCCGGATCAAACGAGGCACTGAGGAATATACAATTCGCATTTTGGCCTTAAGCAGTCGTCGTGGTCCGGCCAAGGTGGCTCAAACGCTGTATGAAGAAACCGAAGAGTCCCAGACTCAGCGTGAGAAGGCCCGTGAAGAACGGCGTTTGGTCAAAGCACCTGCCTCCCGGCCTGAAGGACGACCTGATAAACGGGACCGGCGAAAGATTATAAAATTTCTGCGCGAGGACTGAGTTAGTTGATGCCCTTGCCCGGCACCGTAGGTGAAGCTCATGCCTCCGAAAAAAATATAGGAATATAGGAAAACAGCATAGATTTAGACTATTACAAAGAACTACCTATTTGAGTGAGGAAAGGAAAAATGAACAAAGTAGCAAGGGCCTTAATCAGCCTGACCGATAAATCCGGCATTGAAGATTTTGCCAAGGCATTAACCGAGATGGGTATTGAAATTCTGTCCACCGGCGGGACGGCCAAGAAAATGCGGGATAATGGCATTGCTGTGACCGACGTGTCGGAATTCACCGGTTTTCCGGAAATGCTGGATGGACGGGTGAAGACCCTGCATCCCCTGGTCCACGGCGGTATTCTCAATCAGCGGGAAAATGCCGATCATCAGCAGCAATGCACAGAGCACGGTATCAAGCCCATTGATATTGTGGCGGTGAATCTGTATGCCTTTGAGAAAACCGTGGCGGATCCGAAGTGTACCCTTGGCGATGCTATTGAAAATATCGATATCGGCGGGCCGACCCTGTTGCGGGCGTCAGCCAAGAATTTTCGGGATGTGACCGTGATCGTTGATCCTGCTGATTATGATCAGGTCCTTGCAGAAATTCGTGAAACCGGCAACACAACCCTGAAAACCAGATTCAAGCTGGCTGTTAAGGTCTTTCAGTTGACCTCGGCGTATGACACCGCCATTGCTGATTGGCTGGTGAAAGTGGATGTGGACAGCAACCCCTATTTTGACGGGGAATAAAAGCAAAAAGGATGCAGGAAGGGGCGGTCTACTTTGTGGCCGCCCTTTGTGTTTCCTCTCTGCAGTAAAGGAGAAAATAATGCAGAAGATAGCAGTGCTGCTGTCCGGATCAGGCAGGACCTTGGATAATTTTCATGAAGGCATTCAGGCCGGCACGATGAAGGCAAAGATTCAGGTGGTTGTCTCCAATGTCGGTGATGCCTTGGGACTGGAAAAAGCACAAAAATATGGGTATCCGGCCTTTCACGCCGCTGATAATGCAGCCATCAATACGATTCTGGCGGAATATGATGATATTGACCTTGTCATCCTTGCCGGTTACCTTAAACTGTATGAACCGCCGAAGCAGCTCAAGCAACGGGTTGTTAATATTCATCCGTCCCTGATTCCTTCCTTCTGTGGCCCAGGTTTTTACGGTCATCATGTCCATGAGGCAGTCAAAGCCAGAGGCTGTACCGTCAGCGGCTGTACTGTCCATTTTGCCAACGAAATCTATGATGAAGGGCCTATTATTCTGCAAAAATGCGTTATTTTAGATCCTTCAGATACACCTGATGATATTGCAGACAAAGTGTTTGCCAAAGAGTGTGAAGCCTTTCCTGAAGCCATTAATTTGGTTGACGAAAAGGGTGCCGCTTACTTCTGGAACAGAGGTTGAATATGTTCGCCCGTATTGTTATGAACAGCGATGCTATTGAGCGGAGCATTGAACGGTTGGCTATGGAGATTCTTGAGCGGAATCAAGGTGTGGAAAACTTGGCGATTGTCGGAATCCACACAGGCGGAGTTTTTATGGCGACCCGGCTCCATGAAAAAATTACCGCCCATGAGGAGAATGAGGTGCCGACCGCCAGCTTGGACATCACCTTATACAGGGATGATTGGAGCCTGATTTCGCAAAATCCCATTGTTCGTAAAACCAATATCGAATTCAGTGTCGAGGATAAAAATGTCGTCTTGGTGGATGATGTCATTTTTACCGGACGCACTATCCGGGCCGCTATGGATGCGATTATGGATTACGGACGCCCCCGTTCCATTCAGCTGGCAGTTCTTGTTGATCGGCAGGGACGTGAACTCCCTATCCAGCCGGACTACACCGGGGTCTGTATTCGAGCCGATGATGGAGAGCGGGTTGATGTACTGCTGTCTGAAGATCGGGAGGGAGATGAAGTTGTGGTTGACAGAAAATAATGTAACAGAAAAGGGTCATTTCTTTTGCTAAACTTCGGGGTTGGCACCCCGCCCCTTGCCCTTGAGGGCGAGGGAGTTCATTTCTTCTTACACTCTTTATTACCAATGGTTCGGTAACCTCCTTGTTCCGGAATCTTTTACGATGCTGCCTTTTTGAAATTATATTGATTTTTCAGTGTTGTTCCGTTATATTAACATGCTGAAATGGCTAAACTAAAAAAATATTTACCGAACTGTTGATTATGGGTCCCTCCGGTAACATATTGTTCCGACCGTTATTTTGAAAACGGTCGCTGAAACACAAGGTGGAAAAAATGCCGCATTGTTCAGATCTTCAAAAAATTTTCCAACGGATACGAGAGAAATCAAGAAGTTACGATCGGTATAATTTCAGCTCTGATTTTAATGATTTTTTAAAGGCTTTTTTCGATCTGGCACAGGAGTACGATTCGCTCGACGATTTTTATCGAATCTGCGTTGCTGTTCCTCTGGAGATGATCGGTCTCGACAGTGCTCTTTATCTCTATGATGAAGAAACAGGAAAACTCTGTTTGGTCTGCGACAGCACCCAAGGCATCTATCAGGAAAAAATAACAGCCTCGGAACACGTTGCCTTAAGTATAAAACCGTATCAAAGTGACAACTCTTATATCGTTCCTATTTACAGAAAACTCCCTGAAGAAGATACAGATTTTTCGAAAGAGACGGATCCGAGGGCTGCCGGGGATCATTGCGTGTCAAAGAAGAGATACGGCAGGAATCGTATCCTGGGAATGTTCAGTGTTGCTCCGTTGGATAAGTTGTCCGCTGATGATCGTTTTTTTTTAACGAAGTACACAAACCGAATCGGCTATAACCTGCATAATCGGCTTATTGCTCTTCAAAATATTGATCACCTTAAATTTATCAATACCTTGGTGATGGATATTGAGCATAATGTGATTGTGCCGAATATGTATTTCCGGCATCTCTTCAATAAACTTCGCAAAAAAATAATAGAACTTGAAAACCTTCGGGACGAAATACGAGAAACGACCGGCCCCGATTCTGCGTCTCACCACTGTGAAAGCTGTTTGAGCCGATGTGACAGGCTCGGTGATGATTTGCTTTTCTATCATTCCGAAATGGTGAAGCATCATTCAAACATCAGTTTGTTCCTGGAGAGCCTTTTTCGTCGCGAACATTTCGAGAGCGGCCATTTAGTACTGCATCCTAAGCGGTGTTTTGTGGAAAAGGAAATTATCCTGCCCCAGCTGGAGAACTATGCCAGTCGGTTGCGTGCGGCAAATATTACTGTGGACCGCCCGAATAACATGCTGTATGAAGAATTTCAGCTTGTTGTCGATATCGGTCTTCTTTCACAGGTCTACGCCAATCTTTTTTCCAATGCGACCAAGTATACGCGGGAAGTCGTCACCAGAGGGGGGGGGACACGCAAGGCCATAGCCTACGGGCGTGAAGTGATTGATGATTTTCCGGAATGCGGCGAGCAGGGCGTCAAGTTCAATGTGTTCAGCACAGGGCCTCATCTTGATCCGGAAGAAGCACCGCTCATTTTTCAGGAAGGGGTGCGCGGCAAAGACAGCAAAGGAATCTACGGTACCGGCCACGGGCTTGCTTTTATTCAGCACGTTGTTGAGCTGCACGGCGGGATTGTCGGGTATGAAAAAACCTCGGAGGGCAATAATTTTTACTTTATCCTCCCTGTATCCTATGTAAAGTGAGAAAAGGCAGCCCCGGCCTGCGAGGGCGGATATTGATGCTGACGACAAGAGGACATCTTTCACCGGATTGTGAGGGCTGTCCTTTTTTATCTCCTGAACTCTGCGGAAAAAGGGTATACACTGTATCGGTGTTCTGTTATACTTGAAAGTTTTCTTTCCTGCATCAGGAGCACCCTGGCAGCGGTATGGTTGAAAAAACGAGAAGAAAACTTATTTCACTGGCGGATAGCTTGTCCGATGTCTACGGATACCAGCAATGGGGGAATCAATGGCATCTTTTCCAGCTGACGGATCATTGGCCTCAGCTGGTAGGCGAGGCATTTGCCGAGCACAGCATGCCTGCTTATTTCCGAAGAAAAGATCTCTGGGTTTATGCGCATAATTCCCTCTGGATGCAGCAGATGCATTTCAACTCAACAGATATTATTGCGAAGATCAATGTCTTCTTGCGAGGTGCTCTGACTGTTGAGGGTCTCCGCTGGGCACTGCAACCCGCAGAGCTGATTGACACTCCTGAAGAAAAATATGTTCCCCCTCCGCTTGATGTTGATGCTGATGCTGAACGGCAATTCCAATCTATGGCGGAAAATGTTGCGAACCCGGAGGCTCGGGAGGCTTTGTGCAGGCTTTGGAAGCGGATGGAGAGTCTTAAGAATAAAAACGGATAAATATTTAGGTGTTAATTCGTTTTGTTGTATTTTTTGCAAAAATATCGTTGGGATCAAATCCCGACGGATTATATATTTGATTAATTTTGAAGTAATTCACGGAGAAAACCAATGTCTACATCTATCCAACCGCTGAGCTCCATAGGTCCGGCTGACCCAGAAAAAGCCCGAGAAGAAGAGCTGAAAAAAGATCCCGCCAAACGCGATTACCTCGAAGGTCGTGAGCAGTTTAAAAAAGGCGATCATAGTATGGCTGCCATGTCCTTTCATAATGCCTTAAAGGCATTTGAAGAAAAAGGTGATGACCAAGGCGTTGCCAACGCCTCGGACCGACTCGGCGATGTCTGCCTGGCAAAGAAGGATTTTGCAGCGGCCC
>Ga0316189_10002578_pt1 | contig 17738 bp, 12 predicted proteins | sample LowCovwburrow_MG_FD_204930 | JGI IMG/M metagenome (GOLD analysis project Ga0316189, IMG submission 204930) | Coastal sediment microbial communities from Maine, United States - Lowes Cove worm burrow | ecosystem: Environmental > Aquatic > Marine > Coastal > Sediment | place: USA: Maine...
GCGCGGGCGTCCGCAAACTCCAGAAAACTGCTTGCGCTTGAAAACGACGCGCAGTTGGCGGCCGTGAGCAGCGTGTACTCCTCAAAATCGTGCGAGTAGGACCAGTTCTCGCTGACGAGCGAACACAGGTTGGAGACCCCGGCGAGCACGCTGACATCCTGGACTGAAAGCAGGTTGCCGACATAGCCGAAAAATGCGCGGATGATGAGCGCGTAGCAAAGGGCGCGCAGCACGTGGAGCGAGTACCGGACAGGCCGCGTGAAATGATGATCCTCGAGAATGTACGTCTCGAGTTCAAACATTAGCAGTAAGACAACCCATGCGGCCGTGTCGATGGTCGCGACATAGGCGTCATATAAATCACCAGGCTGAACGCCGTCCGGATAGAGCAGCAAATTGGCCTGGAATTCCTCGACGAAGAACCAGTAAACGTTCATCGAGAGAAAGATGTAAAGGGTGTACTTGAATACCTGGTACAGGGTGTAGCGATTGATCGTCAAACAGATGCTCCGCTGCGAGCGGCTGATTCTAATCGCGTTGGCCGAACTCAGGCAATCGAAAACCTAGTCGGCAACAACCTGCTCTGTCTCCGTTTCGATCCCTGAGTAGTAAACCCAGACGTTCTCTTCACCGGTCAGGAGCTCAATGTACTTGGGATGTACGAAGATGGTCTCGCGGCCGGATTTTACTTCCTTGAGGACGCCGATCTCGCAAAGTTGCTTGAGGTAGACCGATGCGGTTTGTCGCTTCGCTATGCCAGCATCGACGATATTGCCGATTCGGCAATACGGCTGTTTGAACAGGACCTCGACGAGCTCCCAGGTGTAGATCTTGGGAAGGCTGGTTTGCGTGTATTCGGCGGTGTGCTCCATGAGCTCGCGGATAGCCTTGATCTTGTCGGTCGTCCAGGTACAGGTCTCCTCGACGCCATTGAGGATAAACATGATCCAGGCTGACCAGTCCTGTTCGTGCGTAACCTTCTTGAGCAGGCGGTAGTAGTCGGCCTTGTTCTGGATGATGAAGCGGCTGAGGTAGAGAATGGGGGAATTGAGCAAGCCGTGCTTGACCAGGAACAGGATATTCAGGATACGGCCGGTTCGACCATTGCCGTCAGAGAAGGGGTGAATCGCCTCGAACTGGTAGTGCTGTATGGCCATACGCACGAGTGGGTCGATCTCGATGTCGTTGTGCATGAAATCAGCCCAGTTATCGAGTTTTTCCTGTAGCAGCTTCTGTCCAACTGGCGGGGTGTAAATGACTTCGCCGGTCATGCGGCTCTTGAGCGTTGTTCCAGATTCTGCTCGAAGATCAAGCTCCATACCCTTGATAGTACTACAAATATGTATCGCCATATCCGTCGTCATCATGCCGCGCTTTACCATCTTGCTGCCTTCATAAAGGGCCGTCCGGTAGCGCAATGCTTCTTTCGTCGCGGCATCGGCCTTGTCCTCGGCGATATCCGCAAACTCGAATAACTTGTCAGTGGTCGTGACGATGTTCTCGATCTCGGAGCTGGCGCGTGCCTCGAGCAGTGGCAGGGCGTTCACGAGCACGGCGGAATTAGGAATCAGCTCGGCCGCCTGCTTAAGCTCCGCCAGGGCCACCCGAGCTTTGATACAGGTTTTGAGGATCTCCGTGGTTTCGATCAGATCGATAGGCGGCGGGAGTTCCGGTAGCTCGTTGAACGGTGTTTTCGGATCAAAATCAGCCATTTAGCCCACTCCAACGGAAATTGTGTCGATATTTTTATGATTTATCGACGTGTATCATGAACCGGTCGATTGTATCGACATGTTCATCAAATAGGTCGATAAAACGTGTTTTTTTCGACAAGTCCGCGTTTGGTGTCGACGAAATCGACACGTTTTACGGATATGTCGATTTTTCACCAGTTTTTCGACATATCCGCAGTATATGTCGATCCAATCGACATGAGCGTGACACGGTTGGGGAAATACGGATTTTCACGCTGCCGTTGATGCTGGATGCTGCACGCTGGCAGATTGCTATAGAATTCGCCTCCGCCTTCAATTGATGACAAGGACTCACAGACGTGGCAGCAAAAAGTGACATCGATATTGCCCAGGCAGCGAGTATTCGCCCGATCACGGAAATTGCCGACAAGCTCGGTATTCCGTCAGACGCACTTATTCCCTACGGCGATGACAAAGCCAAGATTTCCGCTGATTTCATTAAGGCGAATGCCGACAAGAAAGACGGCAAGCTGATTCTCGTAACAGCCGTCTCCCCGACGCCTGCGGGCGAAGGAAAAACGACGACAACGGTCGGCCTGGGCGACGGCATGAACAAGATTGGCAAGAACGCGCTGATCTGCCTTCGCGAGCCCAGCCTCGGACCCTGTTTCGGAATGAAAGGCGGCGCGGCTGGCGGTGGCTACGCGCAGGTTGTTCCGATGACCGATATCAATCTGCACTTTACAGGCGACTTCCATGCGATCGGTGCGGCGCACAATCTGCTGTCCGCATTAATCGACAACCACATGCACTGGGAAAACGAACTCAATATTGATCCTCGTCGTGTTACCTGGCGCCGAGTCGTTGATATGAATGACCGTGCACTGCGCACGATCACATCGGGTCTCGGCGGATACCACAATGGCGTGGTGCGCGAAGCCGGTTTCGATATCACGGTTGCCTCCGAAATCATGGCTATCTTCTGCCTCGCGATGGATCTCCAGGACCTTGAAAAGCGCCTCGGCAATATCGTGCTGGGCTATACGCGCAAGAACGAGCCGGTCACGGTCAGAGAGCTGAACGCCCAGGGCGCGATGACTGCGTTGCTCAAAGATGCGTTACAGCCAAACCTCGTGCAAACGATTGAAAATAACCCGGCGCTGATGCACGGTGGCCCGTTTGCCAATATCGCGCATGGCTGTAACTCGGTAATGGCGACGACAACTGCTTTGAAACTGTCTGATTACGTTATTACGGAAGCCGGCTTTGGCGCCGATCTTGGTGCGGAGAAGTTTTTTAACATCAAGTGCCGTAAGGCCAAGCTGAAGCCGGATGCCGTCGTTCTCGTGGCAACGATCAGGGCACTCAAGATGCAAGGTGGTGTTGCGAAGACGGACCTTGGCGCCGAAAACGTGCCCGCGCTCAAGGACGGTTTAAGGAACCTGGGACGGCACCTGCGCAACATCGCGCAATTTGGTGTTCCGACTGTTGTGGCCGTCAACCGCTTCACCGCGGATTCCGATGCTGAAGTGAAGGCAGTGCAGGAGTACTGCCAGGAGTTCGGTGTCGAAGCCGTTGATTGCACGCACTGGGCAAACGGTGGAGACGGGGCAATCGATCTCGCCAGGAAAGTTGTTGACCTCGCCGACAGCGGTGCCGCGCAGTTCCGCACCCTGTACAAGGACGACTTGCCACTGTGGGATAAGATCAAGCGCGTTGCGACGACAATTTACGGTGCCGACGACATCATTGCCGACAATAAAGTGCGGAATGAAATCGCAAGATTCCAGGACACCGGCTACGCTCACTACCCCGTCTGTATGGCGAAAACGCAGTACAGCTTCTCGACCGATCCGAGCCTTCTTGGCGCGCCAACCGGCCATGTTGTGCCAATTCGTGAGGTCCGACTGGCAGCAGGCGCCGAGTTCCTGGTGATCGTCTGTGGCGCCGTCATGACAATGCCCGGACTCCCGCGCGTGCCGGCGGCCAACGCCATCAGTGTCAACAAGGAAGGGCAGATCGAAGGGCTGTTCTAGTCCGCCTGGTTCGCGTGCCGGTCGGGCAGCACTCATCGTTTCCCCTCGTCGAGTTTGTGGCTTTCGGTCGCTGAGAGCTCGCAGCCGTAGACAGTATTAAGCTGTTCAATGACCTTTTAGGTCTCGTCTTTCATCAATTCGCGTACTATTGGCGCCTGGACAATTATCCATATGGTCCAGGAAATCTAAGCGTGCCGAGCAAAGAAGAATTACAAGCTGGATTCAGGATCGGGGACTGGGAGGTCTTGCCGGGGCGGGGCCTATTGCGTCGTGGCGACCAGGAGGAAACGCCCGAACCAAAGGTGTTTAAACTCCTGATGGCACTCGCCCAGCGCGACGGTGAGGTCGCGACCAAAGCGTACCTTATCGACGAGGTCTGGGACGGTTACCCGGTCGGTGATGACTCGATTACACGTTGCGTCGCGCAGTTGCGCGGTCATCTGGACGACAGTGACAAGACCCTGATCAAGACATTGACGCGGCGCGGCTACCGCACGGGCCGGCGCGTTCACATCGATGGCGCTGAAGCGTCTGAGCAAAAGCCAACGCAAAACGCCGGATTGCTCCGAATTCAGGGCAGGCTCTGGGTGGGCGTTGCCGCGATCATTGTCGCGTTTGCTATTGGATACGTAACGGATATCGGCGACATGTTCGGGAATGATGGGATCGACTCGATTGCCGTGTTGCCGTTCGAAAACCTGAGCGGGGACGAGGCCAACGATTACCTGGCGTATGGCTTCAAGAGAGAATTACTGAGCACGCTCAGCAAAATACCAAACCTGACCGTGAAAGACGGCAAAGTGTCCTACCCACAACTGGAAGTCGGGCGAATTGCTGACACGCTGGACGTCAAGTACGTCTTGTCTGGGACACTTCAGCAGGTTGGGGGGCAACTCAAGTTCACCTATACAGTCGAGAGGGGCTCCAACGGTAAAACCGTCTCGGCTGGTGAGGTCGTTGGCGAGATTGGAGAGGAATTTGCGTTGCAGGCCGACCTTGCCGATCTGGTGCGGAACGACCTGGTTGGCGAATCCGCACAGCAGTTGATATCCAGGAGCGGGTACCCGACGTCGGACGCGTTCGACAGATACATGCGTGGCCTCTTCCTACTTGAGCGACGAGGCCGGGGACGACCGGAGAACCTCGACACGGCAATAGAGTTGCTGGAGCAGGCCATCGAACGGGACCCCGGTTTCGGGCCGGCGTACCTGTCACTGGCATCTGCATACCTGCTATTGCCGGACTATCGCAACGCACCCCTGGCGGCGTCTCACCAGCTCGCGCTGGAGATTCTCGAACGCGGTATTGCAGAAGACGAGAGCATAAGCAACGCGGCGGGAGCGGTAATTGGTTTCGTGCACCACAAGCAACGCCAATGGATGCAAGCGGAACAGGCCTATATTCGCGCCACCACGGCCCAGGTCGTCGATTCTAATGCGTTTAACTGGTATTCACTGATGCTCTCCAGTGTTGGGCGTCTTGATGACGCGCTTGAGCAGATTCTTAATGGCCAAGAATTGGACCCGAGTTCGGGACTTACCAATAGCAGGGTGGCGATCTCCTATACCTTGCTCGGCGATTCAAAACGCGCAGCGGAGTTTTTTGAACGCTCAGCTCAACTTGATATCAGCGATGAATCACCAACGCTCGTCAATGCGGTGTTGCATGTTCGCGACGGCCGCATGGCTGATGCTCAAAAGCTGATTAGCACCGCCGTATCGGCAGCCGGAAAAGGTACGGAGTGGGTCGAGCCAGTGTTTGCAGCATTAGCAGATGGCTCTGAGCGTGATGCGGCATTTGCTGCGCTCGATGCGGCCTCACAACGTAGAGACCTCGATCCACGTCTCGATATTTCAGCCCGGACGTTTCTCGGCGATGTCGACGGTGCCATGAGAGTTGCTGAGGTGCTCGCGCAGCCCGATAACTTCTTCGAGTTTGATTTCTTGTTTCTTCCCGAACTTCGCCCCTTGCGACAACATCCCGGATTTCTCGACCTTATGCAGGAACTCGGCGTCAAAGACTACTGGGACGAGAACGGCTGTGTGTGGATGAACGACAGGGTCAATTGCCCAGACTAATTGTCATCTATCGGGCCACGTGTTTTCTTGACTTGCCCGCGTCGCCGCTTGTTCTCGATACGCTTTTTCTTTGCAATTTTCGACGGCCGTGTCTTCTTGCGCGGTTTCGGTTCAACAAGGACTGATTGGATCAGCTCGCCCAGCCGATCAAGCGCGGCGCGCCGGTTGCGTTCCTGTGTGCGGTGCTCCTGGGATTTGATAATAATCACGCCGTCGTCTGTGATCCGATGATCATTGAGTGCCAGCAAACGACCGCAAATATGCTCGGGCAATGACGTGCTATTGCGAATATCGAAACGCAGGTGAATGGCGGACGCAACCTTGTTGACGTTCTGCCCGCCGGCGCCCCGCGAGCGAACAGCCGACAGCTCAATCTCCGCCAGAGGGATTGTGAGATCGCCGGAAATAATGACGTCGTCTGACATCTCTAGCATTATACGGCCAGTGCGACATCCAGCTACTCCGGCGGTAATTTGGAATGAATAAGAACGATTCCCTGAACACATTGTTGGTTGATGCAGCACGTCGTGGCATTGCCTATCGGCAGTCTTGCGGCGATAGAGCGGTTGCTCCATCCGAGGCAGCGGTTGCTGCCGTGCAGCGCCTGGTCGAACCACTGCCCGAGGAGGGACGTCCGGACGAAGAGGTGCTCGCGTTGCTCGACGAGATTGGTTCACCCGCAACGATGGCTATGGCCGGGCCGCGGTTCTTCGGTTTTGTGATCGGTGGTTCGCTTCCGGTCACTGTCGCGACGAACTGGTTGTGCACCGCATGGGACCAGAATGTTGTCATGCACGAAGTGACCCCTGCGACCGCGACGATCGAGAAAGTTGCGATTGACTGGCTGGTGGATCTATTCGGTTTTCCAGCGGGTACCGGCGCCGGTTTTGTGACCGGAGCAACGGTCGCGAATTTCACGGCATTGGCCGCAGCCAGGCACCGCGTGTTTGCAGATGCCGGCTGGAATGTCGAGGCGGACGGACTGATCGGGGCACCGCCGGTTACGCTGATTGTCAGCGACGAGGCACACCCCACGCTGTTCAAGTCGCTCGGCATGCTCGGGCTGGGGCGTGATCGTGTCGTGCGCGTTCCGACTGACGGGCAGGGCCGCATGATTAGCGCAGAATTGCCGAACATCGACGGGCCGACGATTGTGTGCACGCAGGCGGGCAATATCAACACCGGCGCCTTTGATCCGATTGCCGATATTTGTGCCGCCGCAAGACCTCAAGGTGCATGGGTGCATGTGGACGGAGCATTCGGCCTGTGGGCCGAGGCATCCGCGGCGCATCGCTCACTGACAGCTGGCATGCAACAGGCCGATAGCTGGGCCACCGACGCGCACAAATGGCTCAATGTGCCCTACGACGGTGGCATTGCGTTCGTCAGGAACGCATCAGACCTTGCAGCCTCTATGGCCATTACGGCCGACTACCTGATGACGGACACGGAGCATCGCAATCCGTCGGACTACACGCCCGAGCTGTCCCGGCGGGGGCGCGGTGTTGACGTTTGGGCCGCACTTTCGTCGTTGGGCAGGAAGGGTGTTGAGGAACTTGTTGATCGTTGTTGCCGACACGCAAGGCGCTTCGCCGCGGGATTCTCGGACGCTGGCTTCGAAGTGCTCAACGATGTCGTCCTTAACCAGGTACTGGTGGCTTTCGGTGACGACACCAATACGCGGCGTGTGATTGAGGCGATCCAGGCAGAGGGTACTTGCTGGTGTGGCGTCACGGTCTGGCAGGGTCGGACTGCTATGCGCATTAGCGTGAGCAGCTGGGCAACGACGAACGAGGACGTCGAAAAAAGTCTTGGCGCAATGATCGATGTTGCGCGCGCATCTGTCTGACAGACTGATCAGCTCAGCGTGGGTTCGATCATCTTGTCCTTGCCGTATTTCAGGAAAATGGCGGCGCGCGCGTCTGGGCAGATATTGACCTTATCGAGATCGCCTTTGACGTGCCCCAGGGCGAGCAGGCGCTTGTCCATTACGCGGAACCACAACGCGGGCACGTAGGCCAGCAGGTAGACGCCGAAATAACCGTTGGGGAGCTGTGGGGCATCATCAAAATGCCGCAGTGCCTGGTAGCGCCTCAGGGGATTTGCGTGATGATCCGAATGGCGCTCGAGATGGAACAGCACGAGGTTTGAGAATACGTGGTTGCTGTTCCATGAGTGACGCGGTTCGCAGCGCTCGTACTTGCCATTCTTATCCTGTTCGCGCAGCAGTCCGTAGTGCTCTATGTAGTTCGCACTTGTGAGTTGCCAGTACGCGGATGCGTGATGTAACAACAGGAACGGCACGATCACCCAGCCCAGCCATACGATCAATGCGATATTCAGCAGCGCGGTCAGATAGTACGACTGCAGTATCTGGTTGTTGGGATGCCAGACCGCTCGCTCGCGTCGCCGCAGGCGATCGCGCTCAATGGTCCACGCTTCCTTGAGCGCGCCGGGAATCTCACGAGCAGCGAATTTATAAATGCTCTCGCCCATGCGGGCGCTTGCAGGGTCTCCCGGCGTCGAAACATTGCGATGGTGACCGAGATTGTGATCGATCGTGAAATGTCCATACGCTGGAACTGCCAGGACCAGTTTGGCCAACAGTTTTTCGATTCTTGAGTTCTTATGGCCGAGTTCGTGTCCGGTATTTATAGCCAGCCCGGAGGTCACGCCGGTAACAACCGCCAATCCGATCAATCCCCAAACACTCAGGTCCTGTGTGCCCGCGTACCAGGCTGCGCCGATCAGTGTTACAAAATGCAGTGGGACCGTTGCGTACGTTAATCGGCGGTAGTAGTGGTCCTGATCGAGCTGCATGACGACCGCGTCGGGCGGATTGTTGCGGTCCTCACCCAGGATCCAGTCGATTATTGGACCCAACCCGAAATTAAGAAACAGTGGCAACAGCAGCCAGAGTTCGTTGCCGCTCAACGAATGCAGCCATATTCCGACGAGCGGCTCAACCGGATACAACACCGACAGTGCCCACAGCCACCGTTTGCGATCGGTGTAGTAAATGGCCTCGCCACTGGGCAGGGTTGCCGTGTAGCCCTTCATCGTTACTGCCTCGCTGGCAAGAATGTCGGAAAGTTATACAGCGGGATGATAGGCAATTGCAGCATACTTTGCTAAAAGAACAATAAGCCTCTGACACAGGCGCACAGGGAAAGGGCAGGTATGGAAATGAGTGACGCCATCGTCGACCAGCGAGATACTGCGGACCGGAGGGAGTTCGGTTGGCGCACGGTTTTTTATGGTTTCCTGCGTTCCCGCAGGCGCGATCTGCGACGCGACGTCGATGCGGAGGTCCTGTTTCTCGATTGGCACCACCCCTGGTTGTTCTTCCTCGCTGTCGGAACGATGATCTTCAGCTGCCTGGACGCTTTCATGACTCTGCAACTGATTGATCGTGGCATGTATGAGGTCAATCCGGTTATGCGGGCGATCCTCGGCCAGGGCACGACAGCATTTGCTGTCAGCAAAATGGCCATGACCGGCACGAGCATACTGATGCTGGTTTTTCTGGCCAAAGCGAAATTCATGAACCGCGTCAGGGCGGGCCTGTTCCTGACCATTTTCTTCAGCCTGTACGCCTGTCTGGTCTGCTACGAGTTCGTCTACCTTATTCGCGACATGTAGGACGGATTCCTTTCCCTAAATCAGTAGCTTGGGCTAAACTGACGCCCCTTTTTCTCTAGCCCGGCGCCGGATACGATATATCCGGCAATCGCGTCCCCAAATGAGTGACTCTCTGAAGGAACAGTACGCCTCGACGCCGCTTTTTGCGGCCAACGCAACCGCGGTCGAAGCATTGTACGAAAAGTACCTGCAGGACCCGGCATCAGTGCCGGCTGCCTGGCGGGATTACTTCGCAGAACTAGGATCACCTGAGGCAGAGATTGCCCATTCGCCAATCCAGGATGACCTGCGCGAAGAGGCCCGTACAGGTAGTCGTGGCAAGACACAGGTTCGGCGAACGGGCGCGAGCGGGCCCGCGCCGTCAGGGCAGAAACAAGCAGCCGTTTCCAGGTTAATCCAGGTCTACAGCCTTCGTGGCCACCAGATTGCCAATATCGATCCGCTGGGCCTGATGAACCGACGGGTTCCCGGGGTGCTCAAACTCGATTACATGGGACTCACCGAGGCCGATATGGATACAGAGTTCCATACCGGCGGGTTGGCCAGCACTGGCAATGAGCGCATGAAATTGCGCGACATCATCACGTTGCTGAAGACAATTTATTGCGGCGAGGTTGGAGCTGAGTTCGCGCATATTTCCCGTGCGCGGGAGCGTCTGTGGCTGCGTAAGCGCTTCGAGCAGGGTGCGACGAATGAAACACTGTCGGATGAGGAGCGCCTCTCGTTGCTGGAGCAGCTGACGAGCGCCGAAGGCATAGAGCGCTACCTGCATACGCGTTATGTCGGTCAGAAGCGTTTTTCGCTTGAGGGCGGGGAGAGCCTGATCCCGATGCTCGATGATCTCATCCAGCGTGGCGGCACGTCAGGTATTCGCGAGATCGTCATCGGTATGGCACATCGTGGCCGTATCAATGTTCTGGTCAACGTGCTGGGCAAGTCTCCCGAAGAACTGTTCGAGGAATTTGAAGGCAATTACGACGTCGACGAACTCAAGGGCTCGGGCGATGTGAAATATCACAAGGGTTTCTCGGCCGACATGAAAACGCCCGGCGGCAACGTCCACCTTGCGTTGGCTTTCAATCCTTCACACCTCGAAATCGTCGACCCGGTGGTCGAGGGGTCGGTACGCGCGCGCCAGCAACGTCGTGGCGATAAGGATCGCAATGAGGTGTTACCGATCCTGATACATGGTGACGCAGCGTTTTCCGGGCAGGGTGTTGTTACAGAGACATTCCAGATGTCGCAGACGAACGGCTTCCGCACAGGCGGTACTGTCCACATCGTCGTCAATAACCAGATTGGATTTACGACGAGTCGCCCATCGGATGCGCGGTCGACCGACTACTGCAGCGATGTCGCGAAAATGATTGAAGCGCCGGTCTTTCATGTCAACGGCGACCATCCGGAGGCCGCACTGTTCGTGTCGCGGCTTGCGCTGGCGTACCGCCAGAAATTCAAGAAGGATGTTGTTATCGATCTTGTCTGCTATCGGCGCCATGGCCACAACGAGGCCGATGAACCGGCAGCGACGCAACCGATCATGTACGGCAAGATCCGTACGCAAAAGACGACGCGCCAACTGTACGCGCAGAAACTCATTGAGCGAGGCGTCATCGATGCGGCCGGCATCGAGAAGATGCAGGAGGCCTACCGTGATCGCCTCGATCGAGGCGAGCCAGTACCAAAATCGTCGCTCGGCTTGATTGGTGATGAATTCACAGTCGACTGGAGCCGGTTTGTAAACGCGAATTGGGATGCGTCGGTTGATACATCGATCAGCCCGAAAACGGTGGACAAACTTGGCAAGGCACTGACGGAACTACCGCATGGCACGAAATTGCACGGGCGCGTGCAACGCATTATCGATGAACGTGCGCGCATGGCCGCCGGTGACATCGACATGGATTGGGGGTTCGCAGAGAACATGGCTTACGCGTCCCTGATTGACCAGGGTTTTGACTGCCGTCTTGTTGGGCAAGATAGTGGGCGCGGGACGTTCTTCCATCGCCATGCGGTCCTGCACAACCAGATCAACAATCATGAGTACACTCCGCTGCAGCACCTTGTGGATCGACCAGACGCGTTTCGCGTCATTGACTCGCTGTTGTCGGAGGAGGCCGTGCTTGGCTTTGAGTACGGATACTCGACAACTGCGCCGGACACGCTGACCATCTGGGAAGGTCAGTTCGGCGACTTCGCGAACGGCGCGCAGGTCGTTATCGACCAGTTCATCAGTTCAGGTGAGGCAAAGTGGGGACGTCTGTGTGGTCTCACTCTATTGCTGCCGCATGGATACGAAGGGCAGGGGCCGGAGCATTCTTCGGCACGGCTCGAACGTTTTCTGCAGCTGTGTGCAGAGCACAATCTGCAGGTCTGTGTGCCGTCGACGCCCGCACAAATGTTCCATATGCTGCGGCGCCAGATGGTGCGCGACTACCGCAAGCCACTAATCGTGATGACACCGAAAAGCCTGTTGCGCCACAAGATGGCGGTGTCGCCACTGACGAGTCTCTCGGCCGGTGAATTCCAGCTAATCATTCCGGAGTCGGAGAATATCGCGGTGAAAAAGACACGCCGCATCGTATTTTGCAGCGGCAAGGTCTATTACGATTTGCTCGAGTCCCGCCAGGTACACGGCTTGGTTGATATTGCGATCGTTCGTGTCGAACAGTTGTACCCATTCCCGATCGAAGAATATGCGGCAATGTTGGAAGAGTATGACCATGTGAACGAGGTTGTCTGGTGTCAGGAAGAGCCGGAGAACCAGGGTGCGTGGTACCAAATTCGGCATCGATTGCAGGAGCCGCTGAAAGATCGGCAGCAACTCTATTACGCTGGACGGCCAGGTGCAGCAGCGCCGGCATCCGGTATTTTCAAGATACATCTCCAACAACAGCAGGCCCTGGTTGAGGCAGCGCTCGGCATTGAAAGCAGAGCGAGTAAATCGACCAAGCCAAGGGATACAAAGCGGAAACCCAAATGAGTATTGAGATCAAAGTGCCACCACTTCCCGAGTCAGTCAGCGACGCAACGCTTGTTGCCTGGCACAAGAAGGTTGGTGAAGCCGTCGTACGTGACGAGAACCTGGTTGACCTTGAGACAGACAAAGTCGTGCTTGAAGTACCTGCACCAGCATCGGGCGTATTGCAGGAGATCAGGATTGAGGATGGCGCTACGGTAGTGGCAGGTGATGTGCTGGCAGTTCTCGAGGAAGGCGCGGTCTCTGCGGAGGAAACTCCGCAGGCGGCCTCACCGCAGAAGGCAGCAGCACCGAAGCTTGAGAAAGAGGTCAGGGCGCCAAAAACAAGCCCTTCCGTTCGTCGCTTGCTCGACGAACACGATCTCGACGAAACGATGGTCATTGGAACCGGCAAAGACGGCCGTATCACCAAAGCCGATGTTTTGTCGTTCCTGAAATCGGACGACAGCGGTAATGTGACGCCGGGTGATCCGACGCCTGTCGTAATCGACGACCAGGATGTTGTTGGCATTGAACGTAGTGAGCAGCGTGTGCCGATGACACGACTGCGTGCACGAATCGCGGAGCGATTGATCGAAGCACAGCAAACCGCCGCGATGTTAACGACGTTTAATGAAGTCGATCTCACGAAAGTGATGTCGTTGCGCAGTCGTTACAAAGAATCCTTCGAAAAGCAGCACGGTGTGCGCCTTGGGTTCATGTCGTTCTTTGCGAAAGCCGCGACCGAAGCATTGAAGAAATTCCCGGTCGTGAACGCGTCGGTCGAAGGTACCGATGTCATCTATCACAACTACTACGATATCGGCATCGCAGTTTCTACCGAACGTGGCCTGATGGTGCCGGTTATTCGCGACGTGGACCAGATGAGCTTCGCCGATTTTGAACGTGAGCTCGGCGACGTGGCCAAGAAGGCACAGGCTGGGACGATTGGCATGGAAGAACTGACAGGTGGCACGTTCACAATTACCAACGGCGGTATCTTTGGTTCCATGATGTCGACGCCGATTCTGAATCAGCCGCAAAGCGCGATTCTTGGTATGCACGCTATCCAGAAGCGTCCTATGGTTGTCGATGATGAAATTGTTGTACGGCCGATGATGTATCTCGCACTGACCTACGATCACCGTATCGTTGACGGCAAGGATTCTGTGCAATTTCTGGTTACTATCAAACAACTGCTTGAGGATCCGGGCAGACTGTTGCTGAACATATAGAGAATCACATGAGCAGAAGTTACGACATTGTTGTCATCGGTGCCGGCCCGGCTGGCTATATCGCTGCTATTCGTGCGGCACAGCAGGGTTTGAGTGTTGCGTGTATCGACGAATGGAAGAACAAAGATGGCAAGAATGCGTTTGGCGGCACGTGTCTGAATGCCGGTTGCATTCCTTCAAAAGCGCTACTTGAATCGTCGGAGCTGTATCACCGCGCGCAGCACGAGTTCAAGAAACACGGAATCTCGACAGGTGACCTGGGTATGGATATTGCCGCAATGCAGAAACGGCGCGCAGGTATCGTACGACAGCTAACGGGCGGCATAGCCGGCCTGTTTAAAGCGAACAAGGTGGAAGGCCTTGTTGGTCACGGCAAATTGCTCGCCGGCCGGAAAGTTGAATTCACGTCTGTCGAAGGCGACGTCGAGATTCTCGATGCTAAGAATGTGATCCTGGGTTCGGGGTCGACACCCATCGAGCTTTCTGTTGCGCCGTTTGACGACGATAAGATCATCGACTCCTGGGGTGCACTTGAGCTGGATGAAGTGCCGGCAACACTGGGTGTGATTGGTGCGGGCGTAATCGGTCTCGAGCTTGGCAGCGTCTGGGCGCGGCTTGGCGCCAAGGTAACGATCATAGAGGCAATGGATGACTTTCTGTTCATGGCGGACCGTGACGTCGCGGCTGTCGCTGCGAAAGAGTTCAAAAAGCAGGGGCTCGACATCAAGCTGGGCGCGAAGATGACGGCGGCGGCCACAACCGAAAGTGGTGTCAAGGTCGATTACGAAGACGGCAATGGCGCGCAGTCCTTCGAGGTGGATAAACTCATCGTTGCTGTTGGTCGGCGGCCGTTCACTGACGGCCTTTTGGCCGACGACTCGGGTGTTCAGCTCGACGACCGCGGTTTCATTGTTGTCGATGATGAGTGCCGCACAGCCGTAAAGGGTGTCTACGCGGTGGGAGATTGTGTCCGCGGACCGATGCTCGCCCACAAGGGATCTGAAGAAGGCGTCATGGCTGCCGACCTGATCGCGGGCGAGATTGCTGAAGTTAACTACGACGTTATCCCGTCCGTACTTTACACCGCGCCGGAAATTGCCTGGGTAGGCAAGACCGAGGAAGAAGTCAAAGCCAGCGGTCGCGCTTACAAGACCGGCTCATTCCCGTTTGCAGCGAATGGTCGCGCCAAGGCACTCGAACAAACGAGCGGTATGGTCAAAGTCATTGCAGCTGAAGACGATGACGAAATACTCGGCGTGCACATCGTCGGACCGATGGCCGGAGAGCTGATCGCCGAGGCTGTGCTCGCAATGGAGTTTTCAGCAAGTACAGAGGACCTGCAACGCACGATACATGCGCATCCGTCACTGGCAGAGGCTATCCATGAAGCGGCGCTTGCGGCCGACAATCGTGCGCTGAACTACATCAACCGCTAGTCCCGCTTCTCCCAAAAATCGGCGTTCTTGATGCCGAGTGCTTTCGGATCGAAGCTGTACTCCGTGACGCCGGCTTTGCGCTGTTCTTCGTAGTCTTTGAGCGCTATTAGCGCTGGCTTGCCCATGAAGAACAGAATCAGGATGCCGATAATGTTGAGCCACGCCATCACGCCGACACCTATGTCACCAAGCCCCCAGGCCAGGTCAGCCGTTCGCACTGTGCCGTAGAAAACGGACCCCAGGAGGATGAGTTTCAGAATAGCCAGCTCACCTGGAATCTTGAAGCTTCGTCGTATGTACGCGACGTTCGTCTCGGCAATGTAGTAGTAGGCGAGCAGGGTGGTAAACGCAAAGAAGAACAGTGCGACGGCGACAAACGTCTTGCCAAAACCGCCCATCACGCTTTCGAGGGCTAACTGTGTAAACGCAGGGCTGTTCGCTTCGATGGACGTCGCCAGCATGCCGCCACTGATCGATGATTCAATCCCGGTTACGTAGTACTGGTTCGTGAGGAGGATCATAAAGGCTGTCGCAGAACAGACAAACAGTGTGTCGACGTAAACCGAGAAGGCCTGTACGAGACCCTGCTGCGCCGGGTGCTGGACTTCGGAGGCAGCCGCTGCGTGTGGGCCCGTGCCTTGTCCGGCCTCGTTGGAGTAGACGCCGCGCTTGACGCCCCAGCCAATCGCCGCACCGACACCGGCCATCGGTGTAAAGGCATCGGTAACAATCATCATGAAAATTCTGGGTAGTTCCTGCCAATGCATGACGCTGATGCCGACGGCCATAATGACGTAGCCAAGCGCCATAACTGGTACTACGACCTGGGTGACGTGTGCGATGCGCTTTACACCGCCAAAAATAATGATGCCGAGAATCGCTACGACAATGATGGCTGTCGCGAACTTCGTGTAGCTGATATCTCCGAAACCGGTTTGCAGCATTCCAGAGCCGCCGAACGCGAGTTCCGCTGCATTACCGATGCTGTTTGATTGCACGGTAGGCAGTAGTACGCCGACAGCGACGATAGTAGTTATTGCGAAAATCCAGGCATACCATTTCTGGCCCATGGCCTTTTCGATGTAATAGGCCGGGCCGCCGCGATACTGACCTTCGTCCTCTTCCTTGTAGATTTGCCCGAGTGCGGATTCCACGTAGGCAGTTGCTGCGCCAAGAAACGCGACGACCCACATCCAGAATACGGCGCCGGGACCACCGAAGCCGATGGCTGCGGCGACACCCGCTATGTTGCCGGTTCCGACGCGGCCAGATAGTGAAACAGACAATGCCTGGAAGGATGAAATGCCGCGATCGGACTCCTTGCTGGAGAACAGCAAGTTGATCATTTCCTTGAAAAGTCGCACCTGCACGAAACGTGTCAGGATCGAGAAAAACAGTCCTGCTGCAAGGCAGAGATAGACGAGGACGGGGCTCCAGATATAACTATTTATCTGGTCAACGAATTCCTGCATGCTTGCTCCACTTAAAATTACCGCGAATTGCTATACATAGTAGCGGAATTCTCGCGCTATAGTGTCACCACACCAATCCGAGGAGTTGTGCTATGACATGGTGGGCCTGGATGATCCTTGGTGCCGTTTTACTCGGTGCCGAACTGTTCGCAGTTGATGCGCAGTTCTATCTCGTTTTTCTCGGCGTCTCTGCGGCGATTGTCGGACTTGCAACGCTATTCGGTGTAACACTGCCGGAGTGGGGCCAGTGGCTGGCGTTCGCGGTTGTGTCGTTGATTTTCTTTTTCACGTTCCGTGCGGCGTTGTACAACAAGCTGCGCCGTGGTGGTGAGGGATACGAGCAAAAATACGTGGGCGAATTGGTCACGGTTGCTGGTGAGGTCGGACCGGACGGACGCGGGCGTGCTGAGTATCGAGGTAGCGACTGGAATATTTACAATGTTGGTGACTCAACTATTGTCGCTGGAAGCCACGCAAGGGTCGTTGAAGTTGATGGCCTGACGCTTAAAGTTGAAGCTGAGTAAGCCGCAGCAAAGGATAAGAATATGGACACGTCACTGATTGTATCGCTGGCCGTAGTAGCCGTTATTGTCATCGTCTTGTTCAAGACGGCTGTCATCGTGCCGCAACAGAACGCATACGTGGTTGAACGTCTCGGTAAGTTCAGCCGAAAACTCGACGCCGGATTTCACATCCTGATTCCTTTCATGGAGCGCGTTGCATACAAACATACGCTCAAGGAGCAGGCTGTCGATATCGCCGAACAGATCTGTATCACGAATGACAACGTGCAAGTCGGCGTCGACGGTGTGTTGTACATGCAGGTGCTGGACCCGGCGCGCGCCTCATACGGCATCGGCAACTACATGTTCGCGATTTCGCAACTCGCGCAGACAACCCTGCGTTCGGAAATCGGCAAGATCGCGCTTGATCGCACGTTCGAGGAACGCGGTACGATTAATGCGAACGTCGTGGCGGAACTTGATAAGGCGTCGGACCCCTGGGGCGTCAAGGTACTGCGCTACGAAATCAAGAACATCAATCCTCCGCATGACGTGCTCAGCGCGATGGAAAAACAGATGCGCGCCGAGCGTGAAAAGCGTGCCGTAATCCTGACCTCCGAAGGTGTTCGTGATGCCAAGATCAACGAAGCCGAGGGTGAAAAACAACGCGTCATCAAGGAATC